>Ga0209633_10002903_pt1 | contig 16166 bp, 17 predicted proteins | sample Cruoilmetagenom1_FD_187290 | JGI IMG/M metagenome (GOLD analysis project Ga0209633, IMG submission 187290) | Oil polluted marine microbial communities from Coal Oil Point, Santa Barbara, California, USA - Sample 1 (SPAdes) (version 2) | ecosystem: Environmental > Aquatic > Marine > Oil seeps ... | reverse complement strand
TAAAAACAGAACCCTCAAAACTGAGTATTAAGCAGAAGCGGCTTAATACCGCATGGAATGATGACTTCCGCCAGAAAGTTCTATTTGGAGAATTTTAATGCGTTAGCCCTGCCCCTCTCCCCCTTTTAACAAACGCCAATAGTCAAAGGGGCAGGATGGAATCTACCTACTATTAACTGGCTCAATAGTAGTACCAAATACAACCCCCTATAGGATATAGGAAAGAGAGAAAGCACGCGCCCATTCTGTCCCGTAGTATGGAAAGTCTCAGAAGTACCTAAAACACTTTCTGTACATGAACACCCCCCCTTATTTTTTTGAAACTTTCTTGCGGATGTTGGGAGGTCGGTCTAGTGGCTACAAGATCCTATACTTTCTATAACCCCCTACCTAGTGGGTTTTCATTTTTCAATTAGTCACGCATAAAAGTTTCACTATGGGTGTGGTGGTGGTCAATAAAAGCTCAAAGTTTTAACTACCCCCTACCTATGTGCTACTAAAGTTATCCAGCCCTTAAAGATAGTGCAGACAATGTGCACCATGTGAACCACCTTGGGTTTTCTTTATTAAAAACAAGGCTTTAAGGGGTGCACTTTAGTATGCTAAACGTAAACCATCCTATTATAAAGTGCACCTATTCTGGTTCACTTGGTGCACATTGTCTGCATCTTCTTTAGTAAAAAGAAAAAGAAGTAATACAAGTAAACCACAGTCAACCACGAATCTACTGCAGCCAGCCCCCAGGTGATCTATTCTGTGTGATAGCTTCAATCATGGCGTTATTTCATAGAGGGGAGCGGGGGAGAAGAAAGAAGCACGCCGTAAATATTAAGGGGTTGGGAGTTAGTGACAGAGTAAGCAGGACGCGGACTACGTGCCACACCCCGCGCGTGGCGCACCTTTGGTGCTATCCGCTCTCCCGCCCGCGCGATCCTGTGCCAGTTTTACGCTTAGGGGTTACCGGGCGGGGTGCGGATAGCTTAAAGCAGGGGGTCTGGTAGATTTAACAGCCGTGATGTTCTCATAGAAAACGCCAATAATAAAAGAGGGGGTTTGTTTGGTGAGTATGCGCGTAAGATAACAACCAACCAGCCACCATGCACCCTACGCGCAACCGTGTACAGACACACCATTACTACACATTCACACGGCTAGGCGTGTTCTTGCTTCGACGCTTAACGCTGTTACACACTCACAAGGCTATGCTTGTTCTTGCTTCATCTTGCAAGCTTACTTGCCGTATCTGTACACGGTCACACTATGCCCAGTAGCCCAATGCCCTGCATGGTGGCTGGTTGGTTGTTATCTTTAATATTTTAGTTTTTGCGGGCGTACAGGCACAAAAAAGCCCCAATCAAGGGGCTAAATACAAATTTGTAGCCTTAATGACTATCAGCAAAAAAACTCTCTAAAGATTTATCATTTTCACTATTACCTTTGGTTGGTAAGTTCATCATATTCAAGCTTTAAGTCTGTAGCACTTTTCATAGTTTTAACAACCGCTTTCATTACCTCCTTCTTTTCTCCTTCAGGCTCTAATTCCGTAATTCTATCTAACTCATTATCCTTTAATACGTTATAAACAGAAGCAACCGACACACCCAGTTCCTTAGCTATCTTTGGCTTGCTCATGCCACCCTGCAATAGTTCCAGCATTTCCCCTTTCTTAGCTCTCGCTGTAGCCTTACGCCCTGTATACTTGCCTTCGGCTTTGGCTTTGGCTATTCCTTCCAACTGTCTCTCTCTGCGTATATTGGTTTCAAACTCGGCAAAGGTTGCGAGCATACCTAGAAATGCTTTACCTGTTGAGGTGCTGGTATCGATGCTCTGATCTAATACTTTAAGGCTAATGCCATTCTTCTCTAAGTCATGCACGAGGTTGTGTAGGTCACGCGCTGAACGTGCGAGGCGGTCTATCTTAGTAATAACTAAAGTATCACCATCTCGCATATAATCAAGGCAGAGGGCTAATTCTGTTCTGTTCTTCTTAGTTGTACCACTTTGCTTCTCTGAAAACACCTTGTCACAGTTAGCACCCTGTAAGTGTTTAATCTGTGTAGTGTGATCCTGATCTAAAGTTGAAACTCTGGCATATCCGACAACTGACATAATACTAAACCTCGATTTGTAAAAACTTCTAAATAGGGTTTAGATATTACTATAATATCTTACAAAAAGCAAATATAGTACTCTATTTAGAAGATATAAGGCTTATTTAAAACTTACAGCAAGGGTGTACTCTATTTAGAAGGTGTTTAGGTATTTCTCAAATGTGGGGATGCGCTTTATTCGTGGGATTAAGAAACGCCAAATATTAAAGGGTAGTTCGTTTATAGGTATGTGCGTAGGATAAGAACCAACCAGCCACCATGCACCCTACGCGCAACCTAATACAGACACACCATTACTACACATTCACACGGCTATGCGTGTTCTTGCTTCGACGCTTTACGCTGTTACACCTTCACAAGGCTATGCTTGCTCTTGCTTCACCTTGCAAGCTTACTTGCCGCATCTGTATTAGGTCACACTATGCCCAGTAGCCTAATGCCCTGCATGGTGGCTGGTTGGTTGTTATCTTTAATATTCTAGCCACGTGCGCCCAACGGGTAACGCTTTTAAATCCGCGCTGTGTATGGCGTACCCTGCATCAATTACTAGTCCCTCTGAGTAAAGTATCATTTTGTCTAGGGCTTCCAGTATTAGCGATATGGTGTAGTTTTTTCCTTCTGGCACTATCAACACAAGCAATGGTTTTACTCGTTTGATTATGGTCTTTTCTGGCTGGCTCATGCTGCCAACCGAACCCGACAAGATAAGTTTATTATCCGGCTCAATACGCAAGCGAATACCCCGACCTTTTAACGGCTGGAGTATTGCTTTTAGTTTCCTCACAGTTAAAGCTCTATTTCAGTTTTACTAATCTTGCGTATTTCTACATGAATGGCTGTATTTTTCTTTCCATGTTCTATTATTTCTATACCTCTTATTCGTAAAGCAGGGGCAAGCCTTCTTAAATGATCCCCTACGCTTCTACCAGTTTGCGGATACATGGATTTATCCATGTGTTTAGGCTTGTAATCGAAAAGCACATCCAGTAAAGCTTCTTTGCCACCCTTATAGCGGTGTAATTGGCGCGGATCATCTATCATTTTTATTATTGCCTGTGCAAATGGTGAAGATTCAACCGCGCGCAACACGACACGATCACGGTTACGCATATAGATTTCTGTAAATGATTCATCTTCACCTAGCACATTTAGCATTGCTTGCCCTAAACGTGCAAAGTCTGCCATGCGCGGGGGCTTATCTATCGTTACGGTTGCAAGTTCTGCCAGTGTCTTACTCATTAACCCATAGAGCGCGCCAAGGATTAAGGGGAGGTCTTTCTCCCAGCCTTTCTTTAGGTTCGCCTCTGTGATGTATTTTTTAATCTTTGGTAATTCAATCGCTATGGTTCTATCTGCTAAATCTGGTCTTGTAGATAGCATTGATATTCCATTCATCATAATGGGGCGCATAGCCTCCCATGCTTCCTCCTCACTGGTACTGTATAGCTTTCTGGTTGCATCCCCGCCACCTGTCGAAAGGGTACAAAAAGCATCTTGTGTATTTGCCGTTAAATGTGAAAGATTGTTATAGCTAACAATGTGATTACTACGTGTAGCGACAAAAATATCTTCTACGCTACGCGGTGCGCTTCTAAGGTCTACTTTGTTAGGGTCTACAATTTCCCTTAATCGTTTTTGAAAAGTAGATTTAGCACTCCCTTGTTCCCCGCCTATCTCTAATACTGGATAAGGGCGGGTTACGCGCATAGCTTCCAAAACCCACGCCAATATTAGAAAGCGTCCGTCTTTAGATTCAATATTGAGGTGATCCCATAATAAGGATATATCCCCGTCTTGTTTGGGTAGTGGTAACGGTCTAAAGATATTAGAGCGCACAAACTTTACAGGTGCATTCTGGCTTTCTATTACCTTGTAGCCCCCTGTAGAAATTTCTACTACTTTCCAATGCTCACACCCCAAATCTACAAAGACCTTTTCATCAAGGAAGGCATAACGCAAATTAACCTCTATTTCCTCCCCTTCAAACTGTCCCACACCTGATAGGGTATCTATCGCCTCATTAATGGCGGTGTCCCCAGGTGTTGTTTCATGTGTTGAAAAGAAAAGATAAGATGCCCAGTTTTTAAAACCACGAGAGCGGATATTCCAAGTTTCAAAATGGAGCCCTGTTTCTTCTCCCGTTTCCTTGTCAATGTGTGGCACTTGAAAACTTACGAATACTTCATCATCTGCATTATGAAAAAATGAGCCTTTAGAACGTACTAGCTCAATAAGCATATCAGCCTTACTGGTTCTGCCTTGTTTACCTTCTGGATCTTCACCAGTGCCAGCACTAGATTTTTTATAAACTTTAGTAATCTTATTTACTTCTGTATTTGTATAGCCGACTAACTTTGTCAGTCGGTTTCTATACTGCAAATAATCTGCATCAGATAGCTCTCTAATCTTTTTAAGAGAGGCGAAAAAAATATCACTGATACTGTCAAGCTTATTATTTTCAGCATCAGAGAGAGCAAGTTCTACAATCCGTCTGGCTGATTCTGTCTCCTGTTTATTGGCTGGTTTACCTGCTTTTCTTGCACCATCAATTAGAGACTTTTTAACATCATCTTTATTCATTGTTAGCCCCTGCTTTTTGTTGCGCGCAACAGCTCAAATATAAATCATTCCAGTCTCCTGCTGTTTCAGGGTTTGGGAATGAAGGGATAGAGTAATATCCCCCGACTGCTTGCGCTGCTTCTTTGGCTTTCTCTACGCCAATATTGATACTTCCATCAGTGCGGTAGTCCTGATCCCCTGCAATAATGATCTTGATAGCGGGATAGTGATTTCTAACCGATAAGGCTACATTCTTTAGATTGCCAGCAGTGAGCGCGCAAAATATTGGCGCTTGATCTGCTAACGTGTGAACTGTCCAACCTGTACTAATTCCTTCACATATAAAAATCTCATTAAATGATTTCTTAAGCGATCCAAACATAAAGAAAGAGCCTTTTAGCTCGCTACCTTTTACAAAGAACTTCCCCCCATGCTTGTTAATATACTGCAAAGAAACAAGACGTTTCTTGTTGTAAAGAGGTACTAGCAAATTCCCCTTTGTATCCATTCGCAAATACTTACTAGCTGACTGACTGCCCTTTTTTACTAGGTATGGGTGATCTGGGTTAGCTGGTATACCTTTATTCCAAACACCATTAGAAATACGCCTTGCTTCTGCGTACTTCTTTTGGGTTTCTGCTTCACGCTTCTTTTTAGCATTAGCGTACACCTTTGCTAGTTCATTGCGTTCTGCATCGGTCAATGGCTTATTGTCTTTCTTAAAATAGAAAGTTTGATTTAAACCGGTTCGCCAATTACCAAAAGCACCCGCTGGAATATTTCCATCTGTATGAAAGTTATACCAACCGCTTTTATTGTTACCTCGATCACCTTCTATTTTAAAACGCTGTATGCCTGTATCTGGTTTGATTTCAGGTCTACCTAATCCGTTATCTTGTAACGTGTCGCGGAATGCTTCGATTGCGTCCCATACGGTTAATGCGCTATTATTTGCATGTCTTGATTCACTAGACGATTTATCAGAGCCGTTACTATTACAAGTAGTAACGGCTTTTTTATTTTTGTTTGTCATTATCTGCCCCCGTGTCATTTAGCAAATCCTGTAGATATCTTGCGTATAAACCACCCATTACTACATTTCGGAATTGTTTAGTTTCGGCTATTTGTTTTTGTATACGCTTTTCTTTTTCGATAGATAACGCCAAATAATTAAAGCTATTGGGTATCTTATTTCGGTAGGCTTTAATCAATAATAAAAGCGCTTTAAGAGGCGATAAATTCACGGCTAAATGATTAGCACTTGCGCGCTGTAGGTTTGTAATTTTTTCCATCATGCCACCATTGCTTTTTTTTCTTCAATCCAAGCGGTAATACTGGATTCAGACCATACCGCTGTACGCTCTGATAGCTTTATCTGTTTTGGGAATGAGCCTTCTTTGATAAGGCGATAAATGGTACTACGGGGCAGCCCTGTGCGTTTACACAAATCAGGCATACGGTGAAAGTTATCTGGTTTATTACTCATAAGAAACTCCTTAATTTAGGTCTTAAAGGATTCAGGTGTCTAGCACGATACCTGAACGTCTTATGAGATATTAAATTAGGGGATTGATAAAGATAGGTTACAACTCATTAACAAATTTTTGAATTGAGGTATTCCCTTGACATTGCCTTATTTTTTTATTACGGGTTTCCAGTTAGCTAACGATTCTTGTATCAGTTTGTTTTTTGGATTCAATGCTTTTTTGCTTGATGTTTTTTTCTTAGAGGAAGGATCAGCCTGTTTTTTTACCCACCTATCAATTATCACATAGGGAGAAGCAAGGAAATTATTTATTCCTTTGACTTTCAGCTCTAAAATTAAATATTCCAAAAGTATCATTGAGGGAGTTCTATTGCCACCAACGGCAATATTTAAATCAATGCCACTTTCATCTATCGCCCGGTCTATTGCATCAACCAACAAAAGCTCTAGTTTATAGCCTCTTTTCATATTATATTTTTTTTCATCATTAATTAGATCATCGCAAGCAATCGCAAGATCATCTAATAAAATTTGTAATGACAATTCCCAAGTAGCAAGATTATCATCTTTAGGGATCATTTTTTTCTCTCGCATGTAGTACGCCTGATTTATAACACGTGGTGCTACATACTCTAAACTTCCTAAGTTGTTCGATAGTTTTTTAAGAGAGGACTTTAGTTTCTTTAAGTCATTGTTTTTATATGTTTCAGGGAGGCTGTTATGCAAGCTATTTCTACGAATTTGAGAGCAATAATAAGACATCCCTTTTTCCAAAAATTTGACAAAGCAATCACCTTGTTTTGATGACTTAATATATTTTTCTATTATAGAAAGTAACTGTAACTTTTGACCTTCTGTGAAATGAAACACTTGTACTTTTATTTCAAACAAATCATACCTTCAATACTAACCTTCAATAAACCCATCGCGGTAGCCCTAATGAAACACTGTAAACGCCAATATAAAGGCGCATAATTATGAATTATATCTTCCCTAGTTCAGCCATTGAGGTGCAACCTTCCCCTGCAATAATATGATCTAATACTCTAATATCTATTAGCCCTAAAGCTCCTTTTAGCTTGTTGGTGATCATAATATCTGAATGACTCGGTTCAGTGGCACCGCTAGGGTGGTTGTGACAGAGAATGACTGCAGCCGCATTATATTTTAAGGCTTGTTTTACTACTTCCCTTGGGTGGACACTAGAACTGTCAATAGTCCCCCTAAAAAGAATTTCAAACTCTATGAGGCGGTGCTTGTTATCCAGAAATAATACCCCGAAACATTCGCTATCCTCACAACCGATAGCAGTTTGTACAAAATTATTAACGGTGTTTACATTAGTAAGTAAGCAACCACGCTTAAAATATTGTGTAGCATTCTCTCGAATTATCGCCATTAGATCAGGCAACGAATAAGAGCCGTTTAATTCTATTGGGTTTATGTGGTAATGTCCGTTTTGCATGGTTCTATCTCCTTAGTAGATAGTTTTGTGAAGTGCCCGCCCTGTATTCGTGTACATGGCGGGGGCGTTTAATTTATGCTTTATGTCCTATGGGTATTACATCGGCACCATTTCTTAAAGTGTCCAAATAGTTAGCCCATTGTTGCATCATGGTTTTACGTTGTGGCAAGTACTTTGCTCGATTATAAGCGCCTCTGATTTTATTCTGTTCTTTGTGGGCTAGTTGTACCTCTATCCAATCAACATTAAAGCCCTGCTCATTTAAAAGAGTTGATGCCATTGCGCGGAACCCGTGCCCTGTCATTTCTTCCTTTGTGTATCCCATGCGTCGTAGTGATGCATTAATAGTATTTTCACTCATTGGGCGGGTTTTGGTACGCACTGAGGGGAATATATACCGCTCCCCATCTGTTACGGCTTTAATTGCTATTAAAATTTCTATGGCTTGGTTGCATAGCGGGACAATGTGATCTTCTTTTTTCTTCATTTTCTCAGCAGGGATTAACCACTGCTTATTTTCAAAGTCTATTTCTTTCCATTCAGCACGTCTTAGGTTGCTAGGTCTAACAAATACAAGGGGTGCAAGCCGTAAGGCGCATTTAGTCACATAATCGCCTGAATAATCATCTATAGCGCGTAGTAAACCGCCTATTTCTTTTGGGCCGGTTAATGCTGGATAGTTGGTAGTGGTTACAGCAATTAACGCCCCCTGTAAATCGGCTGATGGGTCGCGTTCTGCTCTCCCCGTTACGATTGCATACCTAAACACTTTACCGCAAAGGTTGCGGACGCGGTGCGCGGTCTCATGGTGCCCTGTGCTTTCAATGCGTCGAAGTAACGCCAATAGTTCAGGGGCGGTTATGTCTGAAATAACACGATTTCCGATATGGTCGAAAATATGGTTTTTTAATCGCCCCTCTATATTTTTAATGGTGCTTTTTGCTAGTGTGGGGCGTTGCTTCTCTATCCATTCCAGCGCGATAGCCTTAAAACTGTTTTTTTCCTGATCTTGCTTTGTTACTTTCTCTATTTTCCGTTGTAAAGATGGGTCTATGCCTTCCCCTAACTGTTTTTTAGCTTGGTAGTGTAGGTCTCTGGCTTCTTTGAGTGATACATCAGGATAAACACCCAGTGATAAGGTTTTGTGTTTAGCATTATAGCGGTAGTTATAACGCCAATATTTAGCGCCTTTTTTATTAATAAGCAGATGCAACCCGCCCCCATCTATTAGCTTATAGGGCTTATCCTTTGGTTTAGCGCCCTTTATGGTTACCACTGTTAATTTCATTTGCGGGTATATTTCTTGTTAGTTGGAGTTGATACCCGCATTTATACCCGCAAATATACGCGGATGTCAATAAATGAACTGGGATTCCCTGAGACGGATAAGGACAAAGAGTCAATTTAAAGCCCTTTAGAATAGGCTTTATAGGATGTTTAGGGACTTTCTAAGATTATGTAATGGTGCCAGTGGTCGGAATCGAACCGACACTCCCAGAGGGAACAGGATTTTGAATCCAGCGCGTCTACCAATTCCGCCACACTGGCAAAGATTCAAGCGCGGAAGTATAGCAGTTGTTTAAAAAAACGAAAGTGAAATTAAACCCTTGTATTGTATTCGTGTTTATAAGTGTTGACTTGGGTTAAATGAATTTAGAATGAGTTAAATCATTGTGTGATGCAAGCAAGAGGGTTTAAAATATATTTAATTAAATACTAGGAGAAAAAAAATGTTTGGAGAAGAACACGATTTACACCATGAGTTTCCGGAATTTAATGATCAGATTCATCATTTAAAAATGAATAATCGGCATTTTCAGAAATTATTTACAGAATATGATGACATAATTCATCAGTTAAAAAGGGTTGAGCAGGAAATAGAAACACCTTCAGATGAAGTTGTCGAGACTATGAAAAAGCAACGCTTGCATTTAAAGGATCAATTGTTTGTGATGTTAAGAACAGCAAAATAATGAGTTAGTGTTAAAAGTTGGATAACACAGCTAGTTATCCGTACCTACCCACTCCCTTGCTTAGGGAGTGGAAGCCTTATCATCCTGATCTTGGCACCCCCCCCACTTTTTGGTATCTGCTTATCTACTTAGATACGCCCAAAAATTTTTGGTTTTCTCAAAAAGTGTGACTTTGTTCACAGAATTATAATTTGTACGAGCCTAGTATTACTCCTAAGCCATTTGGTGGAACAAAACTAACAAGTAATATAAAAGGAGTAATACTATGAATAATTCAACGGATATTGTAATCCATATAAATGAATCACTTGATAATCAGCGAAGAGAAGAGTTTTCTGCTGATGTAGGTAATATCCAAGGCGTTATTTCTGCTGATTTAAAAGAAAAACGTCGCCATTTGATGATAGTCAGCTTTAATCCACTAAAAACAAAAGCAGTAGATGTGCTTGAAAATATCAGGAAAAATGGTACTGCAGCACAATTAGTTGCCTGGTTATAAATAAGACAGGACTTTTTATCACTGGAGGATAGTGCTATGGATTATTCAAACTACTTTAGAATAATTTTTGTTTTTGGGGTAATCGTTTCAATTATAGTAATTAATACTTACTGAGATGACTATAGAAAAATCTATTAAAAAAAGGCTGCCAATAGGTAGCCTTTTTTATATTAAATAGGCTTTCACTGATTAAAGCGCATCGATAAATCTACAGCATTAATATCCTTGGTAATTTGTCCTACGGAAATAAAATCAACGCCTGTTTCGGCAATTAGGCGTACTGTTTCAAGATTAACGCCACCAGATGCTTCTAAAATTACTTTTCCATTATTTTCAAGTACTGCTTCCCGCATTGTTTTTAAATCAAAATTATCCAGCATCACGATATCTGCGCCAGCTGCACTTGCTTGTCTAAATTCATCCAATGTTTCAGCTTCTACTTCGATTCTAATTTTTGGGTGAAGTACCTTTGCTTGTCTTACCGCTTCACCAATACCACCTGCTGCCATAATGTGATTTTCTTTAATCAAAATCATGTCATATAAACCAATGCGGTGGTTCTTTCCACCACCACAAAGTACTGCGTATTTTTGGGCATCACGTAAATTGGGAATCGTTTTTCGGGTATCCAGAATTTTCGTTTTTGTACCCTTGATAGCATCTACAAATTCTTTTGTCTGAGTGGCTGTTGCAGAGAGAGTTTGTAAGAAATTTAATGCAGCTCGTTCACCACTTAAAATAGATCGTGCATTACCTGAGAGCGTGCATAACTGCTGGTTTGCTTTTACATCATCACCATCGGCAAAATTCCAATCAACTTTAACCGCTTTGTCAATCTGCTTAAAGATTTCGTTAAACCATGCTATACCAGCAATGGTTGCATCGTCTCGACAGATTACCTGGGCAGAAGTTTGACTATCTTCTGCTACAAGATCTGCAGTCACGTCCCCAGTGCCGATATCTTCTTTAAGGGCTAGTTTGACTTGTTGTGAAATATTAATAGGTAGATTCATACTTGTCCTACGGGATTATTGTCACTGGTAGTTTAGTTGAAAAGAAATGATCTTCCTACCCAGTTACGCTAGATCCAGACAAAAAAATGGGAAGCACATAAGCCTCCCACTTTTCATTAGGGATTAAACGATTTGATTATTTCAAACGTGTAACGCCCATCATTTTCAAGATAGATTTTTCATAGAATGGCTCTGAGCTACCTTTCTTCATCTTACGAATAAAGTATTTTTCAAAGGCAATTTTAGCCAGATGAACCCATTTGCCTTTTTTGAACCAGGCAACATTGCGAGGAGGGATTTGTGGAATCGCAAGGAATGCAGCTCCAGTATCTCCCATATCTGCCAAACAAAGTGCAGTCCATGAACCTTTTGCATGGGGTTCTTTGCCTTCAATGGCTGCTTCGATATTATGTACTGCAGATGTCACCATTGACTCAATCATGTAACCCGTTTTAGGTGCGCCTGTTGGAACAGGAGTTGCTTCAACTGGCGGAATTGCTACACAAACACCTGCAGAATAAATATTCTGGTAGGTTGGATTACGATGGAATTCATCGATCATGACAAAACCACGTGGATTACACAGACCTTCAACCGAAGCTACCGCATCAACGCCAAAGAATGCAGGTAACATCATTGCAATATCAAAATCAACTTCATGGTTTTGGTAAAGCTCACCCTTAGCATCCATTTCATCTACAAATATTTTACCTTCTTCAACTTTGGTAGTTTTAGCATTGGTAATCCAGTTAATGTGATGGTTACGTAATTCTGTTTCCAGCATTCCTTTGGAGTCACCTACACCACCCAGTCCCAAATGACCAATATAAGGCTCTGAGGTAACCAGTGTCATTTTGAATTTATCACGGATTTTGCGTTTACGAAGATCCGTATCAACAATCAAAGCGAATTCATACGCTGGGCCAAAACAACTAGCAAATGGCATTGCTCCAACGACGATATGCCCGCTGCCTTTTTCTAGAAGCTTTTGATAATCGGCATAGAACATTTCAGCATGATCAACAGTACACACAGAATGTGTATGTCCGCCATGAGGGCCACTTCCCTCAACTTCATCAAAGAACAGTTTAGGCCCTGTTGCGATTATAATGTAGTCGTAGTTAATGGTATCGCCATTTTCCATGGTTAAGGCACTATTGGCAGCGTCAATCTTGTCAACTCTTCCCGCTATAAACTTGATGCCTTTCTTGGTTACATATTTCTCAATCGAAAATGTGATATCAGCGCGTGATCTCCAGCCAACTCCAACCCATGGGTTTGAAGGTGTAAACTGAAAATAATCTCGTTCGTTAATCAGTGTAATTTCATGACTACCACCAAGCTCATCTTTTAATTCATACGCGGCGGGCATTCCGCCTGTACCTGCTCCTAACACTACTATATGTGCCATGTCTAACTCCTTTGTTTATACTTTATTTTCTTATTTGAGACCTTTGCAAGAGAAAATATCATAGGCAAAACCTGCGTTAATATTTTGTACGCAAAGGTCTAATTATTATGGTGAGGATCTATCAACCCTAAAATTAATGAATAATCATGTATCGGGGGACTGCAGAATAACATCATAAATGGCACTAAGAGTCAATAAAAATAGAATTATCAATGGTTTATAAGGAAGCTCTAAAATACTTATACAGTTTTGGGGTTTTACATAAACTTGCGTTTATACGTTATAATTTCGCTATGAAAACATATCTAGTTGGCGGTGCAGTCAGAGACAAATTGTTAGGGATTCCCATAAAGGATAATGATTGGGTGGTCACAGGTGCTACTCCTGAACAAATGCTAGAACAAAATTTCACGGCAGTCGGTAGAGACTTCCCTGTTTTCTTACACCCAAAAACACACGAAGAATATGCGCTAGCAAGAACTGAACGAAAAACATCAGCGGGTTATCATGGTTTTAAGTTTCATGCGGACACTGAAGTAACTTTAGAACAAGATGTAAAACGTCGTGATTTGACCATTAATGCCCTAGCAGAAGATAGTGAAGGCAATATCATTGACTTTGTGAACGGTCAGGCAGATATAGAAAATCGTATTTTGCGTCATGTCTCACCTGCTTTTGCAGAAGATCCTGTGCGGATATTACGCATTGCTCGTTTTGCCGCACGCTTTTCAAAGCTGGATTTCAAAGTGGCTGATGAAACCATGCAGCTTATGCAAGAAATGGTCAAACAGGGGGAAGTTGATGCGCTGGTTGCAGAGCGTGTCTGGCAAGAAACAGTGAAAGCATTGGCAGAGCCATCACCTCAAATATTTTTTGAAGTATTACGCAAATGTGGGGCGCTAAAAATACTATTTCCTGAAATTGATAGACTCTTTGGTGTACCTCAACCAGAAGAACATCACCCAGAAATAGATACGGGCATACACACCATGATGGTTTTGCAACAAGCCTGCCTTTTAAGTGATGACCCTATCGTGCGCTTCGCCGCCTTAACCCATGATTTTGGCAAAGGAACAAGCCCAAAGGAAGAACTGCCGCATCATTATGGGCATGAGAAAAGAGGTTTTTTTTTAGTGCAAGAATTATGCGAGCGCTATCGAATTCCTAATAAATTTCGCCAACTTGCAGAAATCACCGCACGCTACCACACTCATGTTCATCGCGCTTTTGAAGTAAAAGCCAAAACATTAATGAAAGTGCTAAATAAAACTGATGCATTTCGAAAACCTGAGCGCTTTGAAAAGTTTTTATTAGCTTGTATTGCAGACAGTCACGGTAGAACCGGTTACGAAAACTATGATTACCAACAAGCGCCTTTTTTCTCACACTTGCGTGAAAAAGCCTCCAATATTAATGTGCAGGAAATTATCAGTGATGGCTTTGAAAAAGAACAAATCAAAGAAGAGCTTTATCTACGCAGGTTAAATGCGGTAAAATACGAGAAAAATAAATATAATACTGAGGTTTCAAATCGCTCTTGAAACCAAAGAAACAAACCATACGTTATTAACAATAAGCGTATAGGAACTTAAAGGGGTAAAAACATGGCCATTTCAATAGCAGGATTTAATATCGGTGATGTAATCATTCATAGAGACCAACAGTTTCGAGGTGTCATTGTTGATGTAGATGCAGACTTTCAAGGTTCAGATGACTGGTACGATCAATATACCACCAATGAGCCCTCCAAAAACTCACCCTGGTATCATGTTCTAGTCGATGAAGAAGGTTCAATGGCTTACGTGTCAGAGCAAAATATCTACGTTGATTCATCCAATATGGAAATAGAACACCCGATGGTAGATGATATTTTTGCTGATTATGATGCTGGGCATTATCTACCGCGTCAAACTATAAACTAATGTAGCCATCCAGAGCATTTGTATTTTGCCCCATGGCAGCGTTGCTTTCGTAATTAAATGGTCACATTCTCCGTGCGAAGGCGCCCTGTCCTGTGTCAAAATCTATGCACTCTGAATAACTATATACTAACTCTAAAATGCCCGAATGGTTTGATCACTCTCAATATTTAGTTGCCTTTTTAACAGGTTTGTTAGGAGGCGTTCACTGCCTAGGCATGTGCGGTGGCATTGTTGGCGCTCTCACACTAAATACCCACCAAAATAAGCAAAAAACCTCCATACTTGCTATCACCCTTGGCTATAACCTTGGGCGTATTTCTGGTTATGTTGTTGCGGGTGCAATAGTTGGCTTTCTTGGTTCATCCCTGGTTGATTTATCTGGCATCCAATCTGCCCAACAAGTTCTAGCTATAGTTGCTTCTGTCTTTATGATTGCACTCGGATTCTATTTGGCAGGAATATGGAATGGTTTAGCTAGAATTGAAATTATTGGACAAGTACTGTGGAAGTATATCCAGCCTGTTACGAAACGCTTTATACCCGTTCAAAGTTTTCAGCAAGCGATTCCGCTGGGTTTTCTCTGGGGATGGCTGCCCTGCGGTTTGGTTTATACAGCCTTAATATGGACACTATCTGCGCAAAGTGCCATACAAGGTGCGTTAATCATGCTGGCATTTGGTCTAGGGACTTTACCAAATCTTTTAGCCATGGGTGTTGCCGCCGCACAACTATCTAAATGGGTTAACAATCCACGTATCAGGCTTATGGCAGGCCTACTGGTAGTATGTCTCGGCGTGATTACTTTATGGCGAGCGTTCTAGTCAACTAAGCGTTCAAGTACAGCATTCTCTAATTGACATGGATGTTGTGAAAGTGTTCTGGGACGTAAGAAAAACATGGAGAAATTATTCAGTTTTTACCTCATGGCACCCCCCCCATTTTTTAGCATCAGCACCAAGGAATAAATGAAAACAATAGGTCTAATCGGCGGCATGAGTTGGGAATCTAGCCAAAGCTATTACCAGCTTATTAATCAGAAGGTGAAGGAAAAGCTGGGTGGTTTACATTCTGCAAAGGTGATTCTTTACAGCCTTGATTTTGATGAAATCGAAAAGTTGCAACACCTCGGTGAGTGGCAAAAGACCGCTGACATACTTATTGATGCGGCGCAAAATCTACAGAAAGCAGGTGCAGACTTTATTCTAATTTGTACCAACACCATGCATCTGGTTGCGCCACAGGTAAGTGCTGCTGTGCAGATACCGTTATTGCATATTGCTGATGCTACCGCTGAAGAAATTGTCGCGGCTGGTATTATAAAAATTGGATTGCTAGGCACTGCTTTTACAATGGAGCAGGATTTTTATAAAGGGCGCTTGGAAAATCAATACGGCCTTGAAGTTTTGATCCCAAATAAAACAGATCGGAAAATTGTTCATCAGGTTATTTATAAAGAACTATGTCTGGGTAAGACTTTAAGCACTTCAAGAAATGAATATTTAAGAATAATCAATGAGTTGGCCGCTCAGGGAGCAGAAGGTGTAATCCTAGGTTGTACTGAAATTGCCTTGCTGCTTAATGAGCAAGATACGGATGTGCGATTATTTGATACTACTGCGATTCATGCTATTAAAGCGGTTGAATGGGCGCTGATGCTAAAAAGTGGGGGGGGTGCCACTTAAAACTGCTACCCTGATGCAAATCAAATTACCTTTGAGCATAGAATT
>Ga0209633_10002902_pt1 | contig 16166 bp, 18 predicted proteins | sample Cruoilmetagenom1_FD_187290 | JGI IMG/M metagenome (GOLD analysis project Ga0209633, IMG submission 187290) | Oil polluted marine microbial communities from Coal Oil Point, Santa Barbara, California, USA - Sample 1 (SPAdes) (version 2) | ecosystem: Environmental > Aquatic > Marine > Oil seeps ... | reverse complement strand
GTCTGCACTGATACCACCAACGGCACAGACAGCGATCACATGTGTCGCACCGGCCTGTTGTAATGCTGCCAGGTTTGCGCAGTAGTTGACTCTGTGTGGCAGAATGCTGTGTTCGTCACCATGACGGGCAAGGAACATGACCTGCTTGCCGGAATAAGTACCAAAAGTCAGTGCGCTGGAAGGCTCGCCGTAAGGTGTTTCCATACGCTCGCGACGTGCAATGACCAGGCCTTCCAGGCTGGAAAGACCGCTACCACCAATAATTGCAATACCCGGCATAGGCTATTCCGGGTTACCCAGAGCATAAATGCCGTTCAGGTTGCGCAGATAGCCCTTATAGTCCATGCCAAAACCGAATACATAGCGGTCTTCCACCTCCAGTCCGACAAAATCAGCTGTGATGCCTTTGACAAGTCGGTCATGCAGTTTCGTGACCAAAACGGCACTGTATACCCTGCTCGCCCCCGCCTGCCTGCAATATTCAAGCACGGCAGCAAGTGTATTTCCCTCATCCAGGATATCGTCGACGATCAGTACCGTTCTTCCCTGCAGGGACAGTCGGGGTTTGCAGATCCATTCCACCTCTGCCCCCGCAGTATCACCCTGGTAGCGGGTCGCTTGCAGGTAATCAATCTCCAGTGGAAATGTCAGGCGCGTGAGCAGGTGTCCGGCCATGATGACCCCGCCGTTCATGACGCACAGCACCACCGGTAGAGAATCCGCCATTGCAGCGGAGATGTCAGTTGCCATCTGGTCCAGCGTTTGTTGTACTGCCGCCGCGTCATGAATACAGTTTGCGCTGGCCTGGATTGCTGCTATTTCAGTTTGATTGAGAGACATCTGGCTTCCTGTGAATGCGGTTTACATATATCACATATGTTAATAAATACTAACAAGTAACTACTCTAAGTCAAGGTCGAGTTCGGGCATTTTTTCATAGCCCTTGACGGCCGCCACGGCCTGCTCCCAGCGAGGGTCGGCATGCAAGGTCTGGATATCAAACGGATGGCGGCCGTGCATGCGTAACATGCGTGTATGTGCGACCGGATTTTCATAGGCGACCAGTGATTCTGCAACATACCCCGCTGCATCACGATGATTGCAAACCAGCACCATGTCGCACCCTGCTTCGAGCGAGGCCTGTGCGCGGGCAACATGGTCACCGGCAACGGCTGCACCTTCCATACTCAGGTCATCACTGAAAATCAGTCCCTTGAAATGCAGATGGTTACGTAGAATTTCCCGGATCCAGTATGGAGAAAAACCGGCCGGTCGGGTGTCCACTTGCGAATACACCACATGTGCCATCATGATGGCGGCGATTCCGGAATGGATCATGCGCCGGAATGGCACTATGTCCCACTGCTCGATATCTTCATAGCGACGCTCATCAACCGGCAACGCCACATGTGAATCCGCTGCGACCGCGCCATGCCCGGGAAAATGTTTGCCGGTCGCCGCCATGCCTGCATCATGCATGCCCGTCTGGTATGCCCGGGCAAGTTCGGCAACTGCTTCCGGACGCTGGTGCAGCGCGCGATTACCGATGATGGTTGATACACCAAAGTCGAGATCAAGCACCGGTGCAAAGCTAAGGTCAATACCAACCGCACGTAACTCGGCAGCCATTAGCCAGCCAGTGGTTCTGGCAAGGTGTTTTGCCCGGTTGCGGTCAGTGTCGTAAATTCTGCCCAGACAGGACAGCGGTGGCAGATGCGTGAATTCATTCCTGAAACGCTGCACGCGCCCGCCTTCCTGGTCAACCGCAACCAGCAGATGCGGGTCACGCAACTGGTGAATGTCGGCAACGAGTGCGGCGACCTGCTCAACCGAGCCATAATTGCGCGCAAACAGAATCACCCCGCCGATTGCCGGATGTTGCAGCAATTCACGATCTTCCGATGTCAGCTCATGGCCTTCGATGTCGGCCATCAGGGGTCCCAGGGTCATAGTCGGTTTCTCGTTTCAATCATTCGTGTATCCAGCTTGTCACGCAAGCGGTCGCCGAGCAGATTGACCGACAGTACCACTGCAAGAATCGCCATGCCGGGTGCCATGACCATGTGCGGGGCAACCAGCATATAGCGGGTCCCGTCACGTATCATCGCACCCCATGAAGCTTCCGGTGGCTGTACGCCAAGACCGAGAAACGACAATCCGGCTTCGGCGATCACGACCGCCGCTATCCCGAATGTGACCTCGATTATCAGTGGTGCGGCCATCATGGGCAGCAGGTGCTTGCGGATAATACGCCATTTGGACGTGCCCAGTGCTTCTGCCGCCTGTACGTGCTCACGGTGTTTTAATGACAGCACCTGTGCCCGTGACAGGCGCGCATAGCCTACCCAACCAACTATCGTCAGTGCAATCACCACGTTGCCAATGCCGGGTCCCAGCAAGCCGGCCAGTGCAATGGCCAGCAGGATGCCCGGAAAGGCCAGAAAGACATCCACGAGCAATACCGCTATACGGTCCCACCAGCCACCGTGATAGGCAGTGACTGTACCCAGCAGGGTGCCAACCAGCAGTGACAGGCTGACCACCCAGACCGACACCAGAAAGGAGGTGCGCGCGCCGACGATCATGCGGTCCGCGACGCTGCGCCCCAGGTCATCATTCCCCAGCAAGGCACCTTGTCCGGGTACGGCAAGTATTTCCTCCAGCTGAATGCGGTCCGGTTCCAGAGGTAAATACCGGGCAGTCACAGACAGTAATGCCCAGAGCACAAGAATTACGACGGGTAGCTTGATAGACAGCCAGTTCTGCATTAGCCGCCACCCAGACGGATGCGCGGATCAATCCAGGCATACGCCAGATCAGTCAGCAGATTCACCAGCACATAGGTTACGCTGATTAGCAACACGCAGGCCTGTACCACAGGATAGTCACGTGACTGGATGGACTCGATCGTCAGCAGACCGACTCCCGGCCATGAAAAGACGGTTTCTGTTATGACGGCCCCGGCAAGCAGCGCGCCCAGTTGCAGACCCAGCAGGGTAATGACCGGCAGCAGTGCATTGCGCAGGCCATGGTGAAGAATGACGCGTTGTGGCGGCATCCCCTTGGCTTTCGCCGTGCGCATATAATCTTCACCCAGAATCTCCAGCATACTGCTGCGTACCATGCGGGACAGCACGGCAACAAGGCCGGTGCTGAGTGTAATTGCCGGTAACACCACCGATCCAGGACCGCTGTGTCCGCTCACCGGGAACCAGCCCAGCCACAGGGAGAACACCAGGATCAATATCGGTCCCAGCCAGAAGTTGGGAATGGAAACTCCCAGCATCGAAAAAGTCATTGCCCCGGTATCCCAGAGTGAATCACGACGCACCGCAGCCATGATACCGAGGGGTAATGCCAGCAGCACTGTTAGCAGCAAAGTGACCGCGGCTAGCGTGGCAGTTGCCGGCAGTCGCTCCATTAACAGGTCGGCGACCGGGCGCCTGAAATGAATGGATGTACCCATGTCCAGGTGCAGCAAGCCTGACAGGTAATGCTGGAACTGTACCAGGACGGGCTGATCGAGTCCCAGCACGGCCCGGAGCACCTCCCGGTCTGCCGTGGAAGCCGATTCACCCAGCATGATTTCAACCGGATCACCGGGAATCATGTGGATCAACAGAAAGACGATACTGACTACCCCGAAAATCACCAGTAAGGCACCCAGCAGGCGCTGCAGGATAAATGTCAGCATGGGGCAATTATACGTATGATGGATCAAAGGGCGATTGGAATTTTATGTCAGGAACCACTACCCTTTCAGAATCCGGCCACACGTTCATGAGGAAATGAAATGACTGAAAAATCTGAAGATGAAGGCATTATTACCGTGCTTGTCGAGCGGTTTGAAGGTGAACGCCTGCCCAGGGCACTTGATCTGAAAAAGAAGGTTGATCGGGGTGAAACCCTTAATGACAATGATATTGCCTTTCTTGAAGAGGTATTCGAGGATGCGAGCAAGCTTGGACCGTTGCTGGAGCGTCATAGCGAATATCATAAACTGGTCTCACAGGCTGTAGACCTGTACAAGGAGATTACGGACAAGGCACTGGCGAACGAAAAATCTGCCTGAGATTCAAATGGCACTTACACATGAAGAGACATCAATAAGCACACCCTATTGGCCACGGAAGCACACGGAAATAATTCTAATAATACATTTTTTCTTCAGTGTGCTTCCGTGGCAAGATGTTAAGCAGGTGCCATTTGCATAAGATCCCTCTCATACAGCACTTGGTCACTTGCTGAAATCACGCTCACTGTTACTATTTTTCTTCATGGTTACCCTGTACGCCTGTTGCAGGAGTGCCTTGTCAGAAACAGTCGTCATTACTCCCGAGAAAATAGTTGGAGAATGGCATGCGACAGAGGTTCATCCTGAGCAGGGAAACATCGACACTGTTTTTGTGATTAATGCTGATACAAGCTTCTCGGGTTCACTTACGATCAACAGCGAACCCGTCTGGCAATACTCGGGGGTATGGAAACTGGAGGGTAACCGGATTACCTGGGATTATCTCAAGAGCAGCCTGGTCCTGCTGCATGAAGACAAGGCAGAAACGGATGAAATCCTGTCAGTGTCAGACAAGGCGCTGACTTACCGTTCAGGTCGCAGGGGTACGGAAAACACCCTGTACCGGGTCAGGTAAGTCAGGAACGTGCCTACATCTCACCGATCTGGTACACACCCGCGTCCTGAGAAGACCCTCAGCATGAAATACCCTGAGCGGCTCCTTCTGGGCCGCTTCTTTATTGCTTTGCTTTCGCTGGTCTGGTGTAACGAATAACGTGGACATATCAGAGGGGTGCTTCCTGAATCAATACCTGTGTTCCTACCGGAACGATTTCAAACAAATGGATCACATCTGTATTTCTCATCTTGATGCAACCGTGGGATGACGGGACGCTCATCCTGTCGGTCTCCGGACAGCCATGAATATAGATATAGCGGCGCATTGAATCCCGTTTGCCAAAACGATTTTTGCCAGGTTCAAGGCCGCTTAACCAGAGGATGCGAGTCAACATCCAGTCACGCCCCGGGTGTTCCTGTCTCAACTCGGGTGAATAGATTTCACCGGTAGGTCGGCGTCCCGTAAAGACAGTATTTTCGGGTGCTCCTGCGCCTATTTTTGCCCGTATCTGGTGCCAGCCCCGTGGTGTACATTCACTGTGCATGATTTCGCCGGGTCCGTTGGCTGCCGTGGCCACAGCAACATCCATCGTCACTGCGCCTGCTGCAAGCAATTGCAGACGCTGTTCGTCGATACTGACTTTTACAAGATATGATTTCGGTGGCATGCGATGATTATACCGTTACTACCTGGTTATCCTATTTTATCCCTGCTCCCGAAGGAAGTGGGGTTAACCAAATCATTGCAAAATAATTTTACTGTAGGAGCGCCGTCCCCGGCGCGAATCGCGGCGAGGACGCCGCTCCTACAGGACTGAGCCGAACCTTGCCAAAAGCCTTTCTGGTGGTTAACAGGCCATCATAATTGCCGTCCCTGGCGAGCCGATACCCGCTAATATTACTGCGGGCTGCGAACACATGGTCTTCATACCAGAGAGGAATATAGGGCAATAGTGCTAACAGCCTGGCCTGTATCTGCCGGTATGAGGCGGCCTGTGCTGCCAGCGATGTGCCCTGCTCCGCCACGGTGATGAGATGGTCTATATCACTATCATGCAGACGTCCCCGGTTCGCACCTTCCGGCGGCAGTGAGTTGCTATGGAAGGCGTAACGAAATATATCCGGTGTCTTGATGCCAACCCAGGCAAGACTGTACATCTGGAACCGGCCTGCCTTGATGTCACCGTAGAAGGTACCCCAGTCGTAACTCTGCAGCGCCATTTCAATGCCGGCATCACGTAATTGCTGCTGGATAACGGTCGCAATCCTGATGCGCAGCGGATCCGTGGAGGTTTTGTAACTCAATCGCAGTGGGCGGTTGGCACCATAACCGGCCTCGGCGAGCAGGCTGCGGGCACGGGGCAGGTTATGCTCAAGCGGTTTCAGCACCGGGTTACCGGCCCAGTGCCCGGGCGGCAGGAGTGCCGCCGCTGGTCTGGCTGCATTGCCGAACAAATGGTGCACAATCGCATCCCGGTCGATTGCATGTGCAATGGCCTGCCGTACCTTCAGATTGCCGGTAACCGGATCATCCAGGTTAAATCCAATATAGGAAAAGTTGCTACCCGGGCCATAGGTCACCTGTATTTCCTGTTTGCCAGACAGGTAGGCGAGCAATTCCGCAGGCAGGTCATTTTGCAGGAGATCGATCTCGCCGCGCAGCAATTTCAATACCCGCACTGTCGGATCTCCAACCTTCAGAAACTCAATTGACTGTTTGTCTGACCGGCGCGTCAGCACCAGCCTGCCAGGTTCAGGCCAGTCTTTAAATTTGAACGGACCGCTGCCTGTCGGTTTCTCGTGAAACGGGTGTTGCCGGTCTATTCCGGCTGCCGGCAGAATGCCGATTGCAAGATAGCCCGGGAGTAGCGGGTCCGGTCGTTGCAAGTGGAAATCCAGGGTATCCTTGTCCTGGACCGATATGTCCCGGATCAGTTGCAAGGTACCGGCATGCGGTGAACCGCTGTCCGGTGCAAGAATCGACTGGTAGGTTGCCGCTACATCTGCGGCGTCGAGTTCGGTGCCATCATGAAAATCGGGGCGCCTGACCTTTAAATGGAAACGATAGTGCAGTGGCGTAATCTGCTCCCAGGTTGCCAGGGCCGGTACCGGGCGAGACTCTGCATCGAAATCAACGAGGCGCTGGTATAGCAGGCGGTTGATGCGCGCGGATGTTGCATCGGTGGCGTAACGCGGGTCCAGATTCGCCGGTGCGCTGGCAAGACCGAAGCGAATGCTATCGTCCGGTGGTTGAGTGCATGCTGAGATGCACAACAACAGCAAGCAGCAGAAAAACAATCGACTCATAATAATGTGCTGCTGTCCCTGACTATGTCCTGTTTATTTCAACTTTCAGACGTACCCGCAGTTTCCGGAACACCTCCCGGTCAAGCATATCCGGTAACAACACCAGGTGCCGCATACGTCGTTGCCGGCTGTTAAAGTGCAGAATAACCAGCCATGGAAGTATAAATGCCCGGGGTCGCATACTGACTTTCGCTTGTTCACCTGAATGCAGTCCCAGCAGGCAGTCTTTTTCTGCGCGCCACACCATGGAACAGACTGCATCCGGATGGTGCCGGCTCACCTGCAAACGCCATGACCTGACCAGGCTAAAGAGCAGTGCCGAAAAGACGGCCAGAACCAGCCAGCTGCCCGATTGCAAAACCGGCCACATCAACAGTGGCATACCATGGACCAGTATCACCCACCCGCCCAGCAGACGGGATGGTCCGATATCAAGGTGCAGCGGGGTTGCGTATTTTCCGGACAATGTGAGCGACATCCTTGTCTGCAGGGGTCATACGACCCATTAATAATTCCAGTAACACAGCATCCGGATATTCCAGCAGTCTGGCAAAGGTTTCCTGTGCAGGCTCATCCAGACCACGGTAGCCTTGCAGGAGAAAACTGTTTAATAACTCATCCAGTTCCCGCATGCCGCGCCGGCACTGCCATGCCAGACGGTTGATCTTGCCGGCATCAGACTCTGTTGCCTCCTGCATCAGACTGAACGCTTTACCATTAATTCTTTAATGCGGCCGATGGCTCGGGTCGGATTAAGCCCCTTGGGGCAGACCTCCACGCAATTCATAATGGTGTGACAACGAAACAGCTTGAACGGGCCGTCAAGACCGGCCAGTCGTTCATCAGTGGCCTGATCCCGGCTGTCTGCCAGGAAGCGCCAGGACTGCAACAGCGCAGCCGGTCCAAGAAATTTATCCGGGTTCCACCAGAATGACGGACAGGATGTTGAGCAACAGCCGCACAGGATACATTCGTAAAGACCGTCCAGCCTGTCCCGCTCAACGGGGGATTGCCGGTATTCAACCTCCGGCTCCGGATCATTGTTGATCAGGTAGGGCTTAACCGCGCGGTACTGGTGGTAAAACTGTTCCATGTCAACAATAAGGTCGCGGATCACCGGCAGTCCCGGCATGGGGTTGATGACTACCGGTGATTTCAGACTGAATAACGGTGTAATGCAGGCCAGTCTGTTGGTGCCATTTACATTCATGCCGTCCGAGCCACACACCCCTTCCCCGCAGGAACGCCTGAAACCCAGTGTCTCGTCCTGTGCCTTCAGTGCAAGCAGTGCGTCAAGCAACATCATTTCACTGTCAAGCTCGTCATCCCGCAGCTCAAACGCCTGCATCCTTGGCTGCTTGTCGGTATCCGGATTATAGCGATAGATTGAAAATTCCATGGCGTCGGTACTAATAGGTGCGTGGTTTTGGCGGGAACGTAGCCACGGTCAGCGGCTTCATGCGAACCGGCTTGTAATCAACCGTATTGCTTGTCTTGTGATACAGACTATGCCGCAACCAGTTCACATCATCGCGCTCGGGATAATCAATGCGTGAGTGCGCACCGCGACTTTCCTGCCGTTGTTGGGCAGACATGATGGTGGCGATGGCCACATCCATCAGGTTCTCCAGCTCCAGCGCCTCGATACGGGCAGTATTGAATACCTGGCTGTGGTCCTTGATGCAGACGTCCGGCAACCGTTGCTGCAATGCCAGCACCTTGCTGACTCCCTCACTGAGAACTGCTTCCGTCCGGAACACACCGCAATGCTCTTCCATGGTTTTGGTCAGTTCCATACGCAAGTCAGCAACCGTCTCACCATCACCCTTGTTATCCCAGCGCGCCAGTCGCTGCAGGGCAGGTTCAAGACAGTCATCCTGAAGTGGCTGGTGGTAGCGGTTCTCGCCCAGAAATTCGATAATCTGATTACCTGCCGCACGACCAAACACAATGATGTCGAGCAATGAATTACCACCGAGGCGGTTACCGCCATGTACCGAGACACAGGCACATTCGCCGGCGGCATACAGGCCTGGCATGGCCTCTTCCGGACCATGTTCGACGGGCGCCACAACCTCGCCAAAGCGATTGGTAGGAATGCCGCCCATGGTGTAGTGGGCTGTCGGGAACACCGGAACCGGCTCGTCACACATATCCACATTCGCAAAGGTCAGCGCAAGATCACGAATCGCCGGCAGCCGTTTGCGTATCACAGCAGAGTCAATATGTTTGAGTGTGAGCAGTACATGATCCTTGTTGGGACCACAGCCGCGCCCTTCCCTGACCTCCGTGGTGATTGCCCGGCTGACCACGTCACGACTGGCAAGGTCCTTTGCATGGGGCGCATAGCGTTCCATGAAACGCTCGCCGTCACCGTTGATCAGGAAGCCGCCCTCGCCCCGGGCACCTTCACTCAGCAGCATTCCCTTGCCGGCAATACCGGTAGGATGAAACTGGAAAAACTCCATATCCTGCAACGGCACACCGGCACGCAGCGCCATGGCCATGCCGTCGCCGGTATTGATCAGGGCATTGGTGTTGGTGCGGAATATCTGCCCGGCACCGCCGGTCGCCAGTAAGGTCGTTTTTGCTTCAATGACGAGCTTCTCGCCGGTCGCGATATTCAGCACCAGGGCGCCCAGAAAGGAACCGTCGTGATGATGTAATAAATCAATCGCGAAGTACTCGTCAAAGAAATGGGTTTTGGCGCGAATATTTTGCTGATACAACGACTGCAGTATTGCATGCCCGGTTCGGTCTGCGGCGGCACAGGTACGGGCCGCCTGCTCTCCCCCGAAATTCATACTCTGACCACCAAACTGACGTTGATATATCCTGCCATCTTCCAGCCGCGAAAACGGCACGCCAAAGTGTTCCAGTTCGTAAACAGCCCTGGGGGCCGCGCGGCACATGTATTCAATGGCATCCTGGTCACCCAGGTAATCACTGCCCTTGACGGTATCAAACATGTGCCAGTGCCAGTTATCCGGGCGCACATTGGCAAGCGCTGCATTGACGCCTCCCTGCGCGGCGACCGTATGTGAGCGAGTCGGGAAAACCTTGGAGACCACGGCGACATGTGCATCTGCCTGTGACAGTTGCAGTGCTGCACGCAGGCCGCCACCGCCGGCACCAATGATCAGGGTATCAAATTTTCGGCGCGGAATATCCATGCAGTTATCCTGACACCTGTACGAGCATACGCAATGCCCACAGACTGCAGCCAATCAATGTCAGCGCAATCAGGGAGAGCACGGTGATGCGCCGGCCGATGGCGTGTACATAATCCAGTACCACGTCCCGCATCCCGACCCAGCCGTGTACCAGTACGGCCAGGATAAATATCGCTGTTGCAATAAGCATAACAGGACGCGTCACCCAATCATGCCATTCCTGAAAAGTGTGCTGCGGCTGCATCAGGAAATGCAGCAGCAGGTAGACAAAAAAACACGCCAGGTAGACCGCTGTCAGTCGTTGCAGCAACCAGTCACCCAGTCCATGGGTGGGACGGCTCACAGTAGCCACCAGACACAGGCAAGCGTCATGACCGGCGCCAGAAGATTAACCAGCCAGGCACTGCGGCGTGCCTGCTGCAGGGTGACGCCCTGCTCTATATCTATAAGCAGAAAACGAATACCGGATAACAGGTGGTGCAGCAGGGACCAGACCAGCAGGGTGAAGCCGACCTTAAACCAGCCGTTCTGCATGGTTGCAAGCGCCTGGTCGAAGCCACTGGCGTCCTGCAAGGACAGATCCAGCAGGTAAATCAGAAAAGGCAGTGACAGGAACAGGAGAATGCCCGATATGCGGTGCGCAATCGATGTCACCGCACCGACCGGAAACCGTATCCGGAGAAGATTCAAATAGACGGGCGCAGATCGCTGGGTAGTCATAGATTCTGTCAGTTGGCTGCCGAATTTATACCACCCGCACGGCCGGAACGCCAGCCGCGGCCGGTTGTTACCTCAGATACTGACAGACGCAACAAGTTCGACTAGACTTTAAATCCGTTTTAATAGTTGTACAGGCAAAATGAAAACTGAATGGAAAACATTTCTGACCGATGCCGGTGCCGAGTTCGAGGCCGACCGGGTAGCACATTTTGGCAACCCGATGCGCGAACAGGAGGTCACCCAGAGTGGTCTGGTCTTTGCTGATCTTGAATATCTGGGGGTTATTGCGGTGCATGGCCAGGATGCGGGCGATTTTCTGCAGTCCCAGTTCAGCAATGACATCAGCAAACTGGACGAGCACAGCAGCCAGCTGAATGCCTACTGTACGCCGAAAGGCCGCATCCTCGGACTGATGCGGGTTTTCAGACAGGGCGATACCTGGTACCTGCGGCTACCGGCTGATTCAATGGAAGCCGTTATTCAGCGACTGCGCATGTTTGTCATGCGCGCAGCTGTGACCCTTGAAGATGTCAGCGAAAACTTTCTGCGCATCGGGATTTCCGGTGCTGCGGCCAGTGCAGCGCTCGATGCTGCTAATGTACCTGCTGAACCGAACCAGGTGACGCATAGCCAGGATCTGACCATGCTACGCGTGCCAGGCATACACCCGCGTTTTGAAGTCTTTGCAAATTCCCTGGACGCCGCGCGTGTACTCTGGGATACGCTTAATGTACAGGGGGCCCCGGTCGGTGAGTCCGCCTGGCGATTGCTGGAAATTCAGGCAGGTCTTCCGAACATCTTTGCTGCGACCGCTGAACTGTTCGTCCCCCAGATGACCAACCTGCAACTGGTTAATGGTGTCAGCTTCAAGAAAGGCTGTTATCCGGGCCAGGAAATCGTGGCGCGTATGCAGTACCTGGGGACGCTCAAACGGCGGATGTATCTGGGGGGGATTGCAAGCGATCAAATCGCATTACCGGGTGATGCATTGTTTCCAGCTGCCGGTAATGAGCAAGCCATCGGCCGGATTGTCGATGCCCAACCCCATCCTGACGGGGGGCAGTTAGCACTGGCTGTGTTACAGATTGCCTCGGTGGAGGCCAATGATGTTTACCTTGATTCAGCAACCGGCCCGGCATTCCAGCAGCAGGCACTGCCCTATTCTTTCGAAGACTGAGGGATTGGATCCGGGTACAAGAGCATATCCTTATGTGTCTCTAGTTAATTCTTATAATAAATCTACAGTGAATTGAATATTATATTATTTTAATGTTATCTCGACAGATTTGAACTCACTTCACAGGAATTGGTCATAACCCTGCAATGACGTAAGCAACAACTTGACAGGTGATTACCATGAACGTGAGGCAGGCATTTCCAGTTATCGGTGTAGCGGCTATTGCGGCCATTGCACTGCTGAAGTTCGGTATAGCGGCTGAATCCGATCAGGCAACCGCCTCTAATAGCGCCACCGGCAATACGGCGGCGCCCCCGGTTACCCGGACTGGAAATTTTGTCATGCCTGCCCCCGATGAATTGCGCGCCCGGCTGACACCACTGCAATACGAGGTCACCCAGAATGAAGCAACCGAGCGATCTTTTGCAAATGAATACTGGGATAACAAGGAGGACGGGATCTATGTCGACATTGTTTCGGGTCAGCCCCTGTTTAGCTCGTCCGACAAGTTTAAATCCGGCACCGGCTGGCCAAGCTTTATCCGGCCAATTTCTCCGGATGCCCTGTCAACGCATACCGATAGCCGATTTTTCATGAAACGCACGGAACTCAAAAGCAGTATTGCCAAATCACATCTTGGCCATGTCTTTGAGGATGGCCCGGAACCGACGGGTCAGCGCTATTGCATCAATTCAGCTGCGCTGCAGTTTATTCCGAAAGAGGAACTTGAAACCAACGGTTACGGGGAATATCTGCCACTGTTTGCAGACTGACGGCTGACTGGCTCTGAGCAAATTTTGTAGGATGGGTAAAGGAGCAACGCGACGATGGACAGGATAGTCCGAGTGTCGCGGAGCACATGGACGTGTGAGAGTGACCGTACCCATCAAGGCCAGCACTCCGCATCTGATGGGTACGCTGCGCTTTACCCATCCTACAAAGGGATCGTGCCTGTATCCGGCGTTATCTGCTTAACCGTAGACAGCCCGGGCAGCGTCAACGGCGACACCTGAATTCACCGGTGCTTTCATACTGCTCAGAACGGCATCCAGTGCGCCGAGGCAGAACTGCACATTGGTCTGATTACTGGCAAAACCCATGAGCCCGATGCGCCAGATCTTGCCGGCCATTGCACCGAGTCCGGCACCGATTTCAAGGTTATATTCTTTGAGCAGTATGCTGCGCACGGCGGCCTCATCCACACCGTCAGGAATGGACACCGCGTTCAATTGTGGCAATCGCTGACCTTCCGGTACGACGAAACTCAGGCCCATTGCCTCAAGTCCGCTACGCAAGGCATCATGGTTCTTTTGATGGCGTGCCCAGGAATTTTCGATACCTTCTTCTTGCAGGACAACCAGCGCCTCGTGCAGGCCATACAGGGTGTTGACCGGGGCCGTGTGATGGTAGGCACGCTTGGCACCGCCTCCCCAGTAACCCAGCACCAGGTTGAGATCAAGAAACCAGCTCTGTACTTTTGATTTGCGGCTGGTAATGACATCGATGGCACGCTGGTTGAACGAGACTGGTGACAGTCCTGGTACGCAGGATAGACATTTCTGGGTACCTGAATAGGTCGCGTCCAGATCCCAGTCACTGACCATCAGGGGGGAACCTGCAAGCGAGGTAACCGCATCAACGATAACCAGACAGTCATGCTGGTGTGCCAGCTCCGTCAATGTTTTTGCATCGGAGATGGCACCTGTGGATGTCTCGGCATGTACAAAGGCCAGAATCTTTGCATCCGGATTCGCTTTCAGCGCATCTTCTGCCTTTGCAGGGTCCACGGCAACCCCCCAGGTATCCTCGACCATCACAGCCGTTCCGCCACAGCGTTCGACATTCTCTTTCATCCGGCCACCGAATACACCGTTCTGACAAACAATAACCTTGTCACCCGGTTCTACCAGATTGACAAAACACATCTCCATGCCAGCCGAGCCCGGTGCCGACACCGGCATGGTCAATTCGTTGGTTGTCTGGAAGGCATAACGCAGCAATACTTTCATTTCGTCCATCATGCCGACGAAGGCGGGATCCAGATGGCCAATGGTCGGGCGCGACATGGCTTCCAGGATGCGCGGGTTGACGTCAGACGGACCGGGACCCATCAGGGTACGAACGGGAGGATGAAATGAATGAATGCTCATAAGTGCCTCTTGTGCTGGAATTGTTAATGATATGGAATTTTCAAACCGGGGATTCTAGCATTATCAGCCCCTCTGCCCATACTTCATTATTGATGGAGAAAACAGCAGACGGTATGGTCTCCGCTGACGGTTTCAGCCGGATAGCTGTCATGACAGGCCGCCATCGCCTGTGGGCAGCGCGGGTGGAAATAGCAGCCGGCAGGTGGTGCTGCCGGTGATGGAATATCCCCTTCCAGACGGATAATCTCCCGTCTGGAGTCCACCTCGACGACCGGAACGGCCGATAACAGCGCCTGTGTGTAGGGGTGCAAGGGGCGTTCCAGTACGTCAGCAACCGGACCCTCCTCGACAATCCGTCCCAGGTACATCACTGCCACCCGGTCGGCCAGATATGAAACCACTGACAGGTTGTGCGTAATAAACAGGTACGACAGCCCCAGCGTGTTCTGGAGTTCTTTCAGCAGGTTCAATATCTGTGCCTGTACGGAAACATCCAGTGCACTGGTTGGCTCGTCACACACAATCAACTGCGGATCAACCGCCAGGGCACGGGCGATACAGATACGCTGGCGCTGCCCCCCCGAGAATTCATGGGGATAGCGCTGCATATGTTCCGGTGACAGACCAACCCGTTCAAACAATTCGTGGACGCGCGCACGGCGATCCTGCCGGGTTTTGCCAATGCCCTGCGCAATCATGCCCTCCTCGACAATATCACCCACCATCATGCGGGGATTCATTGATGAAAAAGGGTCCTGAAAAATAAACTGAAAGTCGGAGCGCCGCTTTCTGAGCGCCTCGCCTTTCAATGCCGTTAACTCCGTGTCGCCAAACTGAACACGGCCATGGGTGGGTCTGATTAATTGGAGGGTCGCCTTGCCAACCGTTGTTTTACCACAGCCGGATTCACCCACCAGCGCCTGGGTGCAGCCTGGCGGGATGCTCAGCGAAACACCGTCAACGGCATACACATAACCCGCAATGCGCTTGAATACCCCCTTGTGAATCGGAAAATGGACCTTCAGATCGGCAACCTCAAGATGACTGGTAACGTGGTTCGTGCGTGCAGCTGCAACCGGCTTGGCCGGGCGGGTACGGGCATCTGTTGCAGGTGCGGTAATCGATTCATCAAGACGATGACAGCGTGCATGCTGGCCGTCAGCTGCGGCATACCAGTCTGGAACATGAGACCGGCAGTAGTCCCAGGCAACATCACAACGATCTTCAAAGCGGCAGCCGCTAAAATCATGATCGAGTGCGGGCACAGTACCGGGAATCGTGTCCAGGGCGTGGTCGCGCTTGTGAACATCCGGAAGTGATTCAAACAGCTTCTGACTGTATGGATGCCGGGCAGCGCCGAAGAAGCGGTCACGACCAGCCTCCTCAATCAGCTGGCCGGCATACATGACGGCAACACGGTCCGCCATGCTGGCGACGATGCCGAGGTCATGGGTGATCAACAGAATCGCCATGCCGGTATCCTGCTGCAGCTGTTGCAGCAGTTCCAGCACCTGGGCCTGGATGGTTACATCCAGTGCCGTCGTCGGTTCATCGGCAATCAACAGGTCCGGTTCACCGGCCAGGGCAATCGATATCATTACACGCTGCTTCATACCGCCAGACAGCTGATGCGGGTATTCCCGGTAACGGCGTCGCACATCCGGTATGCCGACGGCATCCAGTATTTCCAGTACCCGGTCCTGTGCAGCCCGACCCTTCATGCCATGGTGCTGGCGTAACACCTCGCCAATCTGGTCACCGATGGTCAACACCGGGTTGAGCGAAGTCATCGGCTCCTGAAAGATCATGGATATACGCCGTCCGCGTATGCGTCGCATCTCTGCTTCAGGTAGCAGGGCAAGGTCTTCCCCGTCCAGATATATGTGACCATCTGTAATACGACCGATAGGCTGCGGCAGTAACCGGAGTATGGACAGTGCCGTCATCGACTTGCCGCAGCCGGATTCACCCAGTAATGAATAGGTCTCGCCCCGGTGAATTTCCAGACT
>Ga0209633_10002901_pt1 | contig 16167 bp, 12 predicted proteins | sample Cruoilmetagenom1_FD_187290 | JGI IMG/M metagenome (GOLD analysis project Ga0209633, IMG submission 187290) | Oil polluted marine microbial communities from Coal Oil Point, Santa Barbara, California, USA - Sample 1 (SPAdes) (version 2) | ecosystem: Environmental > Aquatic > Marine > Oil seeps ... | reverse complement strand
ACAATCCGGGAATCCGCACGCTGCAGGCTGGCACGAAGTTCGGTTTCTCTGAGCTTCGACAAAAGCAATTCATAAAGGTTATTATTGACCTTCGCCTCATATTGCATCTCTGCAAGCCGGATCGTCAGCTTGCGGCCACTGGTCAATTTTTCGTTGAGGGCCTGAACACGTTTATTGAGGAGCTCAGCGCGACCCTGCGCAACTTTGTAGTCGTTGCGGAGATTGTGTATCAGGCTTGTGCCCTCTCGTTCAATCTCCTGCTTGAGATTGGCGAGCTCGGCCCGGAACGTATAAACGCTCGGATGATTTTGCCCGTATTTACTGACAGCGGTTGCGAGCTTCCTGTTGACCTGGGAATATTGCTGTTTCAATTCGTCAATAACATTGGACTTTATCGTCAAGCCGCCTGAGCTGTCCTTCTTGTTTGCAATCTTGGTGCGCTCACTCTGACTTATGCGGGCAAGAATGGCTTCAGCATTAGCCTTGGCCTCGATCGATTGTTTGATTGTTTCCGCGAGTTCACGCTCCGAAAGAAGCTGTCCCCCGGTATCAATAAGGTCATGTCTGGCTTTATAGGTTTCGATGTTGCGCTGTGAAGAGCGAATGGAGGATTGCAGCTCAACAACACGCGCCTTCAGCCATTGGCGGACCTCAAAGTTTCTCTTGCCGCGCGATTCCTGCTGCTGGGCGAGATAGGATGACGTGATATAGTTGGCAATCCGGGCCGCCATTTTAGCCTTCTCATGCGAGTAACTCACCTGAATGATCAATGACTGGCCAATGCGGCGCACATCCAGATTACGCAAAAATTTGCCGATTTCGGCTTGAGTAACCTCAATTTCCGGTGTCACATCGCCTGGCCCGCTATCCGCAGATTTTGGTGGTGAGGACTTGGTGCTATCCTTTTTGAGCCCACCGATAAGATCGGTCGGCGGTGTGGCTTTACCCTCGGCCAAGCCTTTACCCGGCACCAAAACGGGCTTGACGGGTTTGGGCTGTTTGAGACGGCGGATCACACGTTCCGCAATACGCGGAGACCGTAATAATTGCAGTTGGCTTTCAATAACCTGACCAATGATATACCGCCCTGTATTGAGCCCGGGTGCAATATCATCGCCGGAAATAATTTTCGGCTGCCGGCTTTCGATCATAAGCTGCGCTGTCGCCACATAGGTCGGCTTTGCAAAGGTCAGATAAAGGATTGCCAGGAGCCCTGAAAGTGCGGTCGCCCCAAGAATGATTTTCCGCCAGGCAAAGACGGTTCCCAGGATCCGCTTGAGGTCCATCGCGTCATCTTCCCGACTATAAATTCCGCCGGGTAGGATCTGAACGCTATTTGAACCGGAAATTTTTGTGGATTCGAATTCAGGTGTTGAATTGGCCATGTTGTTAATGTGACAACCCCATCATGCCGGGTACTTTTGAAACGTATCACCAGCGTTAATCTTCAATGGCATTTATACCATTGAGCAGTTGGTTCAGGTTGCGATTTCGCCGCTTTTGGTTAAACCGGGCCAGATCAACGCGAATTCCCCATTGCAACCTCTAGTCAATCTGGCGATCAGGTGAATGTTCGCTCCTGATGAGCGCGTCCTGAAGCTGTGCTTTTGAGTGCGCGCAATGGGTGTTTAACGGGCCGCCAACATTGAAATGCTCCAGGCAGAGCCATGCTTCAATCCGTAACATTCCCCGGTTTCCTGAACGCGAAAATGGATGTTTCGGCACGCGCAGAATATGTCGGGCAGCTCCAACATCTTTGAGCCCACCCACCTGCCTGGGTAGATCAATGATACGGCCGGTTTTGTCTTGCGCACCTTTTAAAATACGCAGATCAATTGCGTTCCGTCGTGATGGTCGTGACCCGGCATTGCTAAATGCCCACCCCTTGACGTCATGTGTCTGCAATGTCGTCCAATTTGCACCAATCAGTGGCGGACGGGATTTTAAACCCAACCTGGAAACATTGCGCACAACTTGCCCATTAGGAACGTCGGTTTGATTGTTTTTGGCATAAATAGTCGCATTGGGCGTCCTGATCGCAATATTTCTAGCAATGTCGAGAAGGGGAACGTCCTTGCGTGTATCAGGTCCGGACTCAAGAACATTTCCGATCACAGTTGCGATTGTTTTGCGCTTTGAGCGCGGACCGGCATTGATGTGCGCTGCGAGGTTATGCGGATTATAAATATAATTATTGATGATAACCGCGGCAGCACCCGCATTCACCGCCGGATTGCGAAATCCGTTCGATGCGAAGAGATTGCCCACAACCTCAACACCGCGCACGCCCTGGCCAATAAGTATGCCCGCCGTATGACTGCCCTTTGGGTGCCCCCCGTGCGCCAGCGCTTCAGAAAGAATGGAGTTGCGCACCGTAATCTGACGCAGCTTGACACCATTGGTGCCAATCAGCTCATCGCTCGACCACGAAAGAGAGACATTGTCGATGAGAATGCCCACCGTTTGGGCACGGCATTTCCCACATTGTGCAACAGCAATAGCGTCACGTTTGACACTTACCTTCGGGTCATTTGATGGTCCCGGCCGTATCGCAACATGCTGCACAATAACATCGCTTGTGCGAATGCGCATGGTCCCGCCCGTGATCGTAATCCCCGGATCGGGGGCGGTCTGACCTGCGATTGTAATAAACGGGTTAAATACGCGGAGATCGGATTTGAGCTTAATGATACCGCCCACATCAAACACAATGACCCGCGGTCCATAGCGGTCAATGGCATGACGCAATGAGCCCGGGCCGCTGTTGGCAAGCGTGGTAACGTGGTAAACCTTGCCAAAAGGTGCTGCTCCACCGCGGGTGTTTGCACCCACCGCCCGCGCACCAACCACACTAATGATCTCAGCCTGCTCAACGTCTGCCGCCAGCGACAATCCGCTCATCGAGCCAAGTGCGAATATGGCCACACCCAACCATAAAACAGGTTTGTATGCGTGTTGCGTCTTCCAGCTATTCCTAAATCTGACAATTTTGCCTGTCATATCACACCCGCCCCGCTTCGCCTGAAGATGTTTCAAGCGGTGCAATTCCAGCTCGAGCCCGTTTGCCTGATGCAGGTCGGAATGCCCAAGGCGCAACATCGGCATAAACCGCCAACGTGCCCTCAAAAACATCTCCCCAATCAGAAAACTTGCTGGTCTGGCATATATAGTCGCCGGGCCTCTCAAGCGCGTTTTCAATTTTCAAGGAAAGCGCGCCTGCGTCTCCGGTTAAAAAGTAATTCTCATCCGCAACGCCCATTTCCACATTGGCCGGAATATCGCTCAAAATGAGCGGACATCCATAGGAAAGTGCCTCGAGCACCGCATTTGATAACCCCTCATGGCGCGACGAATTCACATAGACAGCACTATTGGAATAAAGTGCCGGCAAAAGATCGCGGTCAATGCAGCCCAGAAATCTGATTCTGGGATCAGGATCCTCAAAGAACTTTTCCGCATACCCCTGCTCACTACCACCCGCAACGACCAGTTTTACCGATGTGTCGTTAAGCCCGCGCACGGCCTCAACCAGCGTTTCAAAATCCTTGTCTGCCGTTACTCGCCCAACCGAAAGCACATAACGGTCGCCCGACAGGCCGAGTTCTTCAAAAAACCTGGTGGCATCATCACTAACATGAACCGGATCAAGTCCATTTGGAATGACCGTGATGTTGTTCAGGTTGTGGCGTTCCTGAAGGGAGTTCCTAAATTTTTCTGATACGGTGATAACATGATCGGCAAAGCGCACCTGATACTCGCATAATCTGAGCACAAGCCGTTGCACGCGCCCCCATTTATCAAATTCATAGTCGGATGATCCGTATCGCATAACCACTTTGAGCCCTGCCAATTTGTACAAAGATAGAAACAGGGCAGAATTCAAACATTGCAAATGGACTATTTTAGGACGTGTAAAGATGGCATAAATCAGGGCAAGGAGGTTATAGACAACCTTATCCGTTTTCAGGAAATTTATGGTCGGCAAGCCCCTTAATTTAACACCCTTAAACTCGGGTGCCTTTATATATTCCTTGATCCCCAATAGCTCGACTGAATAGCCGGCGGAACTCAATAGCGGGAAAAGCATTTCCGCGTTTTTCTCAGCCCCCCCTTCTATATTTGGGATGCCGCGCGCGCCAATTACTAAAATATCAGTCATGCAAAATGGTCCAAGCTATTTAACGGCAATCAGAGGCTGATCATCTGTCATAGTGCTGCGTGCAGTGAAAAAGTTGACATACCAGGGCATGGCCTCGGCGAGACCTGGGGTAAGTTTGTGGCTTGGCTCGTAGCCTATAAGGCGCCGGGCTTTGCTAATGTCGGCTTGGCTGTGACGCACATCGCCGGCACGAAAATCACGGTAGATGAGTTCAGATTCAGGTGAGATGCCGAGAATTTCGAGAGCCTCGCGCAGTCCTTTATAGAGGTCATTAAGGTCGCACCGGTCACCAACTGCCACATTATAAACCTCACCTTGTCCGGTCTCATCAGCCAGTGCGGCCGTGATATTGGCCTGAACCGCATTGTCGATATAACAGAAGTCACGGCTCGTTTCCCCGTCACCATTGATATAGACAGGATCACCTTTGAGGAGGGCCGCAGTCCATTTTGGAATAACCGCCGCATAAGCCCCGTCCGGGTCCTGCCGCCGGCCAAAAACGTTGAAATAACGAAGTCCCGTGGCCTTGAAGCCATATGTGCGCGCAAACACATCCGCATATAACTCATTGACCACCTTGGTAACCGCATATGGCGACAGCGGGCTGCCAATGGTGTCTTCAACCTTCGGCAAAGCTTCATGATCCCCATAAGTCGAGCTTGATGCAGCATAGACAAAGCTTTTTACCCCGGCGTCTCGCGCCGCAATAAGCATATTGAGGTGTCCGGATATATTAACGTCATTGGTGGTCGCCGGATCGTCGATTGAACGAGGCACGGATCCAAGGGCTGCCTGATGGAGTATATGGTCAACACCGGCTGCTGCCTGCCGACAGGTTTCGATATTTCGGATGTCGCCTTCAATGAAGGTCAGGCGTTTGGCTTTTTCAGTGCCGACAAGCGCCTTCACTTCGTCGATATTGTGCATGTGCCCGGTAGACAGATTGTCGAGGCATACGACTTCCTGGCCAAGATCCAGAAGTGTTTCGAGAAGGTTTGATCCAATAAATCCCGCCCCGCCCGTTACAAGCCATTTCCGCGGTTGCGCCTTGAGCTCGCTTTTTAACGTCTCATATCGGGTTGGTGCCGAATTTTCATTTTTATTCATCGTCTTAAATTTCCTCAATCAAAATGTCGCAGGACTACAGTCTGAATTCGACTTCGGTCGGATCAAAAATATTCTTCAAATCATAGATAAGGTGATCCGCTCGCCCCAGTTCGCGCACAGCACTCGCACCCATTTCACGGTATTGGTCGTGGGCGACAGCCATAATTATTGCGTCATAGGAATTGGGCTCCAGCTCGGAGACGAGATTGAGATTGTATTCGCGTTTTGCCTGTTCCGGGTCAGCCCACGGATCATGAATATCCACCTCAACGCCAAACTGCTTGAGCTCGTCGATAATGTCAGTGACCCGCGTATTCCGCAGATCAGGGCAATTTTCCTTGAACGTAAGCCCCATAATCAGAAGTCGCGCACCATCAACATTGATGTGAGAACGGATCATCTTTTTGATAAGTTGCCCCGTAACATAAGCCCCCATGCCGTCATTAATCCGTCGGCCAGCAAGAATGACCTCGGGGTAATAACCGACTTCTTTGGCTTTATGGGTAAGGTAATAAGGATCAACACCGATACAGTGCCCCCCGACCAGTCCAGGACGGAAAGGCAGGAAGTTCCATTTGGTGCCAGCCGCTTCAAGAACTTCCAGAGTATCAATACCGAGGCGGTTAAAGATAATGGCAAGCTCGTTGATCAACGCAATATTGAGGTCGCGCTGGGTATTTTCGATCACCTTGGCGGCTTCCGCAACACGTATGGATGATGCTTTATGAGTGCCTGCATTAATTATGGCGCCATAAAGCTCATCAACAATTTCGGCTGCGTCCGGCGTTGAACCCGATGTAACCTTCTTGATATCGGGCAAGCGGTGTTCTTTATCACCAGGATTGATCCGCTCGGGGCTATAGCCTGCGAAAAAGTCGACGTTGAATTTCAATCCTGAGATTTCCTCGACTTCGGGAATACATCTCTCTTCGGTGGCTCCAGGGAAAACGGTCGACTCGTAAATAACAATGTCGCCCGGTGAAATGACGCCACCAACCAACCGGCTGGCACTGACCAGCGCTCCAAGGTCAGGTTGTTTGTGTTTGTTGATCGGCGTTGGAACCGTGATAATATAAATATTACACTCACCCAAAACCTTCGGGTCCGTTGTGTAACGCAAATTCCCTGCTTCTTTTAGCTCATCCGAGCTCAGCTCCAATGTCGAGTCTGTGCCGGATTCAAGCTCCGCGATTCGACTGTCATTTATGTCAAAGCCGATAACAGAGAATTGCTTTTTTGCGAACTCCGCCGCCAGCGGTAGTCCAACATATCCAAGACCAATGACGGCGATTTTCGCCTCCTGATCATTAAGTGGTCTCATGTTTTAAATAGCCTCTTTTAAATATGGGCCTGCTCATTACCCCTGCACAAAGAGCAGATACGCAGTTCGACTGGAGTGGATGAGGAGAAACCGGGACTCAAAATCCCGATAAGGCACCTGTGACGCCACGCAGTATTCCGCACATGCGAATGGTACGGGCGCAGTATAGTTAAAATCAACAAGCCAGAGAAAACTTAGTAAACGCCAAAAAACAGAGCGTATATTAAGATTACAGGCGACTGGTGGCGTTAACCATAAATATTAACATTAGTTTTTAAACACGAATACTTGATTGAGTGGCTATTCTACCTGTGCGGCGGTTAAATGCCTCCATATTTTTCCAAATGGAGTGCATTGGCATGGAAGCAGTCAGCTTGTCAGATACGTCAAAAAAACCACAATCATCACAGATCAGCCCCGGCCCCGGTTTTCGCATCAAAACGAAATTCGTAAGACCCAACCCGGCCCTGATTGCCAAAATTGCAGAGTATGAAACCCCGGACATTTCCGACATGCTCAACCGCATGTACACAATGAGCCCCGGCATTCGCGGTATCAGCGAAAGCTGTCGGGTGGTCGGCCCCGCATGCACAGTAAAAGTCTATCCGGGTGACAATCTAATGGTCCACAAAGCCCTCGATGTTGCCCAGCCCGGCGACGTCATCGTTATCGACACATCAGAGAGTTATAAGAACGCGGTGCTGGGCGATCTCGTCACAAACAAGGCCAAACATCGGGGCGTTGCGGGATTTGTTATCGATGGTCTGGTCCGGGATATCGAAGGTATCCGGGAAGCGGGATTGCCCGTATTCTCACGTGGATACACGCCTTTCGGTCCGCTTCACCGTGGTCCGGGCGAACTCAACTACCCTATATCCTGCGGCGGCCTCGTCGTTAATCCAGGCGATATTATATCAGCGGATATTAATGGAATTGTTGTCATACGCCAGGAATTCGCCGAGCACACAGTATCAAGTCTCGCCAGCCACCGCGAAGAACTAAGTGATTATATCGCCAATGTTAAAAAAGGCATCTTTTCCAACGAATGGGTGGACCGTCTTCTTACTCAGGAGAAATGTGGTGTCGATGATTGACCCGCAAACGGCCCGGCTATTGCGCGAGGGACGAGCGAGATTAACCCGTTTCTATCGTTATTACGGCAATGTTGGATCGCTTCTGCAACGCGTAAAATTTCACAAGCTGCGTCGCGAATTTTACAAGGATCTTTGGAGCAAGGCTGCAAAGAATGTCGGTGCCACCTGGGAGCCATGGCACGGCGGCTATAACAAAATTTGCCGTGACGGCATGATGGTGCCAGTCTACCTCACCCAGGTGAATCTCAATAGTATTCTCCTCGATAAAATCCTGCTCGACAAGGAAATGACCCAGGACCTTCTTGGTCAATATGGTCATCCTATTCCGCAAAACGCGACCTTCAATATGCAGGAATATGCCAAGGCCGAAGCCTTTTTTGAAAAGCACAGAAATGTCGTTGTGAAACCGGCCGGCGATGCGGCGGGCGGTGGTGGTGTGACAACCAACATTACGGATGCTGAGGCATTAAAAGTGGCAGCAAAAATGGCCACCCAGCATTCATCAAAACTGCTGATCGAAGAATTCGTCGAGGGTGACAGCTACAGGCTTCTCTATGTCGGCGGTAAATTTGTCGATGCAGTCCTGCGCGGCTCGCCATCCGTAACGGGTGACGGTAAACACACAATCAAGCAACTGATCAAGTTTGAAAATTCACGACGCCTGAACGAAAAGCCCATTTCCAGCCTGCAGTCCCTGCAGGTAGACGGTGAATGCCGCTCGACCTTGAAAAAGCAGGGCCTGGATCTGAGCTCGATCCCCGAAAAAGGTGATGTGATTGTCGTTAAAAGAGCGGTGAATGCGAGCAGTGCCAGCCAGAACCACAATGTCATTGACGATGTCCACCCCGAAACCATTGAAATCGGTGCCGCTATCATGCGCGATCTCAATATCGAACTTGGCGGCATAGATGTGCAGACTACTGACATATCAAAAACGCTTGAAGAAACCAGGGGCCGGATACTCGAGATTAACTCACCACCCGGCATCCATCATCACTATTTTCTGGCAGACCGCGACCGCGGCCAGCCCATCGCCGAGCTGCTCCTGGAATATATGTTTACCAATGCCGCCGGCGTAATACATTTGCCGAAGGGGCCATCAGGCACATGACAAAATATGACACATCAACCCCTGTTCTGCTGCTCGCAGGTCAGGAAAATGCCCTTTCCATAACGCGCAATCTGGGGCGGCGTGGTATTGATGTCCGCGTGTCGGGCAAAAAATCATGCTGGGCGCTTTATTCGCGTTATTGCAAGAAGTCATACGTGGTTGCCGATGATCTCGACATTCTCGACTATTGGCATAATTTGCTCATCACGCCTGAGAACAATCCCCTCAAGGGCCACATCATCATCGCGTGTAATGATGACGCTCTGGAATTTGTCATCGCCAACCGCGAAGCACTGGAAGAGCTCTACACGCTCGAGGAATTTGACCGCGACCTGAACATTGAACTCCTCGACAAGCAGGCGACCATTGACCTGGCGCAAAAGGCCGATGTGCCAGCGCCAAAATACTGGCCGGTGCAATCAATGGAAGATATCGATGCGCTTGAAGGCGAGCTAAAGCTTCCCGTCATAATAAAGCCCATTAACTCGGTCGCATTCCGGCGAAAAATAGGCGCTAAACTCCTGATCGCCGAAGAGAGCTTTGATGAACTGCGCACCCACGCAGCCCGTGCATTCGAGCATGATCTCGAAGTAATGGTCGTGGAACTCATCCCCGGCGGTGACGATCAACTCTGTAGCTATTTCACCTATATAACACCGAGCGGCGACTATCTCTTCGATTATACAAAGTCCGTAATCCGCCGTTACCCGGTCGGCTATGGCGGTGGGTCGTGTCACATCACCAACTGGCAACCGGATGTCATGGAGATGGGTCGCAAGTTTTTTGAGAGCACCGGCTTTCGCGGCATGGGTAATATCGAGTTCAAGCGGGACGGCGACATTTTGAAAATTATCGAGGTAAACACCCGCTTCGCCGGATCTCACGAACTAATCACCACCTCTGGTGCCCCCATCGACTGGATCGTTTATTGTCATCTGACCGGTCAGGAGATCCCGACCTATGACAAATACGATCAGGGGCGCTATCTCTGGGCACCGATCGCCGACACATTGTCATTCCTCCAGCTCCGCAAGCAGGGCAAGCTGACCTTCACCGCATGGATGGGCGATATATTAGCGCACAAAATTACATTTCCAACGTTCCGGATAACCGATCCACAACCGGCAGCACGTGTCATAATGTCGATCGCAGGAAAATTCCGCACACGAATTCTAGGCAAGATGTTTCGCAGACGCGGTAACAATTCTGATGATAAAAACACGCATTATGGTCAAGGCCCGGACGATGGGATACAAGATGCCATACTGCGGACCTCTAAATAGAAAAAAACATGGGCCATAAAGTCTTGATATCTGGTCGATTGATCTCGGATGAAGCCGTCGAGTTGATGCAGGCCCATGGCATGACCGTGATCGCATCCGACCCGGATCATGATAGAACAGACCTGTCTGATCTCATCGCTCAAACCGAGCCAGACGCGATCATCATCAGAACCGGCAAATTGGACGCGGAAACCATTTCATCCACGCCGTCGCTGAAGGCAATCGCCAAACATGGCGTCGGTGTCGACATGATCGATCTTGAAGCTGCAAGTGCGCGCGACATCCCCGTCATGATCACCCCCGGTGCCAACGCGCGCTCAGTTGCCGAACATACCCTGGCATTGATGTTGTGCGTACTCAAAGACATTCCGGGCTTGGGTGAGCGCACCAAAGCAGGACAATGGGAAAAAGCAACTCACCGCGGCTTTGAGCTGAGCGGTAAACATATCGGCCTTGTCGGTTTTGGCGCCATCGCTCAGGAATTCGCCAATTTACTTGTGCCATTCGGTGTAAAATTGACAGCGCTAACCCGGCGAAAACCGGAAAATAGCGGAGCATTTAAGGATGTCGCATTTACTCAAGAACTAAAAACGCTACTCAATAAAAGCGATGTCATCAGCCTCCATTGCCCGTTAACAGACGCAACACGCGAACTGCTTGGGCGCGAAGAACTCGCATCAGTGACACCAGGCACGTTTGTCATCAACACCGCACGCGGCGAACTAATTGACGAATTCGCTTTAATCGAGGCCTTAAACTCAGGTCATATAGCGGGTGCTGGGCTTGATTGCTTTGCAAGCGAGCCGCCCATCCCCTCAAACGAGCTCATCTCCCATCCGCGCGTGATTGCCACCCCCCATATCGCCTGGGCAACCCATGAAGCGTCCAACAATATGGGGATGATCACGGCTCAAAACATAGTTTCATGGCTAACCGGCAAAGAGACCCCGCCCGCCCATATCGTAAATTACGAGATACTGAGCTGACCCGGCACAATTCCTGCACTGAATTTAAGGAGTGCAATTTGCGCCAACAGTGCAACAAAACTTTGATTTGAGAAGCATTCCGTGCGGAGGCGGTATAGCCAGGTGAAAAAGATGCGTTTAGGAATTTTGGTCGATAGCGCCAACATCGAAGGTTGGCAGCGCTTTGCATTGGACAAAATCCTCATCGATGATCATTTCGACGTGATAATCGCAATCGAAAATAGGGCGGTCAGTGCGCACGACCACGGGCGTGGCGGCAGCGTGAACCTGTGGCCGACCATTAACGCATTGGAAAACAAGCTTTCCAAATATCTCTATAAGCGCGTCTTCAAGCATAAGCTGTCGCAAAATGACCAGACCGGTAACCTTATCGAGATGGCAAAGGACGCTAATTGGATGACCATCTCGCAAATGGACAGTCCCTTCAACGGCGCACCCGGTGGCACGCATGAAATCTCCGGTAAAGATGTTGCCAGAATTGCAGCCAGTGACCTGGATGTGCTGGTGAATTTAAGTTCAGCCCCGCTTAAAGGTGCAGTTTTAAACACCGCACGGCACGGGGTTTGGGAATTTCGTTATGGTCGAAACAACCCCGAATCCAATGTTACACCAGGGTTCTGGGAGATTTATAATAGTGAACCGGTATGCCGGGTAGATCTGGTGAGACAAACAAACGCCAAAGCCGCGAAGGAGATTATTAAAACCGGCATTTACCGTACCTTCTACTGGTCATGGAATGAAAACGCCCGCAAGCTCAAATACCGCTCAAGCTGGCTACTTATCGATAGCTTGACGGCACTCGCTAGATCCGGTGAAGAAAATTTCCGATCTGCTTCATGTCGCGGGAGCTCAAATCCCAATGCTAAACTGCTCGGCGAGCCATCAGCCCTCCAGTCCCTCACCACCGTGACAAGCTATTTCACGCGCCTTGCCTGGGAGAAGGCACGCAGATATTTCTATAACGACAAATGGAGTATTTTCGTGCAGGAAGGCACAAGCGCCAATGCCGCCTGGAACACATCGCAAAAAATCGAACCACCTGACGAGTGCTACTGGGCCGATCCGTTTCTCATCAAGCGAGACGGCAAACATTACATTTTCTTTGAGGAATATGGCTTTACCCAAAGAAAAGGCTTCATTTCCTACATCGAACTCCCGAGCCCACTTAATCAAAACCAGCTTGAGAACATCTCTTCAAAGACGGTAATTGATTGTGATTATCATATGTCTTACCCGTTCCTGCTCGAGCATGAGGGGGAGCTTTATATGATACCGGAATCGTCTGAAAACCATACAATCAGCCTGTGGAAATGCGACCAGTTCCCCGACACCTGGACCAAACAAAAAGATCTGATAAAGGGCATAAGCGCCGTCGATAGCACCCTCGTATTCTGGAATGAAAAATGGTGGATGTTTACCAATGTCGACCGCACGGGTGCCGGCGAGCATTATACCGAGCTGAATATTTATCACGCAGATGATCCCATAAATGGCGAATGGGTGGCACACACCCAAAACCCAGTCGTCACCGACGTTACACGGGCACGGATGGCAGGAAATTTCATTAAATTGCCAGATGGGAGATTAATTCGCTGCAACCAGGTTATAAAAACCTATTACGGCGAAGCCATCGGCATGCAGGAAGTTATTGAGCTGTCAGAGACGCAATATGAAGAAAAGCCCTACAACAAGATCGAAGCCAATTGGCGAAAAGATATTTACCGTAACCATCACACTGATAGCAGGGATGGCCTCGCCGTGATCGATGCCTGCCGTCACGTATTTAAATTAAAACTCCCGCTTTTCAGATCATAACGTCATCCAGTTGATACTAAATCAAATGTGAAGCTGATCCAGTTCAAGCGAGATCCATTTCAAGCGTAATTAATATATGCTCCGTCTTTTTAAATACACATTGAAGAACGCACCCTGGGCCCTGATGACATCTCTGTCCAAGGGCCTCTCGACCTATGTCATAATTATACTCCTCTCAAAGGTTTACGGTCTCGCCGCGGCCGGACAATTCCGTCTTCTACTCTCAATCGTCGGCATACTAAGCCTCTTCACACTGCTTGATACCAACAAGGTCGCCATAAAATATCTGGTGATGGGCAAGCGCGGAATTATCAGACCCTTGATGCTCAATCAGATGCGTTGGGGGCTTATGGGCAGCGTTGCCGGAATATTGACCGCACTTACATTCTACCTTAAAGGCAACGAGCTTTGGCCGTCCATTCTCGCCGTCGCATTTTTACTCCCTTTGACATTTCCGACCCGGCTTCACGGTCAGATCCTGCAGGCCCGAAAGGATTTCCGCCTGCTCGCGATCTGGAATATAATAAAATTTTTAGCTCTGACATTGCTGGCAGTCGCGATCGCCTATTTTCACGCAGACATAGCAATTTTCTTTATCGGTTATTACGTATTAATGACCGCGTTCCACGTTTTTTACATGTCGCGGTTCGATGAAGCCTATGAGCAGGCCGCACCCGATGCGGATAAATATGTCAAAGAAAGTGTTTTTCTTTCCTCGACCGGACTTTTCCCGATACTTCTTGAGCATTCGGACAAGTTCCTGATTTCATATTTCTTCGGTCTGGAAGCACTCGGTCTTTACACAATCGGTGTATCTACCGGTCGCCTTTTCCTCCACTTTACCAAACCCGTCCTCACTATTTTCTATCCGGTTCTGGTGAATAAGAAATTTGACGCATTGGTTCTTCTGGGGATTTTCGCAATATTGACAATGATTGGCGGCACGGCCGCATATTTTACGGAATATTATTACACCTATGTGCTTCAGGGATCCTATATGGATGCCTACCCCCTGTCAGCCGTCATTCTAGTCGGATTAGGCGTCTATTTTACAGGAATAATCTCTTATTATTCTGCGATCTACCACAAAGACAGCTCCATGAAGATACCCGTCATTACTAACGTCATAACGACCGTGGTGATGATATTTTACCTCCTGATGAGCGTATTGTATGGTGGCGAAAACGCATTGCTGTTATGCGCTGCATCCTACCCCCTGCGCGAAGGCGTCAACCTCCTTGTCATTACCATATTGAAGCGACTCCTGGTATTGCAACCTTCTGCCTCCCCCTCTTGAGTTATCAAAGGAAAACAATCAGGTAAGGCGAAAGAATTGGCGCGACCAATACTCAGCTATATCATTAACTTTGTTAGGAAATATAGCGCCAATCCCCCTTGCTATCGAGTATTCGTCGTGTAAAATTTTCATCAGCACACCCGGTATATTTGGGCGCGAAAATGAACCAAGGGACTATTTAGGGTGGTCCGATAAACCATTTCGCTGTCCAGGCAAGGTTGGTCCTGAATAGATTGTTCAGGAGATGACGTAAACCAAGAGTAGGAAAAAAATCATGTTCAAAACCGATATCGCAAAACACAGAGATGCATTTGAGAAGGATGGATTTATTTATCTTAAAGACGTCTTGAGCGATGAATTTAAAGCCCACCTTTCAACATTCATGACGGAGATAAAAGAGGGCCGGATTGATGATCTGGAAAAAAACCGTTTCCCCGGTCATAAAAAACAATATCTGTTTGATTTCCCAAGCAATCAAGACGCTGAGGAATATCGCGAAGCACTTTGTGCGCTCTCAGGTCTTGATCCTGAAAAGGCCGTTCTTTCCGAACGCCACCTAATGATCTACGAGGGTACATCCAAGCCTTACCCTTATCCCCATAAAGACCGGGCCGCATCCGGCCTCACAGTTGGTTTCCCAACCGAGTTGACAGACGAAACAGCCGTTTATGTCTTTCCCAAGATGAACCGCGAAGAAAACCTCAATGAAAAGGCACAATATCTCAACGAGTTGGATTTTAAGGATGCCAGCGAGGCATATGACGAAGCTGACGCCGTGCGCATCGACCAGGAAATTGGCGATATGATCGTCTTCATGGGCTCAACGCTCTATCACGCGCGCCTCAAACCTGCAGGCACAGCGACATTATATTGCAAAATGAATGATATTGGTCGCGATCCTCTAGGCGAAAATATTTTTGCAGATGCGGTAGCTGGATAAAATATCAGCTCAAACAAGAACATAGAGAAAAGCCAAAAGACGTCAAAAGACTTGGACCAAAATCGATAACTGAGAGAAAATCTCGATAATGTATCGACGCATAACTCATCTGGATTCGATCCGGGCTCATGCAATACTTCTGGTTCTCGGCCTTCACTTCTTTGTCAGGTGGACTTTTCCACGAAGCGAAACAAATCTCTACCCTTATGGTGACCTGTTTGCCGACAACATATTGTTGTCCAATGGTCATCTGGGGGTAGAGATCTTTTTTTGTCGTATCGGGTTTCGTCATTGCACTGACGTTGCGCCACTGCACAACCCCTTATGAATTTGTAGTCAAACGGCTGGCGCGCCTCCTACCCCCAATGATCGTCTTCTTCATCAGCGAATTGGCGTCGCATTCATTTCCAGGATTGACGCAAGCGCGCCGCTTGGGTTTCAGTTGGCGATCACAATGGCCATAATTGCCAGCCTGGTTGGCGTTGCGATATTCCTCTTCCGGCTGGTAGAGCAACCAGCCAGGCATTGGGTTATGAGCACGCTCTATTACGACACACAATGGATGAAGGGATTAAAAGTCCGGTTATCAAATCCCGCCCCTGCCAAAACCCGATAGAATTCGATCGACGCTTGATAGACGATGTCAAGCCTAGCTTCTATAATCCGGCTCCAACAAACATCCACTCTGTTCATCCAGCCAGGTTACGGCCCCGCACCAAATAGCCTCAGACGCCTTTCGTTCTGCAGATAAAGGAACACCGCCACCGCAATCCAGATAAACTGATCGGCAAGAAAAAGTCCCTTATTATGGAAGAACGAGTGGATGAAGTAGCTGACAAAGCAGAAGGCAAAAAGTGCTGATGTACGCGGCTTTCTAAAAGCAAAAAACAATATCGGAAGCACGCCGATAATGCCGTAAATAAGGAAATAAATAAGAATCGCGTTATGGAGGTTCAGCCGGTAAACAATTTCAGGCTTTCCAAAGTCGGCCAGGTGTTCCCAGTAGAGCCAGGCATAATCTTGCGGTGAGAAACTCCATCCCAGCCCAAGAATA
>Ga0209633_10002900_pt1 | contig 16169 bp, 17 predicted proteins | sample Cruoilmetagenom1_FD_187290 | JGI IMG/M metagenome (GOLD analysis project Ga0209633, IMG submission 187290) | Oil polluted marine microbial communities from Coal Oil Point, Santa Barbara, California, USA - Sample 1 (SPAdes) (version 2) | ecosystem: Environmental > Aquatic > Marine > Oil seeps ... | reverse complement strand
ATAAATGACTAAGTAATAGCTAAAAAACTAAAAAATGGAAACAAAAGAAATAGAGAAAAAAAAGGAAATAAAAGAAAAAAAACCTTTAGAAAAAGTTTGTATTATCTGTGCTAAAGGATCTTTAGAGGATGTGTACGCTACCCTTGTGATGGCTAACGGAGCGGTTATGGAAGGTATTGAAACCAACGTGTTCTTTACTTTTTTCGGCCTAGACGGAATCACTAAAAAAACAATGAATCACCTACATACAGCAACAACAGGCAATCCTGCCATGCGTATGCCTGGTGGACTACCTTTCCCTACCATGCTTGGCGGTTTACCAGGTGTAGAAACTGCTGTTTCAGGTATGATGCGTAAGCAAATGGGAGAACTAGACATGCCCCCTGTAGATGAGTTTCTAGAAATGATCACTGCTGGTGGTGGTATGATCTATGCTTGTAAACTTGCAATTGACATGTTTAAATTAGAGAAAAAAGATTTAAGCGACGAAATAGATAGTATTATTACTATAGGCGAATTTTATGAATTATGTGATGGAGATCGAACTCAAATCATTTTTACTTAATTAAAGCTTAACTCAAATGAAAGACCGAAACCTAACAGTTTCGGTTTTTTTATTGAAATCAAAAAACTAACTTCATTTACTTGTAACATTGCAAAATTCAGGACTTTCTCAATCAATTGAAAATAAACATCCCCTTTTTTCAGGGATACAAAATTCACTATTCAAAAAGTCCTAATTCTACCAATAAGATGTAGCTTTGTTTCATAAAATACATGATTTGAAAATCAAAATGTTTTGAGAATTTCATTTTTATCTTTAATCCAATAATCTATTTGACAATTTTATAATATTTGAATTAACCGAAATGAAAAAATCAGAAAAGTGGACAATAACCATATTTATCATAATTATAACGGTTCTATTTATTTTCTACCTTTTATATCTAATGATAGGAGGAATTAATGTAATTCAATAAAAATGAAAAATCAATTGATAAAACCATTCAGATTTAAATGTAAAGAAACTAAAAATCATTAATAAAATGAAAAAAATATTCATATACTCCACTTACTTTTTACTAGCTTTATTAATGTCTTGTACAAGTCAAACCCCTATTTCTAATTATACTCCAGTAAGAGTGGTCATAGATTCTTATGATCTAGATGGAGACGGAACAACTCTTGTTGCTAAAAATATAGTAATGAAAAATAATACTTTCACTAATACTGTCACGAGCGATACCGTAAAGCTAATACACCATCTTACTAACTCAGGTTTTCATTTTTATAATGCCGTGGCTTTTAAATCAGAAAAAGAAGGCATTATGGTCGGTGGCACCGGATTAAGAATAAGAACTACTATAGATGGTGGATTACATTGGAAAGAAAACGTATTTTCAAAATTTGCCAATCCTTTTCATTCAGTTGCTTTTAACAAAGAAAATGTCTTTGTTGTTGGAGAAAATAAATATGTATATAGAAGCAATGATTTTGGAGAGCATTGGGAAGTATTCGATACCAGTACACTAATAGAAAATGGTGATAGTAATGCTAAATATTATAAAATAAAATTTTACAATAAAAATTTAGGTATAATTACAGGCTCTTATAATAACAAAGTTGCTCTGCTAAAAACTATAAACGGAGGCCAAAATTGGGAGGTATTAGAATTGAAAGGATTGCAGGATGTTAAATCTGGAATTTCAGATTTCAAAATTATCTCTGAAAAAATTATAATTATAGTTACCCTATCAGGAAGTTGTTATAAAAGCTCTGATGGTGGCAATAAGTGGTATTCCATTTTTAGCAATAAGAATGTTTCATTAATCGCTATTGATTTTATTAATGAAAATGAAGGTTATATAGGAGGGTCTGCCAGTACATTGTTCTACACAAAAGATGGAGGGCTTTCTTGGGAAGGAATTAATTTATTTTCAGACGAAGATGGCGTTATTTATTATCAAAAGTTTGAAGACAATTTTAAACACACCCCTCCAAACAAGTCTTCCATAAACATTTCTAATATAGCATACTTAGATAGCAATACTACGAGTTTTACACTTTCTAATTCTGATATCGATATAGAAAAAGATTTTTTATATACCATAGAAAAAGATACAAAAACTGTCAAATCCTTATTGAGCAACAAAGATTCCACAGTATTTTTCAAAGGAGCATCTTATGGTTTACATCTGCTAAATAATTCTTTATTTGTGCTCGATAGGAATAATTTATATCAAATTAATTTAAAATAATTTATAGATATCAATTTAAGACAACCCCAAAGCCCTCCAATTTTTGAGATTTTTATTATTAAGTACAGATAACTATTCAATAAAAGTCAACTTTTTTTAAGAAAAACTTGCACAGTATTAAAATTCTATCTTTATTTGCATTCTAAATATACAGTATATACAGTATGAGTTATTCATTATCTTTTACAAAATCAATATTAGTAGTTATTTTTATTTCAGATAAAATTAGACAAGGACAATTTGAATTTCTTTCTACAGCTATGATATCTAAATTTTTAAGTATCCCTAAACCCACCTTGGTCAAAATATTGCAAAACCTGAATACGGCCAACATTATTGAAACTAAAGAAGGTAAGCAGGGCGGTATTAGACTCATGAAAAAACCATCTGACATAACAGTATTAGATATATTAAATGCAATGGAAAAAAACAAACCATTATTTCATACTTCCTTTAATATTCTAGCAGAAGGAAAAAGACCCAATAATGCTCAAAAATCAATTAAAATCCTTTTAAATGGAGCAGAAAATCAAATGAAAAATGAATTATCAAAAAAAACAATCGAAGAGTTACTAATTGAAATGAACGATTAATTTTTTTTCATCAACTAAATATACAATATATAACGTAAATAGATATGATATTTTCTAACTTCTTTTCATACATTCAAGAAACACCTTGGTATTACAAATTCTTAAAGCCAGTAGTTGATGAAATTGATGACACTGTTACATTGTTAGATATTGGTACTGGTACCGGAAAATTACTACAGTTGGCTACCTCAGAAAAGAATGTCAATGCTATAGGAATTGATACAAACAAAGCAATGCTTAAAGAGGCAACGAAAAAAATAAATAACCCGAGTGTCAAGTTGATCAAAATAGAGACAGCCGATAAATATCCTTTTTATAACAATAGTTTTGAAACTATATCTATATGCAATGTGTTATTCAATTTAAATCAAGAAGCGATTGATCATATTCTAAATGAATCAGTACGCTTATTAAAGGAGCGAGGCAAAATTATCGTCCTTACTCCTACTGGAAAAGGAAATCTTTTTACATTGACCAAAAGCTATTTCTCCCTTAAAAATATAAGCATTTATATATGGTTTTATGCCACAAGAAATCGAGCTAGACCTTGGACGGATAAGAAACAACTACTCACTTTCTCTAAGAATCATAAATTAAATTATAAACAGAAAACAATTCTTAAAGGATTTGCTCTATTAGAAATTCTGATCAAATAATTTTTTAAATACTAAATATAGTAAACACATCGTATGATAATTTAAAACAAATAAAATGAAAAAAATAATATTGAAGACAATGGTAATAATAATTATCTCAATCCTAATTTTTTCTTGCGGAAAAGAGGATGATAATGTACAAGAATTACCAAACACTATTTTATTAAAAGAAACATCTTTATATCCTGAAGGGATTGTTTATAGTAGTTCAAAACAAAAAATTTATGTTGGCTCTTATTATAAAGGAAAAATAATTACAGTAGATGTATTGGGAAATATGACCGATTTTGTAATTGATAATAGTTTAGTTGCAGTTGTTGGAATGGCAATAGATGAAACAAATAATAGGTTGTTGGTTTGCAATTCGGATGCTGGAATATCATTAAAATCAGATATTGCTACTATTGGTCAATTAGCAGAAGTCATAGTCTATGATTTAATATCAGGAGTAAAATTAAAAACAATTGACCTTAGTGGTTTGTACCAAGGTGGACATTTTTTAAATGACCTTGTTTTAGATAATGATGGAAATGTATATATTACAGATAGTTTTTCACCAGTAATATATAAAATTGATACAAATGATAGTCCTTCTGTTTTAGTTACAAACTCAATCTTTGAAGTTCCGCAGGGCACTTTTGGTTTAAACGGAATTGTTTATCATCCAGATAACTATTTAATTGTTGGTAAGGCATTTGGCGGTATTTTATTTAAGGTACCATTAAATGATGTTAATAATGTACAAGAAATAACACTAAATACCTCTGTAAATTCTTTGGATGGTCTTTTATTAACTAATAATAATACTTTAATATTAGTAAGTAATTATTTCGTGGGTCCTTCTTTTAACGAAGCAATTTATAAAATAGAGACCTCTAATAACTGGACTTCAGGAAATGTAACAAGTTCATTTACCAATTTAGACGGAACTTATCCAACAACGATGACTGAAATAAACAATGAATTATACGTTAATTTTGGCTTCTTCCCTGAATTAGTCGACCCAAACTCAGTACCAAATAACAATTTTAAACTTCAGAAGATTAAATTTTAAAATTAGTGAAACTAATAATATTTAACGTAAAAACAAATGAACACAAAAGCAAAAAAGACTCTCGGAAATAGTATCAATTATTTTATTGCAGTTGCACTTATTATAAGTGGAACCCTAAAACTAATTGGATTTGAACCCTATACAGAAATGATTAGAGAATTGAGTTCTCATTATCTTGAAAACATATATCTATTGGGTATTGTTGCCATCGGTACAGGTGTGTTATTTGCAATTCCTAAAACATTCACAATCGGATTCATGGCAACTTTGGTCTTTCTTGGTGGAACAATTGCCGCACATATGCAACATGGAGATACTTATATCCCTCAAATTGTATTTGTTCTATTAACTATTCTTTCGGCCTTTTTAAAAAGACCAGAATGGTTTAAAGAAAGAAAATAAATGTAAAATCTAAGCTTGACAAATAATAGCATAGAATTGCATTAAATTGAAATGTCATTTCGATAGAGAAATTAGATATCTACGAACCTGCCTGTTCATTAAACAGAAAATCTCATCACGTATTTTTCTCCTTATTCTTCGTTCGGAATGACATTATCTTACAATACTAGTCAATCAACTTTTTCTTCTGCATTCTCATCTTTCCAAAAGCAATAAATAAAACGCCAATGATGGTTATCATCCCTCCTATTAATGCAATTGTTTTAGGAAAGTCACCAAAATAAAGATAAGAGCCTAGCAAAACAAATAAGCCACGGGTACTGGCAATAATGGCCTTATGCGAAAGTGGGATGTATTGCAGTGCCAAATATCCGGCAATAACTGTCAAAAAAGGCCCTAAAAGCGATCCTATAAAAATATTTTTTAATGCATTGTATGATATTGACCATGATTCTTGTATATAGTTTAATGCCAGTATAGAAAAAATAAGCAGGAACAAACTTCGATTAATGGTTAATATAATAGGGTGTATTTTTTTTATCTTTTTTTTGATGATAACCGCATTAATTGCACCCAACACACTGGAATATAACACATATTGGGCACCATCAATAAACACACTATTTATACTTGTATTACCTCTATAACTAATAACAAATGCTCCTGATAATGCAAGAATTATGCCCCAAAATTCTAAAGTGTTAAACCGCTCTTTGAGGATAAAAAAGCTCAATGCAATAATAAATGCCGGTGAAATATTTCCTATAAATGAGACTATGGTAGGATTAGGAATAGTATGTATCGCTTTAAAGAAAAAATAGGTACCCACCACTTCTAACACTCCTAAAAATAATAAAAGATAATAACAGCGACCGGAAAGTTCTTTAAAGCTAATAAATGATTTGCGATACCAAGCAAAAAGTAAAATCCACAACAAACCAAAACCAAACCAGAAGACTCCAAATTGAGGTAAGCTCACTTCTTTAAGAGCCACTTTACTAAAAATATACACATTAGAAACAGCGATAACTGATACTATTGCCAGTAAAAAACCCTTAACGGAATTGGTTATTTTCATTTAGTAAAGATAGTCCTTAATAATGTTACTAAAAGCAACAATTGTTGCCACTAAATAATTTGACTTGGAATTTAAAAGGCTAAGTTCGTCCTCATTTTTCCTATCAGGTGATTAGCTCATCTTTAAGAAATTATTTACCTTTTCGTAAAAGAAATCCAAAAATTTAGGCTCTAATTAAAGGCATTGTAGAGCATCTTAAAAGCCCTTCTTGTTTGGCAATTTCTGCATAAGGAATTTCTTCAACGATAAATCCTTGCTCGCGTAACCAAGTATTCAATCTTGAAAAATTTTGTTCAGAAATGATAATATTTTTATCAATTGAAAATATATTACTATTCATATCATACATTTCTTCTTTAGTAATTTCAAAAATATTCTCCTTACCAAAAAAATCAACTATCCAATTGTATTCTTTTTCAATTAAAAATCCATTTTTATGAAGTATCGCTTTGTCTTTTCCAATGGGTTGGAAACAACAATCTAAGTGCAAAGCATTTTCTTTAGCGTTGGTATTTGACTTTCTCAATTCAAAAGGTTTAACAATTTTATGAGGAAATAATTGTTGTAAAAATTCTACAGCTTCTTTATTGGTACGTGCAGTAATAAAGTCGGCATAATCACTACCAGTATATGTACCTACAAAAATATAATCACCGCAAGGCATAACATCACCTCCTTCAATATGTACTTCTTCAGGTGGTATAATTCTATTTTCTTTAGGAATTTGTTTATAGATATAATCAATAGCATCTAATTCTTGTATTCTATTAGGTAAAATATTTGAGCTAATCATTTTATCTTCAATAACAAAAGCAATATCTCTGGTAAAAATCTGATTTACATTTTCAAGAACTTTTGGTCTGTATACTTTAACTTTATATTTTTCTAAAACATTGGCGAAAGCTTGCATTTCAAGTATCATATCTTTTTCTTTGGGGTAAGTCCCCGCCAATATGTGCTCCCGAGATTTCGGGTCATATGCTTCATCAAACGTAGGTATAAACCCGTTACTTTCAGCAATTCCCAATACCACAGCTTTTAATTTTGAAGTCTCATCTTGTATATTTAATGCTATCATATCTGTAAACAAAATGTCATTCTTTCCCATTTACATGAGGAAAGAATGACATATTTAGTATATTCAATAGTTATCTTTTATCTAATGATACAAATTCTCTTAGTATATGTCCTGTATATAATTGGCGTGGACGACCAATTGGCTCTCCATTCAACCTCATTTCCTTCCATTGAGCAATCCATCCCGGCAATCTACCAATAGCAAACATTACTGTAAACATTTCAGTAGGAATACCTAATGCTCTATAAATAATACCAGAATAAAAATCTACATTAGGGTATAACTTTCTTTCTGCAAAATACTCATCTTTTAAAGCAACTTCTTCCAAATGTTTTGCAATAGCCAAAATAGGATCTGATGTACCTAAATCTTCAAATAACTCATCAGCAGCTTTTTTAATAATTCTTGCACGTGGATCAAAATTCTTATAAACTCTATGTCCAAAACCCATTAATCTGAACGGGTCGTTTTTATCTTTAGCTCTGGCTATAAATTTTTCTACATCTCCTCCATCAGCTTGAATATCTGCAAGCATTTCTAATACTGCCTGATTGGCTCCACCATGCAATCTACCCCATAAAGCAGAAACTCCAGCAGAAACAGATGCAAATAGTCCTGCTTCAGAAGAGCCTACAATTCTTACTGTAGATGTAGAACAGTTTTGTTCATGATCTTCATGTAATATCAATAATTCATCTAATGCATTAACAGCAATGGGATTCAATACATATTTTTCAGTCGGAATTTTAAACATCATTTGTAAGATGTTCTCAATATAATTAAGTGAATTGTCAGCATAATTTAAAGGTGTACCTTGATTTTTGCTATGAGCCCAAGCCGCTAAAACAGGGAATTTACCAATTAGTTTTACCACTGAATTATACAATTCTGTTTCCGAATCTATATTTACTGTTTGAGGATGAAAAGCGGTCAAAGCACTTGTTAATGATGACAGGATCCCCATGGGGTGTGCTACCTTAGGAAATCCATCAATTATATTTTTCATTTCTTCATTTAAAAGCGATTCTCGTTTGATATCATTTTCAAATTTTTCAAATTCAGCTTTTGTTGGTAATTCACCAAAAATAATTAAAAATGCCACTTCTAAAAAACTTGCTTTTTTAGCTAGATCTTCAATTGTATATCCTCTATGGCGTAAGATTCCCTCTTCTCCGTTTAGAAATGTAATTTTACTTGCACACGAACCCGTATTTTTAAAACCAGGATCTAACGTAATGATTCCTTTCGTAGCTGAACGCAATGATTTAATATCTATGGCTATCTCATTTTCTGTTCCTCTTATAATAGGGAATTCATACTTTTTACCATCAATTTCTAAGCTTGCTATATCTGACATTTAATAAATTTTTTAATAAATTTTGAATGATGCTAATTTACATAATTTCAATCAAATGTTAGATATGATTTTCCATAAATAAAATAGCGATTACTAGTTATCTAGTAGTCGCTATTTTACTAAAAAATTACAAACTATAATTTAAATTACACCAATACAAAAATTAATGCATTATAAAGAAAATTATGTTTGCACTATCATACTGTGGTTAATTCTTCGGCAGTAATGCCAACCATTTTTTCTAACATTTCTGTAGTTATAGATTTAGGTCTTTCTAAAGAATAGCCCAAGGCTCTATCCCAAATAATATTAGAGAGTACACCAAATGATCTGCCTATTGCAAATAGCACAGTATAAAAATCGTATTGAGTAACACCATAATGCCACTGTACAACTCCTGACTGAGCGTCTACATTAGGCCAAGGGTTTTTAGCCTTTCCATGTTCTCTTAAAATATCTGGCACTACTTTATATAATGCATCTACATATTTAAAAATTTCATCATCTGGCATATGTTTTAAACAAAATTCTCTCTGTACAGTATATCGTGGATCAGTTTTCCTTAAAACGGCATGTCCATAACCCGGAATTACCTGTCCGCTATTTAATGTATCCCAAACATATTTTTTCATTTCTTCTTCAGAGGGTAACTTACCTTTAGTCTGTTCTTTTAAGCCTTGCAACCAACGTAATACTTCTTGATTGGCCAGACCGTGTAAAGGCCCTGCTAATCCATTAATCATTGCTGATGTTGCATAATATACATCTGACAACGAGCTAGCTACCAAATGCCCTGTATGTGCACTTACATTACCACTTTCATGATCTGCATGAATGATAAAGTACATACGAGTAACGTCATCATAAGGTTTATCTTTACCCATCATATAGGCAAAGTTAGCACCCAAATCTAATTTTTGATCTGGATATCTATGCCCTTCTTCAGGATTATAGAGCTTATTATAAATATAAGCACTAATCAATGGCATTTTAGCCAATAGGTTTGTGGCATCTTCATAAGTACAGCTCCAATATTCCATCTTATCCATTCCTTGCTTATACTTTACATTAAAATTTGACTCTCTTTCTAAGCTCATCACTGCTGCTGATAAAATGGCCATGGGATGACTTTCACTAGGGAAAGAGTCTATAACATCCCAGACGTATCTAGGCACAATACTTCTATTTCTAAAATCGACCATCAATTCTTTAACTTCTGCCAATGTAGGTATTTCTCCAGTTAATAATAAAAAATACAATCCTTCAACATAAGGCATTTCAGCACCTTCAGGTTTAGGTAATTTCTCTAAAACTTCCGGCAATGTATAACCTCTATATCGAATACCTTCTAAAGGATCTAAATAAGAAATGTCTGTAACTAAACTTTTAATACCTCTCATGCCTCCAATAACTTGAGATACTTTAACTTGATCTATTACTGTATCACCATATTCTTTTAATAATTTTTTTGTTCTAGGGCGATGTTCTTCTATTTTTTTTCGCAATTTATCTTTTAAAGTACTCATAATATTTTGTTTAAATTAATAATCTATCAACCTCAATTAGGCTAAGCCTCTCAAAGTTAATAACTGCAAAGGACAACATATATGATATATGTCATTAAAAATGAAGTGTGTAACTTACATTACATTAAACAGGAAAGCTATGCAGATTAAAAATAAAAAAGCCAAATTCAAAAATGAATTTGGCTTTTTGCAATAGATATTTTGAACGCTTATTTAAAGCTTAAAAGCTTTTTCTTGAGGATAATAAGCTACTTCGTCTAATTCTTCTTCAATACGCAACAATTGATTGTATTTAGCCATTCTATCAGAACGAGAGGCAGAACCCGTCTTTATTTGACCACAATTTAGAGCTACAGCTAAATCGGCAATTGTATTATCTTCAGTCTCTCCTGAACGATGACTCATTACTGTAGTGTAACCTGAATCTTTTGCCATATTTACAGCCGCAATAGTTTCTGACAGTGTACCTATTTGATTCACTTTAATTAATATAGAATTGGCAATTCCGTTTTCAATACCTCGTGATAATCTTTCTACATTAGTTACAAATAGATCATCGCCTACTAATTGTACTTTATCTCCAATTTTCTCAGTTAAAACTTTCCATCCATCCCAATCATTTTCATCCATACCATCTTCTATAGAGATAATTGGATATTTAGTTGAAAGCTCAGCCAAGTATTCAGCTTGCTCAGTAGAAGATCTAATTACACCTGAAGTTCCTTCAAATTTGGTATAATCATATTTTCCATCAACATAAAATTCAGCAGCGGCACAATCTAAAGCTAATTTAACTTCTTCTCCCGGTTTGTATCCTGCTTTTTCAATTGCTTTTAACACAGTATCTAAGGCATCTTCCGTTCCATCAAAAGTTGGAGCAAAACCTCCTTCATCACCTACTGCTGTACTTAAATTTCTATCGTGTAGTATTTTTTTTAGATTATGAAAAATTTCAGATCCCATTTGTAAGGCATGAGCAATACTCTTTGCCTTTATCGGCATAATCATAAATTCTTGAAAAGCTATTGGAGCATCAGAATGTGACCCCCCATTTATAATATTCATCATAGGTACTGGTAAAGTTTTGGCAGACACCCCCCCCACATAACGATATAGTGGCATACCTAATTCGTTAGCTGCAGCTTTGGCTACTGCCAAAGAAACTCCTAAAATAGCATTGGCACCTAATTTTGATTTATTAGGCGTACCATCTAAATCAATCATCATCTTGTCAATTAAGGCTTGTTCAAATATTGAAGTACCTATCAATTCCTCTGCAATTTGAATATTAACATTTTCAACAGCCTTTAAAACGCCTTTACCCATATATGCTGAACCACCATCTCTTAATTCAACAGCTTCATGCTCTCCTGTTGATGCTCCTGAAGGTACAGCAGCTCTTCCTAATATTCCGTTTTCAGTAATTACATCAACTTCTACAGTTGGATTGCCTCTTGAATCAAAAATTTGACGTGCATGAATGTTTATAATTATGCTCATTTTATTATGCTTTATATCTAATTAATATTGTTTATTTCTAAAGATAAAATCTTTAGTGTAAATTTACTAAATTACAAGTGTTTATTTTGATAAAATCTACTAATTATACGAGAACGTTTTCGTATATTAATTAATCCCTAAAGGCTTTAAAACCTCCTGCATGGTCATTAATTTTTCATCTTAATCATTTCGAAAAATTGATCGAAAAGATATTCAGCATCATGCGGTCCTGGACTAGCTTCAGGGTGGTATTGTACAGAAAAACATTTCTTATCCTTTATTTGAATTCCGGCTACCGTGGCATCATTTAAATGAACATGTGTAATTTCTATATTAGGATGCTTTTCAGTTTCTTCTCGATTGATAGCGAATCCGTGATTTTGAGAGGTTATTTCTCCTTTACCAGTAATTAAGTTTTTTACAGGATGATTAATACCTCTATGTCCGTGGTGCATTTTATATGTAGAAATATTATTTGCTAAAGCTATGACTTGATGCCCTAAACAAATTCCGAATAATGGTAGATTCCTTTTTATAATTTCTTTGGCTACTTCTTGAGCTTCAGTCAAAGGTTCAGGATCTCCCGGGCCATTGGATAAAAAATAGCCATCTGGATTAAAACCATTCAACTCTTCAAAAGTTGAATTGTAAGGAAAAACTTTTATATAAGCATCTCTTTTAGCAAGATGTCTCAAAATATTTTTTTTGATACCAATATCTAAAGCAGAAATTTTATAAGTAGCATTTTCATTACCAATAAAATATGGTTTTTTAGTAGATACTTTTGAGGCCAATTCTAGTCCATCCATATCTGGCACTTCAGCTAACTTCTTTTTTAAGCCTTCTATATCATTAACTTCAGTTGAAATTATAGCATTCATAGCTCCATTTTCTCTAATATATGTTACTAATGCTCTGGTATCTACATCAGAAATAGCAATTAAATTGTGTTTTTTAAACCAATCTTTTAAAGATCCATCTGCATTGGGTCGGGAATAATTAAAACTAAAATTTCTACATATGAGTCCTGAAATTTTAATGCCTTCAGATTCAATTTCATCATTATTAACGCCATAATTGCCAATATGAGCATTAGTAGCTACCATTAATTGACCGTAATAAGAAGGATCTGTAAAAATTTCTTGATATCCGGTCATCCCGGTATTAAAGCAAATCTCTCCTGTTGAAGAACCTTTAATTCCAATTGATTTCCCTTCAAAAATAGTTCCATCAGCTAATAAAACAATTGCTTTTTTTCTGGTTTGATATTGCACTTTAAAAAATTTTATAAGTAATAATTATTTCAAAAATAATATAAAAAAAAGGATAAACTAAATTAGTTTATCCTTTTATATTTAATGTTTATTAACATAGTCTATTCTTCCTCTTCGCTTGCTTTCTTTTCAGCTACTGCTACAGGAGGTGTTGCCTTAGTTGAACCACTACCCCCTCTTCTACTTCTTCTGGTAGTTTTCTTCTTATTTCCATTAGGATTATAGGTAGTATTATAATCTACTAATTCTACCATAGCCATATCTGCATTATCACCTAATCTATTCCCTAATTTTATAATTCTTACATAACCACCTGGTCTATCGGCCACTTTAGTTGCAACCTCTCTAAACAATTCTGTTACTGCTTCCTTTTGTCTTAGGTAACTAAAAACAACTCTTCTGTTATGAGTAGTATCAGCTTTAGATTTTGTAATTAATGGCTCAACAAATTGTCTAACGGCCTTAGCCTTAGCAACAGTTGTATTGATTCGCTTATGTTCAATTAAAGAACATGCCATATTAGCCAACATTGCTTTTCTATGAGCAGTTTTTCTACTTAAATGATTAAATTTCTTTCCGTGTCTCATTTTTTCAGATGCTAGATGTTAGATGAGAAATTTGAGACATAACGTCAAAACCTCTATTTCTAAATCTATATTTATTACTTATTAATTAAAATATTGTAGGAAAAGAGACATTTGATTCATGTCTAAAATCTCAAGTCCAATATTTGATTTATTCTTTATCTAACTTATATTTACTTAAATCCATTCCAAAAGTTAAACCTTTAACATTAACTAATTCATCTAATTCTGTTAAAGATTTTTTTCCAAAGTTTCTAAATTTCATTAAGTCATTTTTATTGAAAGATACTAAATCACCTAAAGTATCAACTTCAGCAGCTTTTAAACAATTTAATGCTCTTACTGAAAGATCCATATCTATCAATCTTGTTTTTAGTAACTGTCTCATATGAAGAGATTCTTCATCGTAAGTTTCAGTTTGAGCAATTTCATCAGCCTCTAAGGTAATTCTCTCATCAGAGAATAACATAAAGTGATGAATTAAAATTTTAGCAGCTTCTGTTAATGCGTCTTTAGGGTTTATAGAACCATCAGTAACGATATCAAAAATTAATTTTTCATAATCGGTCTTTTGTTCAACACGAAAATTCTCAACTGCATATTTTACATTTTTTATAGGTGTAAAAATTGCATCCGTAAAAATTGTACCTAAAGGTGCATTAGATTTTTTATTCTCTTCGGACAAAACAAAACCTCTACCTTTTTCAATAGTAAATTCTAAGTCTAATTTTACTGATTTTTCCATATTACAGATTACCAAATCAGGGTTTAAAACCTGAAAACCTGAAATAAAATTTTGAAAGTCTCCTGCTGTCAATTGCTCCTTACCTGTTACGGTAACATTAACTGATTCACTATCTGTTTCTTCAATTTGTTGTTTAAAACAAACTTGCTTTAAGTTCAAAACAATTTCGGTAACATCCTCCACAATTCCTTTTATTGTTGAGAATTCATGTTCTACACCTTCAATTTTTAAAGATGTAATAGCATATCCTTCTAAAGAAGATAATAAAACTCTTCTCAATGCATTACCTATTGTTAAACCATAACCTGGTTCTAATGGTCTGAATTCAAATCTACCTTCAAAATCAGTAGATTCTATCATTATTACTTTATCGGGTTTTTGAAAATTTAATATTGCCATAAGTTTAACTAATATCTTTAATTATTTAGAGTATAATTCTACAATAAATTGTTCGTTAATATTTTCTGGTATTTGGATTCTTTCTGGTACGGTTACAAAGGTACCTTGCATAGTATCGTTATTCCAGTTTAACCACTCATATACTGCACTATTATTAGCTAAAGAACTATCTATAGCTGTAAGTGATTTAGATTTTTCTCTTACTGCAATAACATCCCCAGGTTTCAATGAGTAAGAAGGAATATTTACAATGTTTCCATTTACTGTGATATGACGATGAGAAACCAATTGACGTGCACCTCTACGAGAAGGAGAAACACCCAATCTAAAAACTACATTATCTAATCTTGATTCACACAATTGCAATAAAATTTCACCTGTAATACCCTTACTTCTAGAAGCTTTTTCAAACAAATTTCTAAACTGACGCTCTAAAATTCCATAAGAATATTTTGCTTTTTGCTTTTCCATTAATTGGATAGCATATTCAGATTTTTTACCACGACGTCTGTTATTACCGTGTTGTCCCGGAGGGTAATTTCTTTTTTCGAATGATTTATCATCTCCGAAGATTGCCTCGCCAAATTTACGAGCAATTTTAGTTTTTGGTCCTGTATATCTTGCCATTTTTTGTTTTTTTAGAAAGGGATTATGAATTAAGGCTTATCCTTCGATAATCTAATATCCTTTCATGAATTAATTAAAATACTGTCCTTACGTTTCAGGAGTTTCAGTAATTATTTATTTTATATAAACTAACAATAAAATAAATGCAACTTATACCCTACGTCTTTTAGGAGGTCGACAACCGTTATGCGGTAATGGAGTAACATCAATAATTTCAGTCACCTCTATACCAGCATTATGTAAAGTTCTGATAGCAGATTCTCTACCATTACCAGGTCCTTTTACATAAACTTTAACTTTTCTAAGTCCCGCTTCATGTGCTACTTTAGCACAATCTTCGGCAGCAGTTTGAGCAGCATATGGTGTGTTCTTTTTAGAACCTCTAAACCCTTGCTTACCTGCTGAAGACCAAGAAATAACGTCCCCTTTTTTATTAGTTAAAGAAATAATAATGTTATTAAAAGACGCTTTGATATGAGCTTCTCCAATTGCATCAACTACAACTTTACGTTTTTTTGTACTCGCTTTTGCCATATTTTTAATGTTTAGTCAATTGACTTTAGTTATTAATCGTTTAAAATTCAACGCTCAATAATTAAAGACTAATGTCTATTTATTATTTAGTTGCTTTCTTTTTATTAGCAACGGTTTTTCTTTTACCTTTTCTAGTTCTAGAATTATTCTTAGTTCTTTGACCTCTTAAAGGCAATCCCGATCTATGACGAATACCTCTATAACAACCAATGTCCATTAAACGTTTAATGTTCAATTGGGTTTCAGAACGCAATTCACCTTCAATAGTAAAATTACCAACTTGTTCTCTTATCCTACCAATTTCATCATCAGTCCAATCTTGAACTTTAGTGCTTTCATCTACCTTTGCTTTTGCTAAAACCTCTTTAGCCCTGTTTCTACCAATACCGTAGATATAAGTTAATGAAATAACCCCTCTTTTGTTTTTTGGTATGTCAATTCCTGCTATTCTTGCCATAATTATCCTTGTCTTTGTTTAAATCTAGGATTCTTTTTATTGATTAC
>Ga0209633_10002899_pt1 | contig 16171 bp, 15 predicted proteins | sample Cruoilmetagenom1_FD_187290 | JGI IMG/M metagenome (GOLD analysis project Ga0209633, IMG submission 187290) | Oil polluted marine microbial communities from Coal Oil Point, Santa Barbara, California, USA - Sample 1 (SPAdes) (version 2) | ecosystem: Environmental > Aquatic > Marine > Oil seeps ... | reverse complement strand
AAAGAAATCGAGAGTGCTTTTTGAGCGCGGAGGTACGAGATGTCACGCAATCTTTTGTTAGGAACATTTGGCGGCGAAGGTGGTGAAGGCGGCGAAGGTGGTGAAGGCGGCGAGGGAGGTGAAGGCAGAGTTGGCATATTTGGAAGTTCTGCTCGAACAGCGCGGGCGCTGATCACCAGCCGTGATGGCGTGGTAGGTGGCTGGCACTCAAATGAACCACCACCAAAACACCATACGACCGGGCCATCCGCATTGGACCTCTGGTCAACACAGAGAAGGCACCAAATCCTGCAGGCAGAGCTTTTGTCAGGAATAACCTACGACGGAGCCGGAAACTCCATGTGCCTCGAATTCCAAAAACGCAACTCCGGCGATTCCCAACCTCTCGTCCACATGAAGCGGCCTTCCGAACGGGATTTTCAAAGGCAATTAAACTGGGTGCGGAATTACGTGGCACTACGGTCTGAGCGCAATTCTGAAATCATCGTCCAACTGACGGACGTATTGAGTTTTCTGGGCTCGGTAGGCTCTCTGCATCCCCAACGACATCGCCATACGCTGGAGCTCTTGTCGCTCGTTCAGCATGTGACAATTATCATTGAAATGAGGATAAAGCATGCACTCGCATGTCGGCGTCCGGTCGAGTATTCCCCGCAAATCCAACCGATGATCCAGACCCCGGGGCATGGAGCCTTGCCGAGCGGTCATGCCACGGAAGCATTCACGATGGCTTTCGTCCTCTACGCGTTGATGTGCACGGGGCCGAAAAGAAGCGCGGATCCCGATGGTCGGACATTCAAACAACTGATGCGGCATGCAGAACGGATCGCCATCAACCGCACCGTCGCCGGCGTGCACTTCCCTGCCGACAGTGTGGCCGGAATGGTTCTGGCGCAGACTTTGGCTGAGTTTTACATCGCTCGGTTCTCTGGAAAAGGGAACGTTTTTACACGCTGGTTTAACGGCAATCATTTCGACGGCGACTTCAATTACGAAGACGTTTTGGATATGGCCTACAAAAGGAAGCTTCATCCCAAAGAGGACCCAAAGAACATTGAGAAAGGCGAGGAAATGAGCATAAGCATGTCCGATAAGGATAAGACTGTATCAGTGCCTGACTCTCCGCTGCTCAAGCACCTTTGGAACGGCGCATCGGCCGAATGGCCTCCAGTTAACAAAAAGAAGTAGGGAGGCAAATCAACATGAGCACGACATGGGCAACTACGGACCTGAAACGTCCCGACCGCTATCTCGACTGGGAGGTTCGGAATAGGCGATCCGAGGAAGATACTGAATCGGAACCATGGTGTTCGGTTTATATCGAAGTGAAACCGGACGATAAGGGCAAGTATTCGCAGAACCTGGAGATCCTGCAAACCGCCGTCCGCACTGGCAGGCAAAATACCGACCCTCCCGAGATGAGGTTCGCCATCCGTATGACCGATGAAGAATTTCGCCTTCTGGCAAAAGTCGCAAAGCAATTTGGAGATGAAGATGCCACGGATAAGCCAGATCCTGTCGCCGTGCGGTTCTTCATTTATCGACCAGAGGCCCTCATTTATAGCGATGGAAAATTCAAGGACGAGGAACGCTACAAGATAATCCTCGCCGGACCGCCCATTGAGGGGCTTACGTTTCGGCAGGGTTTCGAACGAAGCATCATTGGTGCGCCACCTACGGGAATGTTGCGGCCGACAGCAATTGGGATCATCGACGATGGCATCGCCTTTGCACATGAAAGATTTGGGACCGCATTGGCAGGGTCCCGTGTCGAGGCGATCTGGCTTCAGGACCTTGAGGGTCCATCATCAGACAATGGTGTCGCCTTCGGGAAGCGTCTCAATAAAGAGCGCATCGATTGGCTTCTTCAAGAACACAAAAATGATGTCGAGCTTTATCGCGCTCTAGGTCTACTGGACTTCAGTAATGAGGGCCACAAGGCGATTGCCTTTCGCGTGACTCATGGGACCCATGTAGCGGACCTGGCCGCTGGATTTGACCCTGCGGAAAATGAGCTATTCAGACCGGTTTTCGCGGTGCAGCTACCTTCCGAAGCGACTGCCGATACATCAGGCATCACGATGGGAAGCTATGTGCTACAGGCCTTCCGACAGATCATGCTGTGGGCGGATGAGATGGATGATAAAATGCCGCTCGTCATCAACTTCAGCTACGGAATTCTGGCCGGGCCGAAGGACGGCACATCGAAGCTTGAAGAATTGATCGACGATTTGGTGAAACACAGAAGAAAAAAAGCACGGACCCTTGTTGTGTTGTCGGCAGGAAACAACTATCGCACACGAGCTACTGCCCAAATGACCTTCACCGACAATAATGGCCAGGAACCACAGACTCTGGATTGGATAATACTTCCTGACGACCGCACGCCCAGTTTTCTTGAAATATGGTTTGAAGGCGGGATCAATGATCCTTCTGCATGGCCGATAGAATTGACGTTGACACCGCCTACCGGCGAGGCTGGCGTATCGGAAATGGCTGACGCTGAAAAGTTAAGCCTTCTAAGGAACGGGGGGCGACCGATCGCGGGTGTCTATTACGACATTGTTAAAGAAGAAAACGCCCCAGCGCGCCTGCGCATATTCATAGCTGTCAACCCGACTGCCCCGCCGGACCGCGACAAGGAAGCCAACTTGGCGCCGGCCGGACGGTGGCGTCTTTCGATTAGGAACAGAGCTGAGCAAGAGTTGACGGCCAAGTTCTATATTCAGCGTGACGACACGCCGGTGGGATATCCCAGGCAGGGACGCCAATCCTATTTCGAAGATCCAGATGCCTATGAGCGGGATCCCCAGACGGGTGATTACAAGATGCTCAAATCGGGCGGTCTGATCATGCACGAAGCAACGCTCTCGGCCATTGCCAACGGTGATTGCCCTATTGTTGTCGGGGCGGCCGAAGGATCGGAGCAGTTCCCTCCTGCCGATTACACCTCGAGCGGGCCGACTGAAACCAGAAATGGCCCTGACTTTTCCGCTATAGCCGATGAGGGTGCAGCGTTGCCAGGTATTCTTGCCGCCGGAACATATAGTGGTTCGGTCGTGAGTATGCGGGGCACTAGCGTTGCCGCACCGCAGGTGACTCGCCGGCTTGCGGATCTCCTGGCTAATGGTAAAGGTGCCGATGAGATGTGCGATGATAGTGTATCGGTTCCCATCAATCCGCAGCGCTTGGGAGCGTGCGTGATAGGGAATGTAGATGCACCACATATACCCAGGCGAAAATATCCGTCCAACTAATTTTTCGATGGGTTGCTGCATCAACGACACCCCGTTTCCTGTAACAACTCTGTAGCTCAAAGCAGTGCCTGCGGTGCTCCTGATCGGCCCGCAGGCATTTTTGTATGCGCCACCTGGCGCGCATCCAAAAAGTATTCAGGTCAATTATTCACGCAGATTTCACGACAATTCACCGCCTAAATCACGCGTTGCTCACGCATACGCACGATAATACTCCCACGTTCAAAAGAAATTATCAGTTTGACATGGAAGAAATTGTCGAACGTCGCGGAAGTGCGGAAAAGATAGATGACCGTTTCAAGCAAGATTAGCCGCCGGAAGGCAAAAGCAGCCCAATGCCTGGAGTGTCTATTAAAGCAGGCAGCGGGCCGTTCGGGAGGGAAAGGCGCCTATTTTTTCCTATCACAAAATCGATTTCCATCACCTCCCAAAGACTGGCGCGCCCGCCCTCGTCTCATCTCCCGGTGTAGGGCGGGCGCAGCCTTTTTTGTGCGGTTTTGAACAACCATGGAGCGAACTCAGTAGGTCTTTGAATAGCAAAAGGAGCCAGTCATGAAACCCATCGACATCCCAATATGTCTCGCCGGTTATGTATGTCCCATCTACCCGTCACTTTGCATGGACGGTGCAACGCACATTCTCGATACACCGATTATTGGGCCGGTTCGCATCAAACCGACGAACGAAGACGCGAAAAAAACCCTTGATGAACTCTCGGGTAAGGAAGTCCCAGTGACCGTCTGCGGTTATCTGCGAAGCACAGAAAACTGCCGGCATCTTGAGGCGTACTACGCCGCTGAAGCAGTGACCGCTGCAGAAAAACTCAAAGCTTTGTAAGCCTAGCGAAGTTTGCCAAGAGAGGCCCTAAGCGCATTGGGCATGTCCGTGCCGCTTTAGATGCAAAGAAAGATCACAGCCGAGCTGGCGGCAGATACATCGGGAACTGGGGAAATACAATGGCGAAATACAAGGTCGACCCGACAAATGGCTTTGTGACTTTCGAACTCCGTATGCCAGCCGCGCTAACGATCTCCGGTGGCTCCTGCGCTGGCGGCCTGTCCGGGAATGAGAAAATTGTCGACGCTGAAGCACGGGACAGCGTTTCGACAATCGCGTGGTTGATCCCTGCCGAGGTCGGCGCGAGATACATGATCGTTGCCGAGATTCCGAAAATAGGGGGTATCCCGCAGAGCCAGTTCAAACTCACCAGAGGTGTTCTGCAAAATTCGTCTCATGCCCAAACTTCAGGCACCAGCAATCCCAAGACGGTAAAGCTTCAAAAAAAGTTCGGAAGCGGGAGCTTTCGTTACGATGAACTTATCGAATTAATTGGTTAGAGAGAAAATAAAACATAAGTGGGAAAGCAATAATGTGGAAATTTATACTAGTTGTGCCCGGCATTTTATATTCTCTGACACTTCAGGCGAAGGCTCAAGACGTTGCAACTCTTCTGGAGAACAACGCCCAGAACGCCTCCAATTTTATGCTGGATCTCAATACGCCAACTGCACCAGGCTTCGTCGTAATAGGTGCATCGCCCAAAAGCGTCGCTGATCCCGGAAACTTCAAAGAATTTTCTGCTCATACGGCAAGCTTTGTCGATGAAGGAAAGCTTAAACCGGGTCTCGCCATTTCTGCGCAACCGTTCTGGCTATTCAATCGCGATATGACACTCGAGCAATACGCTGGTGTCGATCGAATCGGCACGGATGTCGTTGGTGGTCTAAGCAAGTGGGAAAGAGTCATTGCAAGAACTCAGTTGAGCGCCGCGTCCGTCGAGGGCAACAAGAAGAATGGTAAGACCGGCGTAAAGCTCGGTCTTGGCTTTCAAACTCAACTTATAGATCGGCAGGATCCTCGAAATCTCCCAGCAGCATTGTGTCTGGTAAAAGCGTGGGACGGTCATGCGCAACATGCTGTCAATGCGGTCACGTTAGAAATCATCAAGAAAATCAATCAGGAGATTGACAAAGACCCCTTCGTGGATAGAGCAAAACTCGAAAAAGAGATCACAGAAAAAGCATACGACGACTTAAAACTCCCCATTTATGACGCTGCAAAAAAGGAATGCGAAAAAGAAGCGGAAATGCGCTTCCTCCGTTCGCCATCCTGGATGGTCGGTGCGGGTGCTGCTGGCCTCTCAAATGACGGCAAGATCGACGATCTGAGTTTCGACGGCGTGACTTTCTGGTCGACTTATCGGAGGCCGTTCGGCTCAAAGAAAAAGGCGCTTGTCTTCTTCGTCAAGACCGATGTGGACCGCGACTTCAAGGTCGCCGGCAATCGTACCGCCTCAGGCGATGCGTACGAGATCGCCATCTCCTATGCGCTCGAAGAGACGACCTGGAAGCTGGACGCGACCGCGTCATACCAGACTCGTCGTTTCGACAATTCCAGGTTCGACGACGACTTCTTCAAGTATTCAGCGACGGCTGCGTACAAGGTGAAGGAGGGTGTTTGGCTCGAGGCGACAGCCGGCACGAAGGCAAATAGCAAATCAAATGATGAGAATTTTGGCTTGGTTCAACTGAAAACAAATTTAAGCGGAGTTCTTAAAAAAATAGCTGACTAGATTTTTCAATTATAATTGTTGCTTTGGAGGATAAAATGACTGGAATTTATACTATTCATAACGGAGATACTTTGGCGAACATTGCTAATGAACATGGAATTACGCTAGCTCAACTGCTAGCAATAAATGAACACATTGATGATCCGGATGTAATTTTCTCGGGACAAACCGTCAATGTGCCTAACGGATCCGGCGACGTGAGCGAGTCAGGTTCGGTCACGGACATTGCCGAATTGCCGGCCTGGTATGAGATCGCCAAAAATGAACTAGGCACTCAGGAGATTGCGGGCCCCGATTCTCATAACCCACGTATCATCGCATACCATAGCGCGACCAGTCTTAGTGCTGGTGAAGACGAAGTGCCATGGTGCTCGTCATTTGTGAACTGGTGCATGCGCGAGGCGGGGGTAAGCCGAACCAACAGCGCAGCCGCGCGCTCTTGGCTCAAGTGGGGCAAGAAACTTAGCCGGCCCAAAGAAGGGTGCGTGGTTGTGTTCAGTCGTCCGGGATCAAGCTGGTCCGGTCATGTCGGCTTTTTCAAAAGAAAAGAAGGAAGCGACATCCTTGTCCTCGGTGGAAATCAGTCAAACCGCGTGAACTATTCATCCTATTCGACATCCCGCTTACTGGGATACCGGTGGCCGAAATGACCCAACGATCCTTTGAAGTAACAGCGAGCGCACTCAACCTCAGGGCGGTCCCAATTAGTGGCGAGGTCCTTACACAACTTCCCCGCGGGCACATTGTCGAAAGGATAGAGGATTCGGCAGAGCCCGGCTGGCTGCACGTTTCCACAATTCGCCACCTACGCGAATTCGACGGCCATGTGGCCGCTCAGTTTCTCATGCCCGACGATGGCAAGCCGCAGTCTGATCCCGCGTTCGACGGGGAGCTGACCGTTACGATGGACAAATTGCGCCGGCTCGCGCCGACTGGGAAGGGCTTCATCCTTGGTGGGCTGGATGATGATTTGTCGAAGATCGCTGAGCCATTCGGTATCATGAATTCCAATCTCCGCCTCTGCCATTTTCTTGCCCAGGCGGCACATGAATCCGCTGGATTCAGAACGCTCGAGGAATTTGCTTCAGGAAAGGCCTACGAGGGTCGACTGGACCTGGGGAATACTCAGTCGGGTGATGGTGTCAGGTTCAAAGGGCGCGGAATCTTTCAGCTCACCGGCCGTCACAACTACACCAAAATGTCGAAGAAGCTCGGCGTCGATCTCGTGGAGAACCCAAAGCTGGCACAACGGCCGGACATTTCGTTGAAGACGGCTTGCCATTACTGGGATAGCAGGAAGATCAACCATCCTGCAGACAGGGATGATATCCGCACAGTTACAAAGAAGATCAACGGAGGAACCAACGGGCTTTCCGACCGACAGCACTACTACAAGCTCGCACGAATGATTTGGGGATAGCGGTGATTACTTCGGGCGAAGGCCAAGGCAGTCGTCAGATAGGGATGCGTGAATTTCTTTTATTGGAGGACCTAGATATGGAACCAACCTGGAGCGGAGCAGAACAAATAATTTTTGAAGGGCCTACCGGTGGTTCATACACATCAGGCCCCTTTCGGGGTGTTCTTCACACGACTCAGAGCCGTGAATACAATCCTTCAACAACCGAGTATTACGGTCATCGCAATCCACCGCATTTTACGTTGGCGATGAAAACGGGCGGGGCCCGAGTATACCAACACTATTCCATACGGGTTGCAGCGCGCGCCTTGAAGAACCCGCCCGGCGGTGTACAAACCAATCGGCAATCAGCGATCCAAATCGAAATAGCCTGGCGTGCCGAGCGGATCAGGTTCTTGCCAGACAGCATGTATGAGACGCTGGCTGAGCTAATGCGATGGATTGAAGAGCAAACCGGCATCCAGAAAGAGGCACCTTTGTTCTTGGACAGCAATGCCTATGGAAATGGCAGCGCGGCCCGGATGGGCGCTGAAGAATGGGAGGCATTCAATGGATGGTGCGGACATCAGCACGTTCCTGAGAATGACCATTGGGACCCAGGCATGATCGATATTGCACGGTTGTTCGGGCAGCAACTTTATGCTGCTGCGTAGACAATGGTAGACGGGCAAACCCTATATTTGTCGAGCTCTGGAACCTGACAATAGGGTGCCGATTCAAGACTCAACACAAAAGCTGTAACGCAAGACATCAACAGGGAGGCAATTCCGATGGAGTTTTCAAACATAAACCCTTGGGCCATTTTGGGCCTGCGCGTTTTGGTTACAACGGTGGCAGTCTTCGCATTCTACTCTATTGGATATATCTGGATCAAAAAACAGACCATGACTATTAGCTCCAATACCTATGCAGTGCTGGCTGGAGCAGTAATGTTGGGAAGCATCTGGTCATCGGTCACATACGAGTCGGATGACACAAAGCTTATCCTTGCCAAGGTCGAAAGACTTGAACGTCATGCTGACCAGCAACGGACGCAGTTGGCCACGGCCCTTAAGTCGGTTGATCCGCAATATACCAAAAAAGAAGTAAGGCGGGTTCTTGTAAAGCTGAATAAACTTGAGCAAATGACGAGAAATCAGCAATCTCAGATGCTGGCGGCAACAAAAGCGATCGGAAAACTGGGCACCAGTGCAGTTCTTGCCTATCAGCCATATTTCGGTGGCTACGATGCGAAAACGAAGACGTGGGCCCCGCAGAAATGGAGCCCACCTTCTGTGGCGGTGCTGCCTAAGGATTTTCCCAGTGTAACGCCTAATGCACCGAAGGTGCAATAACGATTACCCACAAACAGTCACTTGATCACTTTTGCTTTTTCTACGTCTACATAAACGAGGTTTACACGATCAAACTCGCTACATAGTCAAGATGGCGATCACTGTGCGACAGCGGTCTAGACCGCATCCGTCATCATCGGTCATGAAGATTGAAGGTTCCGACAGTCAATGCCCATGAGCTGTAATGCCAATCAAGACATAGGAATGAGATCATGAGGAATCGTGAATCGCCGACCATATTGAGTGCCATTGTCATTTTGATCATCTTCTCGATTGTTGCGCCGCCAAACCTGGCGGCGCATGACATAGAAGACTGGCCGGTCAAAGGTAAGCTCCTTGGTAAATGGGACAATGATGATGAAAAATACAAGAAGGCCGAGGACGTCAGCGGAATTGACTGCGACACGAGGAATGGGTTCCCGCGCTTATGCCTAGTAATTGACGATGAAGTCCACCACGCTCAGTTCGTAAAAATGGAAAACGGTAGATTGATAGTTGGCGAACGTATACCCCTGTTTGATGAGGGGTCTGAGGGCAAGCCGCACGAGTTCGATGGTGAGGGCGTCGCATATGCCGACGGAAGCTTCTACGTCATCGGGTCACATGGACATCCACGCGACCGGAAACGCAAGCTAGATTCCGCACGGGACGCCAAAGAGATTGCCGCGCGCATAGCCGCAACCAGCCATGTCATCCGCGTCGAGATTCCCCAAAAAGGAGATCGCCCGGTCGTCACGCGCTCCTCAAAGCTAAGGGACATCATTGCGGGGCAGCCTGAATTGCGCCGCTTTATGGATCGTCGCTTGGAGAATAATGGGCTTACAATTGAGGGAATTGCGATCCGTAATGACCGCATCTTCGTAGGGTTCCGGGCTCCGCATTTGGATGACGGACAAGCGGCTGTCCTTTCTACGCGTTTGTCAAATCTGTTCAACGACGGGCCGGAAGACACTGAAATTCACCTTCTGCGCCTTGGCAATGGCCAGGGAGTCCGTGACCTCGCTCGATACAACGAAGGGTTCCTTGTTCTTGCCGGTCCAGCAGGCGACTTTCCGGGGCGGTTCAATGTTTATTGGTGGCCGGGTAAGGGAAGCCACATTCGATTCTTGAAAGATCTTTCAAGGGTTGTAGGCGACGATCCGAAGCGCAGACCTGAGGCCATAATGGCACTTGATGACAACTCCTCCGGCTTGCGTGCGCTAATCCTGTTTGACGGCAAGGATGAAGGAATTCCAACTCCCGTTGAAATGCCCTCACCTTGAATGAGCCTAAATCAACAGCTTTGATTTCTAGATGTCTTGAGCACAGCTGCGCTGCGACCACTTTTGGTGCCCAACGGACGTTCCGCGCCACTCTGATGCACTCTGATGAGAGTCCGCTACTGACCCAGAGCGGACACATACCAAATCGAAGACATCACGTCATTGCAGGTATGAACTGCGGTGTGATTTGAATTCGGGTCTAGTTACCCTTTGAAAGAAGTGCAGCGCTGCGCTCCAACCCACTTGCGAGAGCCTTGTCATAGGTCACCCCGGAAAGAGACCAACTCGATGATGCCTCGCGACAACGCAGTGTCCAGCGCATGTCCCAATAGATGCCTTCGGCGCCGAGTTTCAGCATGCCCGATAGGGGGCAATCGCCACCCACGGCATTTGCGGCCTTTTCCAGTTCGACAGATCGGTCAGTTTCGATAGTTTCGACAGTAATCAAGTTTTCGCTTGCGGGCAGCGAAATTGGGACCGCACGTTTCGCCGAAACCGACCGAAGCACTTCGCGTTGGCCGTATCCTGGTTCGGAACTGTTGGTCAGTACGAAACTTCCCCTCGGGATAACGACGCCAAGAAACACGGAAAGCCGAGGACGGGGGACAGGCCATTTCTTCAAGGAAAGTTCAGCCAGCATATTGTCTAGCTTGGTCTTGTCAAAGGTGATGCGCAGGAAATGCGGACGCTCCCGCGTGCCCTGTTCGTCATGAACTGGAAGACAGAATTGGCCGAAAAATCCCGAACGGGATTATTTTCTACAGCAGGGTCCCTATTCGTCCCCGTTCATCCCGATCGGTTCTTTTTCGTGTAAAATTAGGAAATCGATGCTATAACCACCCCGAAAGGGACGATTATGGATACCATCCAAGATAGCAACACGCTCGGCAATCTGATCCGCAAGGAACGCAAAAATCAGCACCTCACCCAGGAAGAACTCGCTGCATTAGCTGGCGTTGGCGTGCGGTTTGTCCGTGAGTTAGAGCATGGCAAAGAGAGCTGCCGGATTGGTCTCGCATTTAAGGTCATGCAGACACTCGGACTTTCCCTTGCCATCTATGGACGGGGAAGCCAGCCATCATGACACGCATCCTCGACGTCTATTTGCATGAGAAAAAGGCAGGCCTGCTAACACAGGAAGATGATGGGCGGCTTAAATTTACCTATGCACCCGACTATCTCACCCAGCAAGACGCACCAGCAATATCGGTATCGATGCCGCTTGGAGAAGAGCCCTATCCAGACAGAATCGCGCGAGCCTATTTCTCGGGACTATTGCCCGATGAGCGCGCGCGTCAGCGCCTGGCATCTGCACTCGGCATTTCCGAGGGCAATGCATTCGGCCTCTTGGAAGTCATTGGCGGTGAATGCGCGGGCGCGTTGAGTCTTCTTCCGGAAGGCGAGCCTCTTCATGGACTTGAAGAAAAACCTCTTGAAGCCTTGTCTGAAAAACGCCTCATCGAAATTCTCGATCTCCTTCGGGCCAAACCGCTGCTCGGCGGAGAAGAAGGTATCAGGCTTTCTTTGGCAGGCGCACAGGACAAGCTCGCTGTCTGCCTTGTGGAAAGAGAGATCGCATTGGCAAAGGGTGGCCAGCCGACAACACATATCCTGAAGCCGTTCATTGAAGGGTTGGATGGCACCGTCGAAAATGAAGTCTTTTGCATGAAGCTCGCGGCAAAGACGGGTCTTGCCGCGCCGTCCGTTACAAAGGCCTCCGCAGGCGAAACGGATTTTATATTGGTGGAGCGATACGACCGAATCAAAGATGAGGCTGGTACAATCACGCGACTACACCAGGAGGATTTCTGTCAGGCGCTCAGCGTTCCGCCCGAGCTCAAGTATGAAGAAGAAGGCGGCCCTGGCACCGCCCAATGTCAGGATTTGATCCAACAGCAAACACAACGGCCAGCGGCTGACCGGTTGGCATTTCAGCGCATGGTGATCTTTCACTATCTGGTCGGAAATGCCGACGCGCATGCCAAGAATTATGCACTACTCTACTCGGATAAGGTTCCAGACCTTGCACCGCTTTATGATGTTGTCTGCACCGCAGCCTATCCGCGCCTTGCAAAGAAGCTGGCCATGCAGATTGGAGGCCGTGCGATCGCCGATACAGTTCAACTCACGCACTGGCTCAGCCTTGTTCCCGACACTAGGGCTGCTCAGAGACTATTGCAGAAAGATCTCCAGGAACTCGCCGGGACCATACGAACCAACGCCGATTTATTGCTTGATGAGCTGGAAGGACAAGGCATTGTGCATCCTATCCTGAAGAAGGTACGTGCCATCATTGAAACACGTGCAACGCTTGTCTTGCGCGTCTCTGAGAAAATCTAGACAAGCAGGTTTGCAATAGAAATACTACTGAACTTACTTCTATTGGGAGCATCTGAGGAATTGCTATCTTTTTATATAGAAAACTCATCCTCACAACTTTAAGGTCACAGAATGAGAGATTCCCAAGGCAGCATCATTCTGAGCGCTCATGATCTTGTAGGTCATCTCAATTGCCGTCATCTAACGGGCCTTGATCTCAATGTCGCTACGGGCACTTTGGCAAAGCCAAGCATCTGGGACCCGCTTCTTGAAATTCTCCGGGAGCGCGGGAACCGGCATGAACAAGCCTTTGTAAGTCACTTGGAAGAGAACGGTTTCAAGCCGACCACGATCGATGGAATTGATATCACTGCCGACGCTGTTACCGCAACAGAAGCGGCTATGAAAGATGGATCAGAAATCATCATTCAGGCCGCTTTGCAGCACGCGAGATGGAACGGACGCGCTGATATACTGAGACGCGTCGATAAACCAAGCGTTCTTGGAGACTGGTCTTACGAGGTCATTGACACAAAACTTGCTCGTGAAACCAAGGGCGGGACCGTATTGCAGCTCTGTCTATACGCCGACCTGATTGAACAGATGCAAGGAACGCCCCCAGACTTCGTTCATGTCGTCTCGCCATGGTCGGACTTTGAGCCACAATCTTTTCGCTATGCTGATTTTGCCGCGTTTTACCGGCGGGCTAAGTTGGCGGCTGAACAGGCAACGCATAGCTCCAAGACCCAAGAACAGACATACCCCGACCCGAAGGATCATTGCGACATCTGCCGTTGGCGGCATCAATGCGATGATCGACGTAGGACGGATGATCATCTGTGTCTTGTCGCAGGCATTTCGAAAACTCAAACAGCGGAGCTCCAGGCAAACGGAATTGGAACGGCAAAGGCCCTTTCTGAAATGCCTTCACCCATGCCGTGGAAACCGGAGCGCGGTTCCCCACACTCTTATGAAAGGATCAAACAACAGGCCCTTATACAGGTTGCAGCGCGTGAGGCAGGCGAGCTCAAGTACGAAGTCCTCGGCATAGAGCCTGGGACAGGATTGTGTGTGTTGCCCGAACCTTCAGAAGGAGACATCTTTTTCGACCTTGAGGGAGACCAGTTCGTCGGTGAACATGGGCTCGAATATCTATTCGGCTACCGATACCGGGACGGTAATGGCGACATGGTCACCATGTCCGACTGGGCGTTCGATCGAAATTCCGAACGTGATTGTTTTGAGCGATTCATGGATTTTGTCGAAGAACGCCGACAGGCCTATCCCGACCTCCACATCTGTCATTTCGCTCCATATGAACCCACTGCTCTGAAGCGGCTTATGGGACGATATGCTACGCGCGAGATGGAAGTGGACAATCTGTTGCGCGGTCTGGTTTTTGTCGACCTCTACGCCGTTGTTCGCCAGGCAATCAGGGCGAGCGTCGAAAGTTATTCAATTAAAAAGCTTGAACCATTTTTTGGGTTTGAACGCAGTGTTCAATTGGGCGATGCCAACCTTGCCTTGTCGGCGCTTCAGGCGGGTTTAGAGCTGAATGATATTCCGTCGATTTCTGATGAAACCAAAACCGCTGTGGCCGGATATAACGCAGACGATTGCGCGGCGACGGAAGCCTTGCGGGATTGGCTGGAAGGAATTCGCGCTGAACAGATCGAAGCCGGTGCCACGATTGACCGGCCACCACCCGGCAAAGAAGGTCCGAGCGAAGAACTCAGCGAACAGCAGCAGCGCGTTTTGGAGCTGATTGAGCGCCTGACACAGGATGTTCCTGTTGATCCGGAAGAGCGCAACAACGAACAACAGGCGAGATGGATACTTGCGCACATTTTGGAATGGCATCGGCGCGAGGACAAAGCGACATGGTGGGAGTATTTCCGTCTATCTGATTTGCCTGCCAATGACCTCATCGACGAACGTGCCGCGCTGGCGCACCTCACCTTGATTGGTGAGGTCGAAAGAACAGCAAGAGGTATTCCGACCCATCGCTACTCATTCCCGCAGCAAGATACCGACCTCCGCGGCGACGAAAATCTTCATACGATAGGCGGAGAAAAAGTTGGAACCGCCGTCGCGATCTCAACTGAAAACAGAACCATCGATATTAAAAAATCAGCAAAAACAGCGGACCTTCATCCTGAGGGTGTTTTTTCGCACACGATTTTCAGAACCGAAGAGCAGGCTAATGCTTTGTTCCGAATTGGTGAATATGTCGCGGAACATGGCATCGTTGGGGAAGGCCCGTATCAGAGCGCACGAGATTTGCTCCTGCGCGAATTGCCGAGACTCAACGGACAGCCCTTGCGCGTCGATGGTGAAACGACGCTCGATGCGGCTTTGAGAATTTCAGCTCAATTGGATGGTGGTGTCCTTCCTATCCAAGGTCCACCGGGTACGGGTAAATCCTTCACAGGCGCGCGCATGATTTGTCGGCTTGTGTCGGAAGGAAGAAAGGTCGGCATTACCGCAAACAGCCACAAGGTCATTCGGAATCTTATTGATAAGGTTCTTGAGGCAGCTGAAGAGATGGGGGTCGATCTCCGGTGCATCCAGAAACCAAAGGAGATGGAGCCGGATCAGGACCGGCTTTGTTTCGCCAGAAACAACGACCAGGTTTTCAACGCTCTGGGAAGCGGGAATGCTCAGGTGGCGGGAGCCACCCATTATTTGTGGGCGCGAGGGGATGCGCATGAAGTTCTCGACGTTCTTGTCGTGGACGAAGCGGCGCAAATGTCATTGGCAAATGTGCTCGCAGTTTCCCACGCTGCAAAGACCGTGATTTTGCTGGGCGATCCGCAACAGCTTGATCAACCAACCCAAGGGTCGCACCCTGATGGTACGGGTGTATCGGCGCTTGATCATATCTTGGATGGAAAGCAGACGATCGCAGCTGAACAGGGTTTGTTTTTGGAACAAACCTGGCGTCTGCATCCAGACATCTGCACCTTCAACTCAGAGCTTTTCTATGAAGACAAATTGACGACAAAAACAGAATGCGCACAACAGACACTGGAATCCGCAGGTTCGATTGTTGGGAGCGGTCTGCGCTTCGCCCCCGTCGGTCACTACGGCAACCAGAGTTCATCACCGGAAGAAGCTGATGCCGTACAAGCGCTTGTCGAGCAAATCATAGACAGCGATACAAGATGGACGGATCGCGAAGGCGCAACAGCGCCCATTGCGATCGAGGACATCGTGATCATCGCTCCTTACAACGCCCAGGTATTTGAGATTCAACAGCGCTTACCGCAGGCCCGTGTCGGAACCGTGGACAAATTCCAAGGGCAGGAAGCACCTATCGCAATTTACTCCATGGCAACCTCCAGCCATGGCGACGCCCCACGGGGCATGGAATTTCTTTATAGCGCCAATAGGCTGAATGTCGCTGTTTCACGCGCTAAATGCATGACCATCCTCGTTGCCTCACCTGAAGTGTTCGAGGCTGAATGCAAAACGCCACGCCAGATGCAGTTGGCAAACGCTTTTTGCCGCTACTTGGAACTTTCCAGCGAAATCTCATTGTAGCAAAGCAGGCTCAAGGAGAACCTGCGCTGAAAGTTTGCAGGTAATTTGCCGCTTGCGAGGCTTTCGAAGCGGCGGTGAAAATCGCCTTCTTGTCGCTTTTCAGAACGGAAAGCCAGTTCTTGATTTACCGTCTCAATTCGATCCGCTGCTAACATACAATTCGCTGCGACAGTTGGATTCGGGCCAGTTTGCGTTTCGCGAAGTGGTTTTGTGTGGAATTTTTCTGCTTCCGTATTGCTTCCGCGCGTTCTCACCCGAATGGGTAAGACGACACGGAATTCTATAAATAATTGAATATATAAAGAAAACTGGCGCACCCGACAGGATTCGAACCTGTGACCTCTGCCTTCGGAGGGCAGCGCTCTATCCAGCTGAGCTACGGGTGCGTCGTATGTGCGGGACCTTACTGTATCGTCGCAACCGGTGCAATTGGCCGAATTCCGGCGCGGATTAAGGAGAATTTT
>Ga0209633_10002898_pt1 | contig 16175 bp, 5 predicted proteins | sample Cruoilmetagenom1_FD_187290 | JGI IMG/M metagenome (GOLD analysis project Ga0209633, IMG submission 187290) | Oil polluted marine microbial communities from Coal Oil Point, Santa Barbara, California, USA - Sample 1 (SPAdes) (version 2) | ecosystem: Environmental > Aquatic > Marine > Oil seeps ... | reverse complement strand
TTGCATTGAATCGGTTTATGATTGAATATCAAGGTCGGCTACCGAGAGGTTACTGATCTTGAATTACCGGGCAGTTACACAGAATTATTTACAGGGTCATTTGCGTCGATCTCACGATCATGTTCGTGTCTGTATTTTCCCTTGTGAGTTTCTTCACTGCACATCATGAGATAGCAACTAACCAATGCAGTTGCAAGAACCACCACATAAATTCCTATCCCTAACCAAAGTTTCGAGAAGACATATAATGACAAACCTACTTGGTATGTAGAATACGCCATAAAGTACGCACAAACGAAAAGGACAGACACACTAGCCCTTAGGCTTATCTTCAAAACCAAGGCGCTAAGTAGCCCAGTAGCAAGACTTCTCGGACTACATATCCAAGGCAGACTACTCCAGCAAAAGTTTTAAGAGAAGATCCGTTTTAATCGAATACAGCCTTTAGCTTCTTAGAGTTAGGATTCTTGGCCTCGAATTTCCAGACGTACTCGTCCTGAGCAATATTACTTCTCCAAAGCTTATAACTATATATAGGTAGCAAAAAAAACATATCATCTTGCCACCTTGTTAAAATCAATAATATTGTTAAATAAGAATCGATTTCCCAGATAATCACGATGAAATATTGGCAGCCTCCTGCTAAATAGTGCTCGTCACCTTTTTTTGCCTATTTTCTAGTTACTTGTAATTAAAGAGTATATTGACTAATTTCACTAAACCCCCACCCTTGACAGGTATACAGTGTGTACCTATAATTAATACCATAATTTCAATGGTACACAGGCTTATTTAATCGCTATTTATGCACCAAGAACTCTCACAAAAAGACTGGCTGACTTTGGCTAAACGCAACCTCAGTGCTTTACGCGGAGAGTTGACCTGGGATGAGTTCGCCCATCTCTCTGGGGTTGAACCGCGTACATTCAAGACTTACCGGATGCCTGATGACTCTTCAAATTCCAGGAAGATGCCAGGCTGGGTGCGCGAGGCCATTGAAGCTCTCTTGAATGAAGCTCCTGAGAACAAAGATAGTGGTGATGTATATGAGGAACAATATGCTGTACTTATCCCGGCACTAGCCGCACTCGTTATTCGCCAAGCCCATGTTTCACTGATTGATGGCCGCATGATTGCCGGTACAAATCAGCAACCCAATATACCCGTTGGACTGACACATGAAGATCGTAGGGCTATGAGCTTGGTATCCGTGGCCTGCCTTAAAAACGGTCTTCTCGATTACGGTAGTGAGATCCATCGGTTGCTTGGCATGTGTACTCACCCCTTGGGTACCTGGCTTACAGTACCGGAAGTCGAAAAAAACGGCATGGCGAGAACCAGCCTTATTCATCCTGATGATGGCGTCCCCACAGTTGAGGCCGAAGAGCTAGCAGCTGATTTTCCTGGAATCACTACACAACTGGAAAATCAGTTATTTCATAGTTTTCTTGAAAAGCTTTCAGTCTTTCCTGAGAAAAAAGCGTATCTTTATTATACACGGGTGCGTGAAAATATCGTACGTTATCCAATGATTCATACGGATAACATGCAAACACTCACGAAAAATCTTCCTTCCGTTATCGGGGTAACGATTCAGCAATCGTTTTATGAGCCGGTCCCAGATGGCTGGCAGATTGATGGCAAGGTGCCGCTTTGTGCGCACTGCGGCAATGCTATGAAACCTGGTAAAGCCGGCCTGTTATGTCGTACGGCTGCGTGTCGTTCTTCTCTAGATGCCAGTGTGGGCACATCCCATCCTGCAATGGAACTCTTGCGGGTCAATCGCGGTGTAAAGCAATACTGGGTAGAACCCGGATTTGACGAGATCCGCCTCTATGATGACTTACAGGCAGCAGGTATTGAAGCGGAGCTTTATCCTAAACGTGATCTGGTTGATGTTGCTGTTGATGATGTTGGCATCGATCTCAAGGCTTATTCAAGCCCTGAAACATTAGGTAGAAAGTTCAATCGTGGTCTCGGCGGACTTGCCCATTATCGACGTAAGTGGGTTGTGGTGCCAGATGCGCTCGCAAAACAGGTCCCGGCTTACATGGATCGGCTAAAAAATACGATTACTAACAATAATCTAGTGTGCCTGACGCGATCAGAAGCCTTGAGTATTCTCACATCAGAAAACATTGGGAAGAATTGATGCGCACACAACTGGAACCAACAATTTACAAGGGCCCGGATCGACTCAACTTCCTTTGCATCATCGCTACCGAAATGCTTGGTGAGAATACGCTAATTAATCTTCCGAAACTTCTAGCGGGTTATGAAAGCGTATTATCAACACTTCCGTCAGATATTCAGCAAGCATTAACCAATATCCGGTTACTAAATTTTGCCCCGTCCACATTACGCGAATTTTCACTAATGATCGAGAAATATCAGGATCACCATCGCTTACGGGAAATACGGAAGAACTCAGGTGAAGATGTCAGCGATACGATTGATCAACGGTATGTTGTCAATGATAATTTCACGATCCGTCCTATGTGGTCGAAGTTTGCTCCACCTGATGTCAGAGAAGCCTTACGCTCACTTTCGAACCCACTACCAATCGTGTTCAGGGGGCAACTTGATTTGCACGAGCCCGTACTACCAGCAGAAATAAATCGTGATGATGGTTATAGTAGCTACATACGTCCTCTCGGTTTTCTGCCTCCTGAGCCGTCCAGATATCCAACAGAACGTATAGGCCGCGCACCTGGTAAAATTTACTGGCAGGATTTACTTGAAATTGCTAGGCAATTTGACCATATCGATGTTGAGGTGGGTCGCCAGAAAGCTGGGGAGCAAAGCTGGTTCAATCGCCTTCATGATATAAAAGGCAATCCCACTGCAGAGCTTTTAAAAACAGATAAGACAGGACTCTTACCCACTGACTCTATTGATCTTTCAGGACTCAAACATTTAATCGGATTACCCGGAGCAGGCAAAACAACGCTTTTATACCTGTTGGCTGCATATATGTATGGCAACGATTATCGCGCCTGCTTCCTGTTTCCTTCTATAGAGGTAGCTACGGGCTTTATTGAAATTCTAGATCGCTATGGCATCGATGTGGCTCTACTATCCGGTCAGGCAAAAACATCCAGAGCGAGGCATGCGCTAAATTTTGCAACAGCTTTATCTAACGATAATGGTGGTTTTGGGGTGACTCGTCCTGCGGCCAAATACTTTTCTACCAACTGCGCATTAGCAGGATTTACAAGTGATGAAGAAACCCCTTTCCCACATGAGAATCCTCCTTGCCAGGAAGTTATGCAGGGGACAGCTGGGCATAGACGCCGTAAACGTCAATGCGCCTTGTCTTCTGTCTGTGGCTATCAATATGCCGAACGTGAGTTAGGTCAAGCCAAACTTTGGGCCGGTCACATCCTATCTTTGGATCGTAAAGTATCGAAACTTTACTGTGAGGAAGAATTGCATCAGTTTGAATACCTTGCTCGTACCTTTGATCTGCTAGTTGTTGACGAATGTGACGGTGCGCAATCGAATCTCGACGAGCGCGGCACACCAATCATGAAGCTGGTTGGCGACCTTGAGTCATTGTGGAGTACGCTGTTACTAGATATTCATCAACCCGCAGCTGGAGGCCGGAATGCTTTTTTTTCCAAGGATTCCTACCCCAGATTAATCGAGATGACGGGGCGATTTGGCAGGGCCACCGAACGTCTCCTCGGTAGGATCAGCCACCTTGAGAAAGAAATAAGTAAGGAAAATGCGAATAAACTGCACACTGCAAACTCTATACTCTGGGAAATGTTCGCTGATGAAAACGACCCAGATATAACAACCCGCAACAATGCCCGTTTTGGGATTGAAACCCTATGGGACACAGCTATCAAGCATGTAGCCTTTAGAAACATGCCCGATTTTGAAGATGAAGATGCTTTTGTTGAGCTGGAAACCGTCTTCAAGAAGGCATCCGTGCTAATGGGTAGCTCAGTTCCTGAAATCGAACAATTCTATGCGCGACTACTCGAAAAGCTCGATATCTGGGAGCGGGATGGCAATGATCATGCTGTAAGAGCACTGGCCGAAGTATTGCGCCAAACGCCAAACCTATCTTCACCCCTAGGAGTTGAATATTTCTTTTCTTACACAGGATTCTTGGTTTCAGTATCCCTGGTAGTAATTTTACATTTTGGACTGGCACCACACTTGCGAGTTATGAATGCACAAGGTTACGTCCGGGATACCGCGTTTATCTCACGTGCATCGCGCAATTTAAGTTCGATTTTACCCGAGGCACTAGTGGGCCGTTTGAGTGGCATTCGCTATAGCATTAGCGAAGAAGGTAATATCGATATCTCGCATGTCAGCTTTGAAGGCACACCTCGCATGTTACCGCAGCGCATGACCCAACTGGGTAAAGAGCGCGATGGCGCGATGGCTGTATTGCTAACCAGCGCGACCTCGATGCTGGAAAACAGTCCAACTTATCATTTAGCCACGGGGCCAGATTATGTTTTGCGTAGGCCTAACGCAGGAGACGGCTGGAAAAAATCAGTATACACCTATTTGCCGATGAAAGATCCGCAAACAGGAAAACCCCTTCGATTTAGTGGGGCACAGCTTAGTCGGCGCGATACCATCCTGACTACGATCGTGGATGAATTACTCAAAGGCGATGATTTCAGCAAAGTAAGCAACGCGATCGCGCAAAATGATATGGTTGATGGCGTTGGTCGTAAGGCAGCTTTTGTCGTGAACTCTTATGACCAGTGTAAAGTGATCTATGAGCACATCCATAATAATTATTCTCAGTGGCGTGGAAGGGTGCGCTATCTGAGCCGCGCACTGATTCATGGCACTTTGGACGAACATGCGGTGACAGCCTCCGAAGTGGAATCTTTGGGACATGACACTAGTTGGGATCTGCTGATTTTCCCTATGAGCGCTATTGGCCGCGGTGTAAATATCGTCTACCAATTTGGAGTGCGTCAAAACAAGGCCATGATAGGCTCCCTTTTTTTCCTTACACGTCCACATCCGCGAGGCGATAGCCTGCAACTGATCCAGGGACTGGTTGGCAAGGCAACTGAAGAATTTGACCGCAGTTCCTTCAAGGATACCAAAGCGGCATTAGATTCCTTAAAAATCGCCAGCAAAGATGCATACAACATGGTTGAATACCTATTACGTATGCCTCTGGTATCGCAAAGGCTCGGGGATTATGCCGAACCGTTTGTTGCTAATCAAATTATTATCATTTTGCAGACCATTGGCCGAGCAATGCGTGGTGACTGCCCTGCATTCGTTTACTTTGTCGATGCTGCCTGGGCACCAAACTCTGCACTCGATATGGCGGATGACAAAACCTCCTCTATGCTCGTTATGATGCAATCGATCCTTAAACGATGTCTACATCATCCGGTACCAGCAATGCGTGAATGCTACGAAAACCTGTATCAAACTTTTTATGAACCATTAAGCCAGATCGGCAACTTGATCACCGAGGAATCAATATGAGCCAAGATAACCAAGACGACTTATGGTTGCGTGTCGATAATACAAAAACTCGTCAAAGGGTGCTTATGGGTAGAAAAATAGATCCGCAGTGGCTCGAGGGCTTCGAATATGTTGGCGAAGTCTCATTTACAGGACAATTACTTGATGGATTGCGTGACCTGTACGAAGCTGCGAATCAGAAAAAAATAAAACCACCCATCGTCGCCTTACGTCTGTTAATGATAAGCAGAATAGATGGGCTTATCGGTCTCGATCGGGACTTAGGCATTGTACAAGACTGGCAAACGAAAAAGGATAAGCCAGCCGCCACCTTGTTTGCGCCTGATGATGAGCTTAAGGAAGAAATTCGCGGGATTATTGCAGATAGTATCAATGCTTGGATACGAGATACGGTCGAACCATGGTCAGTACGCTATGACCTTGAAGCAGTAACTGATCATCTTCCCGATACCGTGATAGTCGATCATGTTTTGATCAAAGAGGTACCAACCTATTATATTAATGACCGCGGTAAACCTAACTATCCGGTTATCATACATTCCATTGGACGACAATTGATTGGGGAATCCTTATTTGAGGGTCTAAGCCCTTGTGAGTTAGTTATCAGTTCTGCAGCATCATCTAACGCCATTGAATTAATGACATTGCCAGAACGCGCGATTACGAGCAAAAGGAAAAGTGACTACTTCTCCATGGTGGCAAAACTTAGTGTAGTCACCGTACCCTATTTCGAAGGATACTTCCTATCCATATCTGCCGCTAAGCGTGTCTGGGCAGATAAGCTTCCTAATCAATATAGTAATTCCAGCCGTGCTACAGCTTATGTAATCTCCCAGGGACGTCCCGCAATACCCGTGGACGTGATCAAAAAGGACGACAGTTGGGATTTTGATGATGCTTATAGTGCGCTCATAATCGAATCGAATGCCACTTTACCAGAATCTCTTGAACAGGCTGTTTCTGAGCGCGAATACAATGAAACCACAGGATGGTGGGCTGGCCTGCAGCAGTTACCGGCTTTATATAGTCATGTTTCACCTCGCACAGTCTATGAAGCTGATGAATCCAGCCTGCTTGATGAGGTGACTACGCGCCTAAATAATGTGCTTGTCGAACAGTCTATTCCCTTGCTGGATATCAAGCTACCTCGCAAGGTACCAAAATCCCTGCAAGAAATGCTCAAATTAACTGATTTTGGTACTGCTGGTGCTATTTTCTACAATACTAAACTGGAGCTTGAAGACTACGAAGAGGAACAGGACAGGACATCGCAAAAGGCAAACGAAAAGCGAGTAGTAAAACTTGACACCTATCGCAGGCAAAATCTCAAAGCACTACAGCGGACTCATGGCGACAACCTTCCAAATGTGTGGATGTTTGGTGGTTCAGAGCGAGAACAGAAACTTGCCAAACAAACTGTCCACTCATTGTTTGGGGCGGATGTCCCTTTTTATTACGAAAGCTTGCCAAATGGGACACACGGTCTTCGAGAGAAGTTGGATTGCGCCGATTGCACGACGCATGAGCGTTTTGAGAACCGGGTTCAACATTGGCAAACAGTAACCCGGCTAATCCAGCAAGAAAGTCCTGATAAGCACAACATTATCCTTATTTGTGCCTCAGATCGAATCGGCAAAAGGCCTGAAGACCAGGTCAATTACTTTGCTGGTATCCATGCGAGCTCCCTTATCGGAGCAAATGTCCATCACGTGCTACCCATCGAGAAACCTGGTGAAGAAAAGGCCTCTCAGGAGTTTCTCTATAGGATTCAAAATGCATTGCTAGACGTCATGCTTGCGCACACTGGGGTAATTTTTGGCGTCAAAGAATTTGTTGACTCTCTAGATTTCGGTAATCACCTACCCTGTTGTATCTACGGCATTCAGGTCATTTACTCGCGGGCACAACGGCGAAGCGGCCAAAAAAATATTGAATTCATCCTGTACTCACGCCTGGTAATCGAAACTGGCAAAACAGAGGTCAGATTTGCTTACTACGAGGCCGGTAAAAACCTTAGCACTGATTGGATGCCCCTGGAGCAAGGGCTTACATGGCTTGGATCTCAACGACGCATCCAGGATTCGCCCAAAGATTGGGTGAGAAATAATTTTGAAGGCTATACCATCGGGTTTATTAATGAGCTTAAGAAGAACGATCCACACGCCATAGTCATGGTGGACTGGCAGACGGTTAGAAGCCTCTGGAGAGGTATTACGGATGGACATATTAATACTGGCAAACCACCCCAACTTGGCGAATTAGATCTAACTCGCCTTTCAGATATGACTTTTATTCGAATCCGTCACGGTAGGGACACGATTACATTGCGTAGTGAGATCTCTGAGGTTTACAAACGCCTCGATGACCGCGCTCAGGACAGTGAAGATAATTGGGAAATCAAAAAGAGCGGCTACATGGCAGCAATGAAAAGTATCGTACAGATTAATAACCCTCATTGTGCACAGAATTTTAATTGCGGGCATTACATAGGTTCTATGGGTTACCCCAATACCGTGCAACTGCCCCGTGGCTTGTCCTGCTATCGAAAAACTGCCCGAATGAAGGAAGAGAAAGGTGATAGTGCCCAGGAAACTAATCAGGAAACCAGTGCTGAACCTGTGTTCAAGTGGGAAGAATCCACACCTTGCGACAAAGATGCTTCTTTGCCTGCTCCGATTGATATCACGGTCCTATTGGCACCGCAAGGAATTGATACGCAAAAATACGCTAAGCTAGTTATGGGACTTCGTGTTGGGTTTGCCCATTATAATGACTGGACCAAACTCCCTGCTCCCTTATTTTTCATCCGTAAAGTACGCGACTACATCATGCGTTATGAAGAAACGGGCGGTGAGGCACGGGTGCTCGAGTCTGCGCCCATGGCAGGCAACACGTTATTATCGGATCTAGTCGTTGAAGATATTTCTCACGTCTCCGCATCGAGTCCTGAGCTTGATCATAAGATTGAACTTGAAGAGAGGACGGCTGACTACTCACCGGTTGAATCTTCAGATACTTTATTGCCAAATCAGGATACATTAGTACTCGGTAATGACCTTACCAGGCAGGTGCAAGAAACTCCTTTGCCAGTTCTTGTCGAACAAAAAGGCAATCGATATCGACAACTTCGTACTCGCATGTTCAGTCAATATCATCATGTAACCATAGAATTACCATATTGGTTGGAAACTAATAAGTTACTGATTGCTGATGCTGACATCACCAAGCATGGTGTACGCCGTAGTTGGGACTTTATGCGTGATTATGGCTATGCACGTGACCGTGACAAGCAGATAAAGTTTAGTCAATTCCTTAAGTGGCTAGGTGACAAGATCATTATTCCACAGTCTTGTTATAGCATGGTAGTAGTTTCACGAATGATCTGCAGAATCAGTTTTACCGGACTTGCTAAGATTATTAACGAGGAATACAACCTTAGCGTTAGTGAAGATGATCAGCTTGATCCTTTCGGGCTGAATATTGATAATATTATCGCGCTGACCCATTGGGCCTACAAGTATGATCATGATGCGCTTTTAGCTTGGCTGATTTTCCTTAACGTTCAACTACCATCACATGAGATTAATGAGAAATTTTTTCCCCTGGTTACGCATGTTATTGGGCCGCGTACCGAACATGCTTTGCATTATTACATGGCATCGACGCGCGTAATCAATTACCTGCTTCAAAATGCTTCATTTAATAAGCGCATCAACTATCACGAATCTTTGCCGACAAGCTCGGCTGCCAGTGAGCATACTGCACCAGCAGAAGTCACTATCGATGACTCTGATTTACTCAGATATCCAGGAGACGATCCGGTTATGAATACAAAAAAACACCTTGTTGAGCTTATAAAAGAAATAGAACCCGGTTCTCCATCATTCGAAGAAACCTTGTCACAGATCGAAAAAGAAATTGAAATACTTTCGAGCATTCACTCTGATCGCCTACATGCTGAAGAAGCCGCAACTCTTATTGAGAAGAAACTCGAAGAATTTGTTGTCAAGCAAAAGGCTCTTGAAGACCTTGTTAATCAGATTAATCAGGATGTCGCCCTTGATTCGGTAATCAGTACTCCTATTGATGCTGAACAACTCGATGATGCAGAAACAGAGCTCGAAACAATAAAAGGTATCGTCGCTACACTCAGAATACTCTTCGACAAATTGCTGAAAATCCAGAGTGAGATTCCTCGGGGACTTGCCGCCATCCAAGCACATAATCAAAATCAAAAGCATGCAATACACGAAGTTTCGAGGGAGGCAGAGAAACTTACCACTGTGATTAATACAGGGGGTTGTTTTGATTTCATACAAGACCCCGATTCATCACAGGGTCAGGAATTCGATCATGTGGCTCAACCTGATGAAATCAGCGATGAAGTCATGAAACCCGAATCTGTTGAGTCTGCAACCAATGAAGCTGACGTAGCAACTGTTACTGAAGAGCCACAGGCAGATATGGATACTCCTATAATTTCCGATGAATTTCAGCAACCAATTCTATCCGAAGACCATAGTGATTCCAGTACAATTTCTGATACCGAGGGAACCGAACCTGAAACTGATGCTGAGTCAATCGAATCGATAGAGGAACCCGATGAAGACGAGGATCCTGATAAAGAAATTACCTCACTGCAGCAATTTTCATCTCAAATAGATATCTTAAGCAAGCTAATGAAACGCCGTCTATACGGGTTGTCCGAAGTTCATGTGGCTGTACTAGAGAAAATAATTAATGAAAGCGATAAAGAGTTAATCGCGCATCAAGCCATTTTGTCTGGTATTGTTTATTCTCAATACCAGATGGATTGCTGCTCCTCTTATTGTGTTCGCGTAGATAGTAACCTTAAAAAGGTTCTCGATGCTGACAAACTACCTTCTGGCCAGCTTTCAAACTCCGTACATATTGGACTAGGTATCCTTGCCGCTGGTATGCCTAACTTGCTATTTGATCATGAGTACAAATGGGCTTTCCTTGAACAGGCTCGACGATGCCTGATTGACATTAAACCCTTGAATACTTTATTCTCACATTTAGATCAGATTGTTCGTTATGAGCACCTGATTAGTCGCGAAGTTATAGAAAGCTCCCATGTTGGTGACAAACTTGCCTGGGAAAGTGAATTTGTACGTTACCTGAAGCGTGCAAAGAGCTGGAAAAACGATGGAAAGATTCATTCCACTTTTAGGCATATTGGCTTTGCATCCGCACACAACAAGATGTTCGGTTCAAAGAGCCTATTAGGTGAATGTGTAGCATTAATTGCAAATGGAGAAACAACCCCATCAGTACTTGAGACAGCAAGGAATAAACTTAAGAGTTCAAAGCAAATCCTTGCGGATACCTTTCGTAAACATGGTGAGAAAGGAAAGATTGAAGGTCCTTATAAGGAATTGGCCATTGAAAATATTCGCACTACCAAAAATTTCATCAATAACTACATCGAACTCTTAAATAAAAAAGGCCAGAAATCTTCTTCTTTGTCTCCGGATCTTCAGGAATATCTAAACAATCTTAATAAGAAGCTCCTATCTGCACGTGATGCAATCGAAAATTTAAGATCAGATATAGGCTTAGAGACTTTGTATCGTGCATCTACTCTCCGCAGTATTGACCTGACTCTATCACTGTTTAACCCAACAAAGAACATACCAGACTGCATTTCTTCTGAAAAGCAGAAACTTTTGCTACAACTCCCGATGGACAAGGAGCTTATGCCTGTCATGGATTCCATTGACGATATGACGGAAGGGCTGTGCCCTCCAAGTGAGGTATTCAACCAACTTCGAATACTTTCTGACAGCAAGCTTACCTTGGATAGAAAATCAGAAGACAGCATTGAAGCAGCACTTTTTGATGCCTATCAGGGGCATGTTGCCAAGCAACGTTACTTGCCTGCCACCATGATTGAAAAGGTGATCGGTAAACCTACCCATACAAAAGCGAAACCACTGAAGAAGCTAATCCAGAGTGCTCGCCTAGCATTAATCTCTGATCTTCAGGATGCTAGTGCCAAGGTCGCTCACGCCATGACCCTCAATGCACTACCAGATGGGAATGAAACAGTCAGAATGCAAAATATTATCAGTGAATTGATGTACCTAGCCGAATCTGAGCATCCACCTGGAACCCCAGAGATTGAATCAGAAGTCTACGTCGATTATCCCCAGACACATACAGCCCTACGTAGCAATGTTTTACAACCTCTGGAGAATCGATTCAAACAAGCCCGGGATGAACTCGAAGTTGAACTACTCGCCACTGAAGAAGAAGGGCGCTTCGAGCAATCAGATATCAATCGTATTCGCAAGATGCTTGATTCCAATAATCCCGCAACTCTACGTGCCGCTCATGATGGATTGCATCTGCTGAAAATCGATCATCGGTTACCCAAAATAATCGAACGCCAGGATCCTATCGCAGAAATATTCGATCAAACTATTAACGGCTTACGCCATGATACGAACACGAATAGGCAATTACTCAGCTCAGGCCTCAAAAACTTGCTAAAAAAACCACAGGGTAATGATGAGGACTCAGAATGGACCACTGATCTGGATGATGAACAGCGCAAAGAAGCATTAACCTTCATCGAAAGCTGGGAGGCTTTCTTCACCGCAGAGGACCCTTACAACCATGAGCTTACTGAGCAACTATTCAGAGGCATGAGCATGACGGATATGCCGTATATGACTCCTGAAAACGTGCGCAACAACAACCGGGCCTTATTCCGTTTAAGCAGCCAGAACTTTAGACAGCAATTCATGCCCGAGGATCCCACATATGTACCCCCGGTACTAGGCTCATGGGCCGATGCAATTCAGTGCTATGTGTTGTGGGGAAATGTGATCAAGAATGACATTATGCAGCTTATTCATAGCGCCGGCTCCACCCCTACAATAATTCTTTCACGTTCTACAATGATGATGGAAGATCGTGCCGAAGTCTCTGGCACCTCGCCCGTAATTCTGATTGATGACAATCTAATTGCCTACATGGCTATAAATCCGCAACGACGTATGGAAACACTCTTACAGATAGGTATGCAAACGTTCTATACCAACCCGTATGGTGACTATGGCACTAAGCCTGTACCAAGTGAGATGTTCTTTGGCCGAAAACAGGAAATTGAACGGCTAACACACATTACCGGCGTAGCCGTACTCTATGGTGGCCGAAGACTCGGAAAAACATCACTGTTGTATGAAATTGCAGAGCGAACCCGACAAGTCCCTAATACAGCCTGTCTCGTTTTTTCTTTACAAGATATCGATATCAACGAACCTGTAAAATCTTGCTGGGAAACTGTTTATCGATTCCTCGCCACGGATAGCCTGATCAAACCCATCGATGCATCTGTGTCAACCTGGGAAGGCATCAGGGATCATATTCGTGCTGAACTAGTTGTGAATCCTAAAGTGACGTCACTTTACCTGATGATGGATGAAGCTGATGCGCTGATGAAGCAGGAGCTGGACCAAGCGACTTCAGAAACTGGCTTTGTACGTAGCATCGCTTTGATGGCTGAAGAAATTACTTCATCTTGCAATATTCGCATTGTTTTTGCTGGTCTACATAACGTAACCCGAATGGCGAATGACGCCAATTCCGTTTTTGGCAAGACTGAGCCAATTGCACTTGAGCCCTTCACTAGTGTAGAAGATATCAATCGAGGGCTTCGCATGATTACAAAACCCTTGGAAGCCATGGGTTACATATTTGTCGATGAAGGACAGAATCTAGCCATGCGAATCCTGTCCGTATGTAACTTTTACCCTGCCTTCATTCAGATGTATTGTAAGCGCTTGGTTGAACGTTTACAGAATAACCGACAGAGCCATAAACCACCTCTGGTTATCAAGTCAGAAGACCTTGACGCCGTTGAGAAAGACAACAAGCTCCTTTCAGATTTGCGTGAAAAATTTAAGCTCAACCTTAATCTAGATAAGCGTTACAAGGCGATCGCTCTAATACTTGCTGATGCTTACTATGAACAGATCAGGCACGGGCAAAATCACGGACTTAATCTCACAGAAATCCGTGAACTGTGTGAAACTTTCAGTACACCTCACTTCAAGGATACACCACCTAGCGTATATGAAGCTCTACTGGATGAGATGATCAAACTTAATGTATTACAACAGGTCCGCTCTCGCTATCAACTTCGCAATCCACACATCGCCATGATGATCGGTGAAAAAGAAAGAATCACCCATTTGCTAAGTGAGTTGGCTGAAGAACCTCCCGAGGAGCAGCGATCATCGGGTGAACGTCGCGTCAAAATGGTGCGCAAAGGCAGTCGTGCACTATTCCCTATGCCAGTAAGCTGGGTACGTTCACGCTTAAACCCTGCAGATGGTCATCATTTAATCATTCTCGTTGGTAATGATTTGAGTGGGATAAAAAATCTCCCCAGTGGTGACCGGCTTCCCTGGAACTTGCAATCAGAAGAAGACTATCAAACCTTGCTCGGTAAAGGTGTAAACTCTTTAGAGAGTCATTTGACGTCCTATCGCCGTCCTAATATCAAAAAAGTCCCTCGAATACTTGCTGTCAGAGAAAATACCTGGCAAATAAGTGACCTAGGTAACTATGCACGCTTGGCAAACAAGGCCGCAAGTATTGGTCGTTACGGCATACGAATCATACTGCTCTCACATCCTGAACGTGCACTGGAAATTGCGCAATCTGGCATTATTGACGGTACTAGTGAACGTAATCCCTGGCAGATTGAATTCGTACCTCCGTGGAGTAGAGACGCAATTTACTTTCATGTCAGGGAAAATATTCAGATTGCCGAAAATATGAAAGCGATATCTGCAATTCAACGTGCAACTGCTGGTTTTGGTCACCTTGTTGAGAACCTGTGTTCATCTACCTTAACTGTCGAGAATGCCCATAATGCGATTGAAAGCTATCGCAATGAATATGCACCTAACCTTGAGACATTTTACAAAAATATTGGCATCCCACCCTCACTCATAGTTAGCAAAGGTGAACAAATGAAGGAGTGCCTCGCAATGATCGATGGCGCTAACAGATCAGAACATGCCGAACTAGAAGACAATCTTGAGCTATATGAAATCAGCATGGAATTATTCGAGTATTTCAAGTGGATGGGATTAGTTCAATACGGCGCTGATCATACCTGGAAGATCCCCGAAATTTATTCACGATTGCTCGAGGCTTGATCATTATGGAAAGAATTGAATCAGGACTATATTGGCAACTACCAGCCCCTCGTAACTTTATTCGTAAAGTTGCAACTGCTCTTACTAGTAAACGCGGCGTGTTTATTAACATGCCCCGACTAATTTCTCCTATTATCCATGCGGCCATCGAAGAAAGTCTTAAGCACACCAATATCCACGGCAATCCTGTTTCTCTGATTGTGCGTTCCGGTACTAATATTGCATCTGATTTAGGAGTTCATTTTCAGCAGACCCGTATATCAGGTGGACAACTTGCCGATCTTGAAGCACCAGTTAATACAGCTGTTATCCTGACAGCAGCAGACCCTGCTGCACAACAACATTGTGAAGATTTTGCATCTGATTTTATTAAGGCGACTGAACATGCTGAAGGTAATATCCAGCTTATAGTCAAGATACAGAACGATGATTTTCTGAATGAACAATCAAGCGCTTATCTTACAATTATTCCATTTGATGGCGGACTAAAACGTGAAGAAATGGAAGCCTATGTTAATTTACGCATGATCGATCGTGATGGACCACAAGACACACGTTTGTATCGCGCCATCGTCAGTGAGTTTGCGGGATTCGATCCGTATTTGGCTGAGCGCCTTATGACCTTGGATGATAATCATATAATCTATATACGCAATTACCTGCAACCGATCATGGAAGAAAACCTTGATCGCTGGCGCCATGACTCATGGATACAGGGAACACACTCTATTGTCTCCAGCAATACACACACATTGCGTGATGTCTATCTTATGCATCATGGTACCGCGGAGGAGCAAGGGCAAGCAAAGAAGCGCCTCGACAAACGATACTGGTTGGCCTGCCTTAGAGAAATCACACCATGGCTGGAAACGAATCGACATAAAGTCTTTAGGCCGCTGATGCCGATCATTAAACAGTATGCTAACAATAATTCACTACCGATACCTGCAGGCAACAAGACGATATCCGTAGATCTTGAGGACCTTGAGTACGGAAATGTGTCAGGCTTGATAGGAAAAAACAAAATTTACCTCCTACACAGTGTGGAACGCAATGCGCTATATGCTTGCAAATCAGCGAAAATCATACGAGATGAGATTTCACACCTTAGAGCTCCTACATCAGATATGGTGACTAAAGTGTTTTCCGATATAACCGCTTGCATCAAATAAGTCACTCTGGCATTCATTGGTCCTGCCTCGCGTAATATTTTACCGCGATATCGTCATCAATAATATGACGAATAAAGTTACTTGGACTGGCTGGTACTTCATCAGCACACATAAAGAACTTCCTCACGGATAAATAGCGAATTGCGGTATTTTATCCTGTCCGGCGCTGTAGCGCTAGCGACAAGCACCTGCAGAGAGCTATCTAACAGGTCATCTACCTGGACTACAGGCCGGCATGCTTACAGGATAATGGTAATGTACAAGGTATTAACGGGGTCCCAACAGTTCAATCTGATAACCATCAGGATCTTCGACAAAGGCAATA
>Ga0209633_10002897_pt1 | contig 16179 bp, 16 predicted proteins | sample Cruoilmetagenom1_FD_187290 | JGI IMG/M metagenome (GOLD analysis project Ga0209633, IMG submission 187290) | Oil polluted marine microbial communities from Coal Oil Point, Santa Barbara, California, USA - Sample 1 (SPAdes) (version 2) | ecosystem: Environmental > Aquatic > Marine > Oil seeps ... | reverse complement strand
ATATGGATCAATTAGATTTATTAAAAAAAGATTGGAAAAAACAAGAAGATTCTTTCCAAAAAGTATCCTATGATGAGTTATCAAAATTGATACATAAAAAGTCATCTTCTATTGTAAAATGGATATTTTATATTAGTATTTTAGAGTTAGTTGTTCCTATAATAGTTCTGTTATTTACAGGAAATGATACTACCAATAAAGAAATACAAAGATTAGGCTTGTCTAATTTTATCAATATATTCTATATTATAACCTATGTTATTCTGGGTTATTTTATTTATCTTTTTTATAAAAACTATAAATCTATTTCTGCCAATTCTAATTCTAGAATTTTAATCCAGAATATCATCAAAACAAGAAAAATTGTGAAATACTATATTTGGTTTAATATAGCAATCATACCTATTTTATCTTCCGTGGTATTTTACAAAGCATATAATTCTACTGATTTCTTAGAGAAGATTCCAGATGGCACCAATATGATTATAGTTTGGTTATTGTCGTTAATTCTTATTGTTATTGTAATGGCGGCATTATGGTTGTTCTATCAGCTTTTATACGGTATTCTATTAAAAAGATTAAATAAAAATTATAGAGAGCTAGTAACCGGTGAATGTGTTGATGAATTATAATATATCTAAGCTACCCTTGCCCTCTCTTATAATTTCAATTTCATCATTAGATAGGTCAATTACAGTAGATGCAATGTTATCACCATAACCACCATCAATAACTATATCTACTAAATTTTTCCATTTTTCAAAAATTAATTCCGGATCCGTAGTATATTCAATAACATCATCTTCATCCCTTATTGAAGTTGAGACTATAGGATTACCTAATTGTCTAACTATTTCTCTAATAATATTATTGTCAGGAACTCTAATACCTACAGTTTTTTTATTTTTAAAAGCTTTAGGCAAATTATTATTACCAGGCAAAATAAAAGTATAAGGCCCTGGTAACGCTCTTTTTAAAATTTTATAAGTTGGCGTGTTAATTTGCTTGACGTAATCCGACAAATGACTTAAATCATTACAAACAAAAGAAAAATTGGCTTTTTGTAATTTTACACCTTTTATTCGTGCAATTTTCTCTAAAGCCTTAACGTTAGTAATATCACATCCTAAACCGTAAATTGTATCAGTGGGATAAATAATTAATCCACCTTTCTGAAGAGAATGAACTACCTTATTAATCTCTTTAGGATTAGGATTCTCATTATAAATTTTTATAAATTGTGCCATGGTATCAAATAAAACTAAAATTATGAAAAAAATGTTTAATAATATAGGTTATGTGCTATCTATTTCATTGTTTTTCTTTGTACTTATATCCTGCGAAGAAGATAATACCATTGAAATACCTATTGATAAAACAGATATTAAAGATGTACCTTATGGTGAACATCAACAACAGAAATATGATATTTACCTGCCTAAAGAAAGAAGTTCTTCTACTACAAAAGTGTTTATATTAGTCCATGGTGGAGCATGGATTGAAGGAGATAAAACTGATATGAATCCTTATGTTACAGAATTACAAACCAATTTCCCTGATTATGCTATTGTGAATATAAATTATAGATTGGCGTCCGTAGGTAATAGTCCTTTCCCTATGCAAATTAATGATATCAAAGGTATAATTACGCAGTTACAGGATAAAAAAGAAGAATATCAAATATCTAATCAATATGCATTTATTGGAATAAGTGCAGGTGCACATTTGTCAATGTTATATGCTTATGCAAATGATAATAAGAATGAAGTAGATATGGTTTGTAGTATTGTAGGACCTACAAATTTTACGGATGATGCTTACGTAAACCCAAGCAATAATAGCTATGCTTATCTGGCATTGTTAATTCAACAAATTACGGGTGTAAATTACGATCAAAATATAGATTTTTACAAAAACAATAGCCCATACCATGTTGCAACAAGCAATGCTCCTCCTACAATTTTATTTTATGGAGGTAAAGACAATTTGATTCCAACCACTCAAGGTGTTGACATGAGTGAAAAATTAATAGCGTTAGGTGTACCCAATGAATTTACACTTTATCCTGAAGAAGGACATGGTTGGGAAGGTGACAATCTCTTAGATACTATAGTGAAACTAAGAGCTTTTATAAAGGCAAATTTTTAATATCAATAATTTCAAGGCAGATTTAAAATCAAATCTGCCTTCTAACATGTCGTTTAATCAATTTTAACAATTAAACGAAAGCCTTCTCCATGAATATTTATTATTTCTACATTTGGATCAGGTTTTAAATATTTTCGAAGTTTAGCAATATAAACATCCATACTCCTTGAGGTAAAATAATTATCGTCTCTCCAAATTTTGGTCAAGGCTAATTCTCTTGGCATTAAATCATTTAGATGTACAGCTAGCATTTTTAATAATTTATTCTCTTTTGGTGAAAGTTTACGAGCTTCATCTCCATCAAAAGATAAATGTCTTAATTTAGAATTCAAGAAAAATTTACCAATTTGGAATTCATGTTTTTCATCATCAGCGCTCATATCTATTTCTTTTCGCTGTAATATGACCTTAATTTTATGTAATAGTACTTCAGAATCAAAAGGTTTATTCAAATAATCATCAGCCCCTACTTCATATCCTTTTAACACATCTTCCTTCATAGTTTTTGCGGTTAAAAAAACAATTGGTACTTCAGTATTAGTTGCTCTAATATCCTTTGCTAATGAAAAACCATCTTTTCTTGGCATCATGACATCAAGAATACAAAGGTCAAAATCGTCATTTTTAAACATAATAAGCCCTTCTAAGCCGTCTTTGGCATGCGTTACGGAATAATCGTTTAACATGAGATAATCTTTTAGCACAGTACCAAAATTTGGATCATCCTCTACTAATAATATTTTTTTATTTGCCATAATATTTAAAATTAAATTAATGGTAATTTTATTGTAAACGTGCTTCCTTTTCCTTTTTCACTTTCTACATAAACATTACCATGGTGATGTTCTACTATTTTTTTTACGTAAGACAAGCCTAAACCATGTCCCTTAACGTCGTGTATATTTACTTTTTGCTCTCTATAAAATTTATCAAAAACATGTTTTTGAACATTTTTATTCATTCCTATACCTTGATCTTTTATATGCAGTACTATAAAATTACCTGCATTTTCACTATAAACATCTATTTTAGGTGGTTCACTAGTATATTTTATTGCATTATCTAAAATGTTCATAATCACATTTGTAAAATGAAATTTATTCACCATTACTTCACTCTGTAAGGCTTCTAAATGTAAATTTATATAACCTCCTTTATCTTTTATAATTAGATCAACATGGCTTATTGCATCATAAATAATGTCATGTAAATCTGTTACACCTTGTGATAATTCTAATTGATTTTTTTCCAATTTTGATATTCGTAAAACATTTTCAACTTGGCCATGCATTCGTTTATTCTCTTCTCTTATCATTTCTGTATAGCGTTTTACTTTTTCACTATCATTTATGATTTTCGGATTAATAATGGCATCTAAGGCTAAATTAATCGTCGCAATTGGTGTTTTGAACTCATGCGTCATATTATTTATAAAGTCAGTTTTAATTTCTGATATTTGCTTTTGCTTAATCAACTGATAAATGGCACTGGCAAAAGCCAAAATAATAATGAAAATAAAAATAGAAGCCAAGATCAAAATATTCGATATTGAAGCCAATATATATTCATTTTTTTCGGGAAAAGAGACTTGTAATTCATAATTACTATTCCCATCATTATCAATAAATAGTGGTACCGGATAAACATCACCTGTATTACTTCTAAATTTGGACGACTTTACTTTTGTGGCTAATCCATCTCCAAAAACTCCAAATTCAAAATTAATATCAATACCCCTTTCTCTTAATTCATTATCCAAGTTTATCGAAATTTCTTGACTGTTAATACGGTCATATATAGGTTGCCTTGGTGCAATATCTTTAAAAATGTTTTCATATTGAACAGATTCTAATTTGCTCATTTTACCAACTTTATATATCCTTTCTTCTGGTGTGATATCAGGAAAATCATTTTGATTTCCTCTATAACTATTGGAATTTATTTTTCCCAATTCCTTTTCTTTATCTCCAAAAAATGTTTTAAATGTCAAAGAATCATTCTCAAATAAGGGTACAGAAGATTTATAACTATTTTCTAAAATACTTTGTCTAAATGAAAATATTTCATTTCTAACCGTATCAATTTGTTGAAAATAAAAATCTTTCTTTCTTAAATCCCCCGTTTGAGATGCACTATCTATAATTGGTTTGTATTTTCTATAATATTCATTAATTTCTCTTTCTTGAATGTTTTCAGAAACGTTTGCCAAAGCAAATTTCACGTCATTAGTAAACTGTTTCTCACGAATATCTATTGAACTATTTATCCAATATACCTGTACTGCAATAATACCGATTAGAGCAACACTCATCAAAATAATTAAGAGTACAAAAACGCGTTTACTCATTCTAACAAAATTAACTTAACTATTTATGTATTGGTATTTATTTAACTAATATTAACTAAAAATATTGGTATTTAACAATTATTTAAGAGCGAGTTTTGTTTATGACTAACTGTAATAATTTTTTATGAATCTTTCCAACTTCTTTTTTTGTCTCGGATAATTTTACATTATTGATAACAAAATCAGATAATTCATTCTTTTTGGCTTCATCCCATTGATTATCCATTCTTGCCAATACATTTTCTGTACTCGTATTATCTCTCTTTAAAACTCTTTCTATTCTTTTTATTTTAGGAGCAGTTACAGCAATAATATAATCATATTCATCAGCTTTATTATTTTCAAAAATAATTGCATTTTCTTGAATACTATAAGGTGTTACTTGCCTTAAACGCCATTTCACAAAATGTTTTGCCAATTTAGGGTGTACAATATTATTAAGCTTGTTTAATTTTTTTTTGTCTTTAAATACTATAGCTGCCAAATAGGCTCTGTTCAATATGCCTTCTTTAAAGGTTTCCATACCAAATTCAGTTACTAATTCTTTTCTGATGGTTTTAGAAGTATTCATTAGTTTTTTTGCTTCGATATCTGCATTATAAACTGGCACTCCCAATGCTCTAAAAAAATCTGCCACTGTAGATTTTCCACTTCCTATTCCACCTGTTAGACCTACTGTAGTCATTCTTTAATTAGATATTCAATTTGATTTGGCTTAATTCTAACTTCTGAAACAAAAGAAGGTTTCAATTCTACAACTGGGATTAAATAATTGAGTTCATCTTTTTTTGACCTTTCATAATCACAACTAATAATAAAATCGTTTTTATTTATTTTGTTATAATCCGAAATTCCTATCTGGAATATAATTTCTACCTGATCAGGAAAAGTATTTATAACATAATTATTTGGCAAATTTTGAACCTTAAATGGTACTGTAAACCTTGCTTCTGTGAATTTTTCTATAGTACCAGTGACAGTCACTTCTTTCTCAGAATATTCAACTTTAGATGACTTCAATAATGCAATTAAAGGTATTTTAATTTCAAAAGAAGATTTTACATTTTCCAAAGTCATTTTTTCAGTATCTATTTGATTTATAGAATCTAATATTTTTTCTGGTCCAGAAATAGTAATTTCTTTTGGATTGACTTCTATATCTCCAAAAAGGTTATATCCTGATTCGTATTGAATTTCAATTTGAGGTATTACTTTTACCTTTTTGGTAGTACTTAATCCTATATTATAAAATAAAGTGTCTGGTTTAACTGAATAAACTTCTACATCAGAAATCAATTGAGTAGATATTTGAGACAGTAAATTGTCTGAAAGTTGATAATAAACATGATCATTTTTTCTCATGATCTCTTGTAAATCTACATTTATTTCTCTTTTAAATAAATGATATTTAATTAGATCAAACCCAAATGTCTTTAAGGTTACTTCAATGGTTTTTTTTGGTTCAGTTTGTAAAACTTTACCTTGTGGTAAATTAAAATATGCTACGTTGATAGTAACTGTATCTGTATATTCTTTAGATAATTTAATCAACATCCAAAACAAGAAGGACACTAACAGAAATAACAGAATCATTTTCGATTTTTTTACATTTTTAATATTTCCGTTTGTTTTGTTTGCTTTTTTCATTATCAGACAACTAATATATTAACAAAGTAAATAAGAATACAATGTAAACAAAAAAAGTGAGTTTTATGTTTTTAAAACTCACTTCTATATGATAAATAGTTTTAATCTACTTTTTTGTTGTAGGGTTTAAATATTTCTTACTCAATTCCATAGAAATTGCAGAACGCTCAAATTTAATTTTTCCAGCACCAGTTTCAATTACACAGGCATCATCAGTTAAATCCACTATTTTCCCATGAATACCACTAGTTGTAATCACTTTTGCTCCTTTTTTAATTTCAGACTGAAACTTCTTTTCATTTTTCTGTCTTTTCATTTGTGGTCTTATCATAAATAGATAAATGACCAATAACATGGCGGGTATTAAAATAAAATTACCCATTGTACCTCCGGCTTGAAGAACTATTGTTGTATACATATATATCATTATTTTTAACTTGTTTTTTGTTTTGGAGTTACATCTGCCTTTATTGAAACAACTTCTTTACCCTTAGCTGTATTTGTAGTTAATGTAACAACCTTTGTCTGTTTGTTTGGTTTATTGGTTGAGTTGAATTTAACCGTTATTTTACCTGTACCTCCAACAGGAATAGGTTCTTTTGGCCATTCAGGTATGGTACAACCACATGTGCTTTTTGCATTTGTTATAATTAATTCTGATTTACCCGTATTCTTAAAATCAAATGTAGTTTCAACTATATCACCTTCATTAATTTTACCAAAATCATATTCGCTTTTGGAAAATGTAATTGCAGAAGCTCCAGCGTTAGTTTTATAATCTCGTTGTTTGGCAATTTTTAAATTTTCCTTCTTAATTTTATCAGCTGCATTTTCTTTACAAGACCAAACTGTAAAAACAGTTATCAGAGATAAAAAGATTAATTTATTAGTCATAATATTAATTTTAATAATGAAATTGTATTTTTTAATCTATAAAAATATTAAATTTTATAGTAAGCCTCTTCCTATTTTTTCAATTTTCTTTGCTGATGTAAAGTCTTTTAACAATTTGTCTAAAACTCCGTTGATAAAAAAACTACTTTTTGCTGTTGAATAATCTTTAGCTATTTCAATATACTCATTGATAGTTACTCTAGTAGGGATTGATGGAAAATAAACAAACTCTACTAAGGCCATTTTTATTAATATAAAATCAACTTCTGCAATTCTGTCAGTATCCCAGTTTGGTGTTTTTTCATCAATATCATCCATAAACTCATGGTGATGCAACACTGATTTTTTGAATAATTCATGGCAAAATTCTTCGTCCTCCGTATCCTTATATAACTTGTTTTTATCAAAACGAGTATGTAAGTTTATTTTTTTTAAGTTTTTAACAATCCAAGTATTCACAAATGGAATATCATCAACCCAAGTTATATTATGACTTTCAAAATAATCAAATAATTTATCATTCGGAGCAATTATGTTTTTATAAATTTCTTCAATAAACAATAACTCTTCCTTTAGGGATTTTGGTTTTGCACCTAACATATAATTTGCGTAGATATCACTATCTTTTATAGCATCCCAAATTAGTCTAATATATTCACTATCTTCTTTCCAATTTTTAAGCTTCTGTGTTTTAATATAGTCTTGTAATGAAGGGTTGTTTTTCAGCCCAATCAAAAAAGAATGATCAACAAATTTTCTACTGGGATTTTTATCTTCTGTAGTGGCCAAATATTTTTTCTTAGTAATTTCAAGATGTTTTTCTGATAAATCTCTCACTTCAACTAATAAACTAAGCATTAAAACATATAAGTCATAAATTTTAGCAACACTAAATTTTAAGAATTTTTCTTCTTTAACTAGATCATCACTATTAGATTGCAAAATTGCATAAATAGATTGCATTACTTTTACTCTAATATGTCTTCTATTGAGCATGATTATAAAATTTGTTACAAATAGCCAAAGAACTTAAAAATTGTATCTTCGTCACTATAAAAAAATCCTGGCAAAGGTAAAGTATTAGATAATGGTGTCAAAATATAAATAAGCTTTACTTTTACACTTTATTATTTTCCTATAAATTAATAATTCATAGATAAAATTGAAAGCCCTACGTTTTATAAATAAATTTTTCTACAAATATAAATACCGATTAATTATTGGTATTTCCTGCACTATAATTGCCAAAATTCTATCCTTGATAACACCTGTTTTAATAGGGCAATCCTTAGATATAGTAGAAAAATACATTAAAAATGAGGTAACGGATTTACAAATTGTAAAAGACCTTTTACTTCAAAATTTGCTATTAATGTTGGGGGCAGTACTTCTCTCAGGTGTCTTTACTTTTATTATGAGACAGGCCATTATTAATATGTCTCGTTATATAGAATTTGATCTTAAAAATGAAATTTTTGAACACTATCAAAAGCTATCCGTCAATTTTTATAAAAAAAACAGAACGGGTGACCTTATGAATAGAATTAGTGAAGATGTTGGAAAGGTACGTATGTATGTTGGTCCTGCAATTATGTATTCTATTAATATGATTACCTTATTTGTTATAGTAATATCTTATATGGTTAAAATTGATCTCACATTAACTCTATATACTTTATTACCACTACCAATATTATCAGTTTCTATCTACTTTTTAAGTAGGGAAATTAACAAACGAAGTAGAATAGTACAAGAATATTTGTCTAAGTTAACATCGGTAACGCAGGAGTATTTTTCCGGTTTAAATGTAATTAAAGCTTATGGTATAGAAAGACAATCTTTTAATGATTTTGATACTATAGCAGATGAGAGTAAAGAAAAAAATATTGCACTGTATAAATTACAAGCCCTATTTTTTCCACTAATGATCTTGTTAATTGGGATTAGTAATATTTTGGTTATTTATGTTGGCGGTATGCGATATATTGATGGTGTGATTAGCTTTGGTGTAATTGCTCAATTTATAATATATGTAAATATGCTCACCTGGCCTGTAGCCGTTGTAGGTTGGGTAACGTCAATAGTTCAACAAGCTGAAGCTTCTCAAAAAAGAATTAATGAGTTTTTAAAGGTTACACCCGAAATACAGAATTTTTCTGATAAAGAAACAGAAATCAAAGGTGAAATTGAATTTAAAAACGTTTCCTTTACTTATGATGATACTTTTACCAATGCTTTAAAAAATGTAAGTTTCAAATTAGAAAAGGGTAAAACTTTAGCTATTTTAGGAAAAACAGGAGCTGGTAAGTCAACTGTTGCAAACTTAATGGCAAGACTATATGATATAGAACATGGAGAAATCTATATTGATGACAAGCCAATCAAAAGTATAAATTTAAATAGCCTAAGAAATGCTATTGGTTTCGTACCTCAAGATGCATTTCTATTTTCTGATACTATCGAAAATAACATTAAATTTGGTAACGAAGATGCTGTTAAAGAAGTTATCGTCAATGCTGCTAAAAATGCACATATACATAATAATATAGAAGATTTCTCTAAAGCATATGACACATTTATTGGTGAACGTGGTGTTACACTTTCTGGTGGACAAAAACAGCGAATATCAATAGCCAGAGCTCTAATAAAAGAACCTGAAATATTAATTTTTGACGATTGTCTTTCTGCTGTAGATACCGAGACCGAAGAAATAATTCTTAACAATTTAAATGAAGTTAGCAAGCATAAAACAACCATTATTATTACACATAGAGTCTCTTCAGCCAAAAATGCAGATTTAATAATTGTATTAGATGAAGGACTTGTTATTCAAAATGGAACACATGATGAATTATTTAATAAAGTTGGGTTTTATCAAGATATTTACAACCAACAACTTATGGAAAAAATAGGAGAATAAAATAAATGTAATGCAAAAGAAAACCAATAAAGTGTTGTTAAAATCATTTATTTTTTTAGATTTGTGTCTAATTGTTAATTATTAGATAAACAAAAAGTTAAGATTATTATGAGCGACAACGAATATTCAGAACAAGAAGAAATCTTTTCACAGGTATTAAGAGCAGGAAGAAGAACCTATTTTTTTGATGTAAGGTCAACAAAAGCTGGGGACTATTATTTAACTGTAACTGAAAGTAAAAAATTTACACATGATGATGGTTCTTTTCATTATAAAAAGCATAAAATTTATTTATATAAAGAAGATTTTACTGAATTTAATGAAATGTTGGTAAAAGCAACAGATTATATTATAAATGAAAAAGGTGAAGAAGTTATTTCTGAACGTCATCAAAAGGACTATCAAAAACCAAGTGAAGTTAGCGTTGAAGGTGAAGACACCAAATCAACCGATAGCTTTACGGATATTAGTTTTGACGATATATAAAAAATTACTAACTCAATTAAGTTTAAGACTGCCCTAAAAAGCAGTCTTTTTTTTACTCTTTAGTTTTAGTTGGTTTTTTTTACCTTTATACTTTAAAACTAACCCAACATGAACTATTCTAATAAAGAAAACCTCCTTTCTATAGCGAAAAACTCCTTTTTTAATAATTTTATTTTTCTATTTTGTATTTTTTTTTGTTTCTCCAATCTCAATGCCCAAGATGATCTTAATTTAAATTATTACTTACCGCAAGATGTTAGCTATAACCCAAATATTCCAACTCCTGAAAGCATTTTAGGTTTTCAAATAGGAGAATGGCATGTTTCACATGATAAAGTTGTACATTATTTGCAAACTTTGGCAGAAGTATCAGATAGAATTACAATTGAAAATAGAGGTAAAACTTATGAAAAAAGACCCTTACTTTTACTAACAATCACTGCTACTAAAAATCATCAAAATATTGAAAAAATCAGAAATGAGCACCTACAATTATCTAACTTTCAATCAACAAAGGCTATTGAAATAAATAAAATGCCACTAGTGGTGTATCAAGGATTTTCTATTCATGGAAATGAAGCTAGTGGTGCAAATGCAGGTTTGTTAGTAGCCTATTATTTAGCCGCTGCGGAAGGTGCAGCAATTGATGAATTATTAGAAAATACAATTATATTATTTGACCCTACCTATAACCCTGATGGATTACATCGTTTTTCAACTTGGGTTAATATGCATAAAAATGAGCAAATTACAACGGACAATAATGATAGAGAATATAGAGAATCATGGCCTAATGGCAGAACGAATCATTATTGGTTTGATATGAATAGAGATTGGCTAGTTACCCAATTACCAGAATCTCAGGCACGTATTAAGAGTTTTCATAAATGGAAACCAAATATTTTAACAGATCATCATGAAATGGGTACTAATGCTACTTTCTTTTTTCAGCCTGGCATTCCATCTAGAACACATCCATTAACACCTAAACTAAATCAAAAACTTACAGCTAAAATAGGAGAATATCATGCCACAGCTTTAGACAAAATAGGTTCTTTATATTTTACTGAAGAGCGTTATGACGATTTTTATTATGGTAAAGGTTCTACTTTTCCGGATATTACTGGAGGTATTGGTATTTTATTTGAACAAGCCAGTAGTAGAGGTCATGCACAACAAACTGATAATGGGCTATTGACTTTTCCTTTTGCCATTAGAAATCAATTTACAACTGCTTTATCTACACTTGAGGCAGGAAAAAATATGCGAATAGAATTATTAGAATACCAAAATAACTTCTATAAAAATGCAAAAAGTGAAATAAATAAGGATAAAAATAAAGCGATTATTATAGGTGATCAAGAAGATAAAACGAAGTTATATCACTTTGCTAAATTGCTAGAACGTCAACATATTAAATTTAATATGTTAAATAAAAATGTGAAATCTGGTCGAAAAAACTTTTCTAAAAATAGCAGTTATATTATCCCATTAAATCAACCTAATTATAGAATGATAAAAGCAATGTTTGAGAGGAGAACTTCATTTCAAGATAGTTTATTCTATGATATATCGGCATGGACTCTTCCTTTAGCATTTAATTTAGATTATAGTTATATAAATAATACGTCTGCTATTGGAGAAGAAGTAAACTCTCTAGATTTTCCTGAGGCTAAAGTAAATACGAAAAGTGATTATGCTTATATTTTTGAATGGGATGAATATTATACTCCTAAAGCTCTGTATAGCATTTTACAGCATCAGTTAAGAGCCAAAGTTGCCTTAAAACCTTTTAATGTTAATGGTAAAAATTATGATTATGGTACCATTCTTATTCCTGTTGAAAACCAAAAGAAAACAAGAGATGAAATTTATTTAATTTTACAAGAAATAAGTAAAAATACGGGTGTAAATATAGATGCAGTAAATACTGGAATTACTAAAGGTATAGATTTAGGAAGTTCTTATTTTAAAATAGTAAAATTGCCAAAAATTGCCATTTTAGTTGGAGATGGTATGACACCTTATGATGCAGGAGAAATTTGGCACGTTTTAGACACCAGGTATAATATTCCTATCACCAAATTAGATACTAAAGATTTGAACAAGGTAGATCTTACAAAATATACTACCTTAATTATGGCTAGTACTTCGGGCAATACTTTGAATAAAACGCATCAAAATTTAAAAGATTTTGTAATTAAAGGTGGTATTCTTATTGGGTATAGAAAAGCTTTACAATGGTTAAATAATAATAAATTTATAAAATTAGACTTAAAAAAATCCAAACCTCAATCTAAAAACATTTCTTTTGCTGCACGAGAAAATTATAAAGGTGCTCAAGTAATTGGAGGTGCAATTTTTGAAGCAGACATTGATAGAACACACCCAATAAATTTTGGCTATAATAAAGATAAAATTGCCTTATTTAGAAATACTACTTTATTTATAAAAGCAGACAGTACCAATTATAAAAACCCTATACAGTATACTAAAACACCGCTATTAAGTGGCTATATTTCTAAAGAAAATTTGAAAACCTTGAAGGAAACTATACCGTTTAAAACAGCTAATTTAGGAAAAGGTAAAGTGATTGTCTTTACTGATAATACCAATTTTAGAGCATTCTGGTATGGGACTAATAAGTTAATGATGAATGCTATTTTCTTTGGAAAAATGATGTGATTGAATAAAAAGTCAACCTGCTCAAATTAATGAGCAGATTGACAAAATCAACCAACCTACTATAACATCTCAAAAGTTATTGTAAATTGTAAAAATTCATCTTGTGGGTTATAATAAACCCAATTTTTATAATAAGATGAATTATCAGTTACTTTAGCAATTTTCCCAATCTTTCTTTTGGATTTTAAAGCTATTTTTTTAGCTTTATCAGTAGCTTTTTGCAATGCTTCTTCATATAATACATCATATTCAATATTATCAATATCAATTTGATATTCAAAACTATTGGTACTAACACCATTAATACGCGTACTTAATACTTTAGAAATATCTTCTTTAGATTTGGTTTCAAAATTATAGACTGTTCCATCCTTTTGAAAATACATAGTTAAATACTCAATTTTACTTTCTTTGAATTTGTCTGTATCAATTCCTTTCTCTTTAAGTTTTTTAAAATATCGCTCTTTTAATTCTTCAAAAGAATTACAATCAGATACTCCATAACCTAATTGGTCTAAGCTTAAAATGATTTTTACACGATAACCAATTACTTCTTTATCTACATTTACAGAACTATTTACTTCTATAGTATTATGAATTTCAGCGATGTTCTGTGCAGTGGTTACCCCAGTCAATAATAATGCAAACGCAATAATTAAAATCTTCATATTCCTTTTATTTTAAATTAAATGAGCTCATTATTTTTTCTCCAATTTCCTTATCCTTATCAAAATCATCGATACTACTAGTGAAAGTAATTACATAAGCTTTGTTATTTTTAATTCGATAATGTTGTTCTAGTTTTAATTCCATTCCATTTTGTTGACCTGAAAATATGACCTTATAAAAATCACCATTTTCAGATTTAACTTTTTCTTTTTCCAAAATAGTAGGATAAACCGTTTTAATCTGGTCTAATGCTGCTTTTGCATAGGCATCTAAATCAATTTTTTCAGGCAAATTTTCTATAACTCCATTAACATTCTGAGTTACTTGGTCAGTATCTGAATCAAGTTTTGAAGTCATCATAAAAACCGTACCTCCGGTACCTGATATATCTAAAGTCCAATCTTTAGGATATTGAATACTATACTCTGACTTGTCAAGTTTTTCCCAATCTTTTTCTTCTATTACATTATTTACATCTGAGGATGTTTTATCAGCATCTGTTTTTTTACAAGCGTTAAGTGATATAATAAATACACTTATTCCAATAATTGCTATTAATTTTTTCATTCCTTTATTTCTTTATTTATTCAATACTTTTTTGTTAACTACCCTATTGTAAACATAAATGAAGCTATAATCATCCAAGCTCCTACTATAATACCTAACATACCTAGTTTACCTTGTTTTGGTGCTATTTTTTCGCGAATACTTGCAGCTTTTTCTTGTGCTGAAGGATTATTTCCAAGAAATAGTTTGTTTATTTGTCCATAACCTAGCATAAAACCTAAACCTGCTTCAACAATACTACCTGCCAATAAAGTAATCCACCATATAGGTGCGGCTGTCAACCAACCCAAATTTAAAAAGGCCGTAATAATTCCCCAAACACCCCAGAAACAAAAAACAAGACCTATCCAACCTTGGTATGGTTCAATTTTTTCTAATAATTCTGCTGCATTTGGTTTTTTTGATAAGATTAAAGATGGCACCGCAATGATGCTTAACAATACTAATGAAATTCCGTAAATCATAATTTTAATTTTTAATGGTTAATATTTGATTACAAAATTGCAGCAATATGTCATCCATTAAAACACCTAATTTGGGTAAAATACTACCCCTGAAAATTGGGGTAAACAAAATATAAGTTTACTATACCTTTTGGGAAGATACATTTTAATTTATCTGAAGTTTCGATTAATTATTACACTTTAATAGTATAGTATCATATTATTAACTAAAAATGATTAGCAATTATTTGCTATCCTCATTAATGTCTTTTATAGATTAATTTAATCATCTAACAAGCCTAACTTGATAGCATATTTAGTTAAACCAGCTAAATTTCTTACTTCTAATTTAGAAATTAGATTTTTTCTATAACCTTCAATAGTATGCTTGCTTAAAAAAAGTTGATCTGCAATTTCTTGGGTTGTATGTTCTAAGGCGATTAATTTTAATACTTCTTTTTCTCTATTCGTCAAAGAAGTAATAACCTCATTTTCTTTAGTAAACATACTTTGCATATACGCTTGTTTAATACTTTCAGAAAAGTACTTATCTCCTTTTAATATAGTTTCAATGGCTAATAATAATTCTGTTTTTTCAGCATTTTTAGGTACATAACCATCAACATTGTCTTTTGTTAAGGTATGAATCGTTCTAGAATCATGAAGCATACTTACCACTAATGTTTTAATTGTTGGGTAATTATTCTTAATATGTTTATTCAATTCAATACCACTTACATCTGGCATATTGACATCAGTAATAACAAGATTTATATTTTCACCTTTTATATTATCTAGGTATTTAATTACATTTTTGCCGCTATTGGCAGTCATTACTATTTCAAAATCAGATTCATTATTGATAATACTTAATAAACCATCTAAAAACATTTTATGATCATCTACTACTATCAGTCTACTTTTGGATTTAACTGTCATAATTTATTGGAATTTCTATATTAACTACTGTGCCCCTATTTAATACTGAGTCTATATTTATTTTAGCTTTTAAGGTTTCTAAACGACTTTTTATGTTTTGCAAGCCAATGCCATTAGGTGTTTTACCAGTATCATACCCTATCCCATTATCTTCAAACAACATTTGCACCATATTATTATGCACATTTACATGAATTTCAATGTTTTTCGCTTTTGCATGTTTTAATGTATTGGTAATTAATTCTTGTAAAATGTTAAATATTTCAACCTGTAAATTTTCGTTTAAAGCATTTATTTTACTTTCTGGGTGTGGGATGAAAGTTATATTTTGATCTGACGCCTTGTCTAGTTTATCAATATATTCACCAATTAATGTAGTAAAAGCATTTTGGCTGAATTTACTTGGTATTAAATTGTGGGATATCTCTCTAACT
>Ga0209633_10002896_pt1 | contig 16190 bp, 14 predicted proteins | sample Cruoilmetagenom1_FD_187290 | JGI IMG/M metagenome (GOLD analysis project Ga0209633, IMG submission 187290) | Oil polluted marine microbial communities from Coal Oil Point, Santa Barbara, California, USA - Sample 1 (SPAdes) (version 2) | ecosystem: Environmental > Aquatic > Marine > Oil seeps ... | reverse complement strand
ATGCTGCGCGGCTCGGGTCTGCCTTGGGATTTGCGCAAATCCCAGCCCTACGATGTCTATGAGCGGATGGATTTCGACATTCCCGTTGGCAAGAACGGCGACTGCTTTGACCGCTATCTTGTTCGCGTGCTGGAAATGCGCGAAAGCCTGAAGATCATGCGCCAATGCTTGGAGCAAATGAAACCGGGTCCGGTCAAGACCGCGGACAACAAGGTCTCACCGCCGTCGCGCGGAGAGATGAAGCGCTCGATGGAGGCGCTCATCCATCACTTCAAGCTCTTCACCGAGGGCTATCACGTCCCGGCCGGGGAGACCTACACGGCGGTCGAGGCGCCCAAGGGGGAGTTCGGCGTCTATCTCGTCTCCGATGGCACGAACAAGCCCTACAGGTGCAAGATCCGCGCGCCGGGATACGCCTTCCTGCAGGCCTCCGACTTCCTGTGCAAGGGCCACATGCTGGCCGACCTCGTTGCAATAATCGGCTCGATGGATATCGTCTTCGGGGAGATCGACCGGTGAGCGGTGAAGATAGATCAGTAAAGTGCGATGTGCATGGCCCTCAGCCGGAAACGATTGTTTGCGGGCATTTGGTTCAAAGCCTCGCTTCCGAAGATCCCGTCGGCTTCAATACGGAGGACGGATCGGATGAAGAACGGCCCGACGCATGGTGCGACGATTGTGAGGAACGGCGCATCGATGAGGGCGGTGAATGGACCGATGCATCAAACGACTATCTGCAAGTCCAGTTATTTTGCGCGCTTTGCTACGATCGATGCCGTGACTTGAACGACCCTAGCCAATCACGCTCCTGAAAATGACGGCTTTGGAAACTGACATCGACCAGCCGACGACCTTCGCGTTCACCCCGGAGAATGCCGAACGTGTGCGGGCGATCATCGCCAAATACCCTGATGGTCGTCAGGCGAGCGCCGTGCTGCCGCTGCTCGACCTCGCCCAGCGCCAGCACGACAACTGGCTGCCCCAGGCGGCGATCGAACATATCGCCGAGATGCTTGCCATGCCGCGCATTCGCGTGTTCGAGGTCGCGACCTTCTACACCATGTTCAACCTCGCCCCGGTCGGCAAATACCTCCTGCAGCTTTGCGGCACCACGCCGTGCTGGCTGCGCGGCGCCGACGACGTGAAGGCGGCGATCCGCGAGGAATGCGGTATCGGCGTGGGCGAGACCAGCGCTGACGGTCTCTTCACGCTGATGGAAGTCGAGTGTCTCGGCGCCTGCGTCAACGCGCCGATGATCCAGGTAAACGACGATTTCTACGAGGATCTCGACAAGGCCTCGACAGTTAAGCTGTTGAAATCGTTGAAGAACGGCGAAGAACCAGCCCCCGGATCCGCAGTCGGCCGGCATTCGTCGGAACCCGAAGGCGGCCGCACGACGCTCATGGGGGATCGCTGATGCTGGCGGACAAGGACCGCATCTTCACCAACCTCTACGGCATCGAGGATTGGCGCCTGGCGGGCGCCCGCGCACGCGGCGACTGGGACCGCACGGCCGAGTTCATCAAGCAGGGCCGCGACTGGGTGATCGAGCAGGTCAAGGAATCCGGCCTGCGCGGACGCGGCGGCGCCGGTTTTCCGACTGGCTTGAAGTGGTCGTTCATGCCGGCCGAAGACCGCCGCGACGGCCGGCCGCACTACCTGGTCATCAACGCCGACGAGTCCGAACCCGGCACCTGCAAGGATCGCGACATCATGCGCCACGATCCGCACAAGCTGGTCGAGGGCGCGTTGATCGCGGGCTTCGCGATGGGTGCCAATGCCGGCTACATCTACATTCGCGGCGAGTTCGTGAACGAAGCGGCGCGCTTGCAGGCCGCCGTCGACGAGGCGTATGAGGCCGGGCTGTTGGGCAAGAATGCGGCCAAGTCCGGCTGGGACTTCGATCTCTATGTCCATCGTGGTGCCGGCGCTTACATTTGCGGCGAGGAAACGGCGCTGCTGGAATCGCTCGAAGGCAAGAAAGGCCAGCCGCGCCTGAAACCGCCATTCCCCGCCAATGCCGGGCTTTACGGTTGCCCCACCACCGTGAACAACGTCGAAAGCATCGCGGTGGTGCCGACGATCATTCGGCGCGGGCCGTCGTGGTTCGCCGGGCTCGGGCGCGAGCGCAACACCGGCACCAAGGTCTTCTGTATCTCGGGGCATGTGGAGCGCCCGTGCAACGTCGAAGAGGAGATGGGCATCCCGCTCCGCGAGCTCATCGAAAAGCATGCCGGCGGCGTGCGCGGCGGCTGGGACAATCTGCTCGCCGTCATCCCCGGCGGCTCGTCGGTGCCGTGCCTGCCCAAAGAGACCTGCGGCAATCTGCGGATGGATTTCGACAGCCTGATGGAGGTGAAGTCGGGGCTCGGCACCGCCGCTGTTATCGTCATGGACAAGTCGACCGACATCGTGAAAGCCATCGCCCGGCTCTCGAAGTTCTACATGCATGAAAGCTGCGGCCAGTGCACGCCGTGCCGCGAGGGCACCGGCTGGATGTGGCGGGTCATGGAGCGCCTGGTCACCGGCGACGCCGAAATCGAGGAGATTGATCTGCTGGAGCAGGTCACGCGCCAGGTCGAGGGCCACACGATCTGCGCGCTTGGCGATGCCGCAGCCTGGCCGGTCCAGGGCCTCATCCGCCATTTCCGCCCCGAGCTCGAGCGGCGCATTCTCGACCGCAAAAAGCGGGCGGCCTGAGAGGGGCGGGCGGATATGGCAAACATCACCATCGACGGCCGCGAGATCGAGGTCGAGGACGGGCTTACCGTTCTCCAGGCCTGTCAGACGGTCGGCATCGAGGTGCCGCATTTCTGCTTTCACGAGCGGCTTTCGATCGCGGGCAACTGCCGCATGTGCCTGGTCGAAGTCGAGAAGGCGCCCAAGCCGGTCGCGTCCTGCGCCATGCCGGTGGCCGAGGGCATGGTCGTCCACACGCAGTCCGAAATCGCCAAGACGGCGCGCCACGGCGTCATGGAATTCCTGCTGATCAACCATCCGCTCGATTGCCCGATCTGCGATCAGGGCGGCGAGTGTGACCTGCAAGACCAGGCGATGGCCTACGGCACCGACCACAGCCGCTATCTGGAGAACAAGCGCGCCGTCACCGACAAGGATATGGGGCCCCTGGTCAAGACGATCATGACGCGCTGCATCCATTGCACGCGCTGCATCCGTTTCGCGACCGAAGTCGCCGGCGTAGACGAGATCGGCGCCGTCGGGCGCGGCGAGCATATGGAGATCACGACCTATCTGGAACGCTCGCTGACTTCCGAGCTCTCGGGCAACGTGATCGATCTTTGCCCGGTCGGCGCGCTGACCTCCAAGCCCTACGCCTTCACCGCGCGTTCCTGGGAGCTGAAGCGGACCGAATCGGTCGATGTCCTTGACGCGGTGGGCTCCAACATCCGCGTGGATACGCGCGGCGCGGAGGTCATGCGCATCCTGCCGCGGCTCAACGAGGACATCAATGAAGAGTGGATTTCCGACAAGACCCGCTTCGCTTACGATGGTCTGAAGCGCCAGCGTCTCGACCAGCCTTATATACGCCGCAAGGGCAAGCTCGAGCCGGCGAGCTGGCAGGAAGCCTTTGCCGCCATCGCCAAGGCGCTCAAGGGCAAGGACGGCAAAAAGATCGCCGCGATCGCCGGCGATCAGTGCGACGCCGAGGCGATGCTGTGCCTCAAGGAGCTCATGGCCGGGCTCGGCTCGCCCAATCTCGATTGCCGCCAGGACAGCGCCAAGATCGATCCTGCCGCCCGCGCCGGCTATCTTTTCAACACCACCATTGCCGGCATCGAAGACGCCGATGCGCTACTCATAATTGGCACCAATCCGCGCATCGAGGCGCCGATCATCAACGCCCGCATCCGCAAGCGTTCGCTGCGCGGCGGTTTCCCGATCGGTGTGATCGGCGGCCCGATGGACCTTACCTACGACGCCGAATTTTTGGGCGCCGGGCCGGAGACGCTGGCGGCGCTCGCCAAGGGCGATCACAGCTTCGCCAAGAGCCTCAAACACGCCAGGCGTCCCATGCTGATCCTCGGCATGGGCGCGATTGCTCGCCCCGACGGAGCCGCTGTCCTTGCCGCCGCGCGGGCGCTGGCCGAGGCGACGGAAATGGTCACGGCGGATTGGAACGGCTTCAACGTGCTGCACACGGCCGCCGCACGGGTCGGCGGACTTGACCTCGGCTTCACACCCAAACGCGGCGGCAAGGATGTCCAAGGCATCGTCGAGGCAGCCGGGCAGGGCGCGATCGACGTGCTTTATCTGCTGGCCGCCGACGAAATCGACATGAGCGCACTTGGCTCGGCCTTCGTCATCTATCAGGGCCATCACGGCGATGCCGGCGCCCACCGCGCGGATGTGATCCTGCCGGGCGCGGCCTATACCGAAAAGCACGGCACCTACGTCAACACCGAAGGCCGTGCGCAACATGGCCAACTCGCCGCCTTCCCGCCGGGCGAGGCGCGCGAAGACTGGACGATCCTGCGCGCGCTGTCCGACGCGCTGGGCAAGACCTTGCCCTACGACACGTTGGAGCAGGTCCGCGCCGGGCTCGCCAAGGCCAGCCGTGTATTCGCCAATATCGATGCCATCCTTCCGACAACCTGGGACGATTTCGGCAAGGCCGGCAAGACCGACGCGGCGCCCTTTGCCTCGCCAATCACGAATTTCTACATGACCGACCCGATCACGCGCTGCTCGGAGATTATGGCCAAGTGCACCGAGATCGCGGGCCAGCCTGCTGGCGGCCGTACCGGAACCGAAGGGTAGGGCGGCAGCAATGGAAGCTTTCTGGGTGAATTGGGCCTGGCCGACGATCCTCATCGTGCTGAAGATCCTCGCCATCATCGTGCCGCTGCTGATCGCGATGGCCTACCTCACCTATATGGAGCGCAAGGTGATCGCGGCGATGCAGCTCCGCAAAGGGCCCAACGTGGTCGGCTGGTTCGGCCTGCTGCAGCCCTTCGCCGACGGCATCAAGCTGCTGTTCAAGGAAACCGTGATCCCGTCGGGGGCCAATCCCGCCGTCTTCATCGCCGCGCCGATGATCACCTTCTCGCTCAGCCTCATGGCTTGGGCGGTGATCCCCTTCGACGCCGGTTGGGTGCTTGCCGACATCAATGTCGGCATCCTCTATCTGTTCGCGATTTCGTCGCTCGGGGTCTACGGCATCATCATGGCCGGCTGGGCCTCGAACTCGAAATACGCTTTTCTGGGCGCGCTGCGCTCGGCGGCGCAAATGGTCTCCTACGAGGTCGCCATCGGCTTCGTCATCATCACTGTTCTCATGTGCGTGGGCTCGCTCAATCTCTCCAAGATCGTGATGGCGCAATCGGGCGGCTTCTGGAACTGGTTCTGGCTGCCGCTGCTGCCGATGTTCGTGATCTTCTTTATTTCGGCGCTCGCCGAGACCAACCGCGCGCCCTTCGATCTGCCCGAGGCCGAAGCCGAGCTCGTCACCGGCTACAATGTGGAGTATTCGGCTTTTCCCTTCGCGCTCTTCTTCCTCGGCGAATACATCAACATGATCGTCATGAGCGCGATCACCACGATCCTGTTCCTGGGCGGCTGGCTGGCGCCCCTGGAGGTCTCCTGGCTCACCTGGATCCCGGGCCCGATCTGGTTCGCGCTCAAGATCACGTTTTGCCTCTTCGTTTTCCTCTGGGTGCGTGCGACCTTCCCGCGCTACCGCTACGACCAGCTCATGCGCCTTGGCTGGAAGGTCTTTCTGCCGGTCTCGCTTGCCGCGGTCGTTGTCGTCGGCGGCGTGCTGATGGCGACCGGCTGGGTTCCGGGCAAGTAGGCGGGGCAAGGAACACGCGTCATGGCAGCACTCGACCGCAGCGCCCGCACCATCCTCCTGGCTGAGCTCGTCTCGGGCATGTGGCTGACGCTCAAATACTTCTTCAAGCCCAAGGTGACGGTGAATTACCCCTACGAAAAGGGTCCCCTGAGCCCGCGTTTTCGCGGCGAGCATGCGCTGCGACGCTATCCGACCGGCGAGGAGCGCTGCATCGCCTGCAAGCTTTGCGAGGCGATCTGTCCGGCCCAGGCGATCACCATCGAGGCCGAACCGCGCGCCGACGGCCAGCGTCGCACCACGCGCTACGACATCGACATGACCAAATGCATCTACTGCGGGCTGTGCCAGGAATCCTGCCCGGTCGATGCCATCGTGGAGGGACCCAACTTCGAATTCGCGACCGAAACCCGCGAGGAGCTGATGTACGACAAGGCCAAGCTGCTCGAGAACGGCGACCGCTGGGAAACCGAGATCGCCGCCAATCTCGCCGCCGATGCGCCCTACCGGTAGAGCGATGGCGAGACGGGGGGAACAGGGGATGCTGAAGCTGACAAGGGCAAGGACCGGAACGGGCGAGAGGACGGGCGCATGATCATCCAGGCGCTCGCCTTTTATCTTTTCGCCGCGGTGCTGATCGCGGCCGCGGTCCTGGTCGTGGCGGCCCGCAACCCGGTGCATTCGGTGCTGTTCCTCATCCTCTCTTTCTTCAGCGCTGCCGGGCTCTTTGTCCTCATCGGCGCCGAGTTCATCGCCATGATCCTGGTGATTGTCTATGTCGGGGCAGTGGCGGTGTTGTTCCTCTTCGTCGTCATGATGCTCGACATCAATTTTGTCGAATTGCGAGCTGGTTTTCTCCAATATTTACCGATCGGCGGCCTGATCGGGCTGATCCTCCTGGTCGAGTTGGTTTTGGTCGTCGCCACCTGGGCGACCGCGCCCGAGGCCGGCACCCTGGCGGCACCACAGGCCAAGCTCGGCGGGCTCACCAACACCGAACAGATCGGGACGCTGATCTATACCCGCTACATCTACCTGTTTCAGGCGGCAGGCATGGTGCTGCTGGTCGCCATGATCGGCGCCATCGTCCTTACCTTGAGATCTCGCCCGGGCGTGCGCCGGCAGAAGATCAGCCAGCAGGTCGCGCGCAGGGTCGAGGACACGGTGGAACTCAAAAAAGTGCCCACCCGGAGCGGGGTCTGAGCCCATGTTCGAGATCGGCCTCACCCATTACCTGACCCTGGCGGCGATCATCTTCACGATCGGCATCTTCGGTATCTTTCTCAACCGCAAGAACGTCATCGTCATCCTGATGTCGGTCGAGCTGATGCTGCTCGCGGTCAACATCAATCTGGTCGCCTTCTCCTGGGCGCTGAAGGATCTGGTCGGACAGATCTTTGCCATGTTCGTGCTCACCGTCGCCGCGGCCGAGGCCGCGATCGGGCTTGCGATCCTGGTCGTCTATTTCCGTAACCGCGGCTCGATCGAGGTCGAGGACGTGAATGTGATGAAGGGCTAGCGGGGGGCCATGTACGCAGCCGCGATCTTCCTGCCGCTTCTGGGCGCCGCCATTGCCGGCCTTTTCGGCCGCGCACTGGGCGCGCGCTGGTCGATGGCCGTCACCTGCGGCGCCATGGTGATCTCCGCGATCCTGTCTTGCGTGATCTTCTACGAGGTCGTGCTGGCGGCCGAAGCGCGCAACAACACGGTCGAGATCTTCACCTGGATCCAGTCGGGCACGCTGGCCTTTTCCTGGGCACTCAAATTCGATCCGCTCTCGGCGATCATGGTGTTCACGGTGTCGGTGGTCTCCGCGATCATCCACATCTACTCGATCGGCTACATGTCGCACGACCCGCACCGGGCGCGCTTCTTCGCCTATCTCAGCCTTTTCACCTTCTCTATGCTGATGCTGGTCTCGGCCGACAATCTGGTCCAGCTCTTCTTCGGCTGGGAGGGTGTCGGCCTCTGCTCGTATCTACTGATCGGCTTCTGGTATCACAAGCCCTCGGCGAACGCGGCCGCGATCAAGGCTTTCGTCGTCAATCGGGTCGGCGATTTCGGCTTCGCGCTCGGCATCTTCGGCATCTTCCTGGTTTTCGACACGGTGGGCTTCGACGACATCTTTGCCTCCGTCGCCGGCAAGAAGGATGTGACCTTCCAGTTCCTCAGCATGGAGGTCCATGCGCTCACCGCGATCGCGATCCTGCTGTTCATCGGCGCGATGGGGAAATCGGCGCAGATATTCCTGCACACTTGGCTGCCCGACGCGATGGAGGGCCCGACCCCGGTCTCCGCCCTCATCCACGCCGCGACCATGGTGACGGCGGGCGTCTTCATGGTCTGCCGGATGTCGCCGCTCTTCGAGGCATCACCGACGGCGCTCTTCATTGTCACGCTCATCGGGGCCTCGACAGCCTTCTTCGCGGCGACCATCGGGCTCTGCCAGACCGACATCAAACGCGTGATCGCTTATTCGACCTGCTCGCAGCTCGGCTACATGTTCTTCGCCGCCGGCATCGGCGCCTATTCGATCGCGATCTTCCACCTGATGACCCACGCCTTCTTCAAGGCGCTCCTGTTCCTGGGCTCGGGCTCGGTGATCCACGGCATGTCGGACGAACAGGACATGCGCAGAATGGGCGGGATCTGGCGCAAGATGCCGCTCACCTACGCGCTCATGTGGATCGGCTCGCTGGCGCTCGCGGGCATTGGCATTCCGGGGCTGATCGGTTTCGCCGGCTTCCATTCCAAGGACGCCATCCTGGAGGCGGCCTTCGGCGCCCATTCGGGTATCGGCATGTACGCCTACTGGCTCGGCATCGCCGCGGCCTTCCTGACCGCGCTCTATTCCTGGCGGCTTATCCTGATGACCTTCCACGGCAAGCCGCGCGCATCGGAGAAGGTGATGAGCCACGTCCACGAATCGCCCTTCGTGATGACGGGACCGCTCATCCTGCTGGCGGTCGGCGCGGTGATCGCCGGTTTCCTGGCGCAGGATCTCTTCACCGGACATGGGGTCGAGGTCTTCAAGCGGGCGGGCTTTGAGATGGCGCGGATGGAAAAGATCATCGACGCCGCACACCACGTCGCGCCGTGGGTCAAGTGGCTGCCGCTAATCGTGGCGCTGGCCGGCATCGCCTGTGCCTATATCGCCTATGCTTACTTGCGGGCGATCCCGGTCTTCCTCGCCTATAAAATGCGCGGGCTTTACCAGTTCCTGCTCAACAAGTGGTATTTTGACGAGCTCTACGACGCGATTTTCGTGAAGCCGGCCTTTTATCTCGGCCGCGGCTTATGGAAGTCGGGCGACGGCGCGCTCATCGACGGGGTCGGGCCCGATGGGATCGCGGCGGCCGCCCAGAACATCGCCAAGCGCGCCAGCGCGCTTCAGACCGGCTACCTCTACCACTATGCGTTTTCGATCCTGATCGGCGTGGCGGCCTTCGTGACGCTCTACGTCTTAGTGATTGCAGGGTAGGGCGGATCGCATGTCCTTTCCGATCCTTTTCCTGCTCTGGTTCCTGCCGCTGGTGGGTGCGCTGTTCCTGATTTTCGTGCGCGGCAACGAAACCGAGGTTGCCCGCAACGCGCGCAATTTCACGCTTTTCACCTCGCTGATCGTCTTCGCGCTCTCGCTTTTCCTCTGGTTCAATTTCGACGAGAGCGCCACTGGCTTCCAGTTTCAGGAGCGCGTCGGCTGGTTCAGCCTGCCCGGCGGCTACAAGCTGACCTACCACGTCGGCGTCGACGGCATCTCGATCTTCTTCGTGCTGCTCGCAACGCTGCTGACGCCGATCTGCATCCTCGCCAGCTGGCGCGCCATCCAGGACCGCGTGCGCGAATACATGATCGCCTTCCTGGTCCTGGAAACCTTCATGATCGGGACCTTCTGCGCGCTCGATCTCGTCACTTTCTACGTCTTCTTCGAGGGCGTACTGATCCCGATGTTCCTCATCATCGGTGTCTGGGGCGGCAAACGCCGGGTCTATTCGGCCTTCAAGTTCTTCCTCTACACGCTGACGGGTTCGGTGTTGATGCTGCTCGCGATTTTCGCGATCTACTACGCTACCGCCGCCTCCGGACAATTCGGCAAGGGGACCGGCACCACCGATATTCCGACCATCATCGAGTTCGCCAAGACACACGGCTTCGACCCGGAATTCCAGCGCTGGGTCTGGCTCGCCTTTTTCGCCTCCTTCGCCATCAAGGTACCGATGTGGCCGGTCCATACCTGGCTGCCCGACGCCCATGTCGAGGCGCCGACCGCGGGCTCGGTCATCCTCGCCGGGGTGCTGCTGAAAATGGGCGGCTACGGCTTCCTGCGCTTCTCGCTGCCGATGTTTCCCGACGCCTCGGAATTCTTCACGCCGCTCGTCTACAGCCTTTCCGTGGTCGCGGTGATCTACACCTCGCTGGTGGCGCTCGCCCAGGAGGACATGAAGAAGCTGATCGCCTATTCATCGGTCGCGCATATGGGCTTCGTGACCATCGGCATCTTCACCGCGACCGTGCAGGGGGTGCAGGGCGCGATCTTCCAGATGCTGAGCCACGGTGTGGTCTCCGCCGCGCTGTTCCTCCTTGTCGGCGTGATCTACGACCGTCAGCACAGCCGCGAGATCGACCATTATGGCGGGCTCGTCAACCGGATGCCGGTCTATGCCGGGGTCTTCATGCTGTTCATGCTGGCTTCGGTGGGATTGCCGGGCACGAGCGGTTTCGTCGGCGAGTTTCTGGTCCTGATCGGCGCCTTCAAGGCTAATACCTGGGTCGCCGCCTTCGCTGCGACCGGCCTGATCCTCGGCGCCGCTTACATGCTCTATCTGTACCGCCGGGTCATCTTCGGCAAACTGGAGAAACCCCACCTCCAGGACATTCTCGATCTCAGCCTGCGCGAGAAGCTCGTCTTCGCGCCGTTGATCATTCTGGTGCTCTGGATGGGCATCTATCCGTCGAGCTTCCTCAAACCGATCGACAAATCGGTGGCGAACCTCGTCGCCAACTACCAGGCGGCAATCGCCAAACGGGCGCCAAAGAAGACCGCGCTCAAACTTGCCGCTCCCAAAATCTCTTCAGGCGCAAAGTAGGGCGCGGGCGATGACCCAGACACTCGGAAATATCCAGCCGGCCATCCCCGAAATCTTCCTCGCGGTGGCCGCGATGGCGCTCCTGATGATAGGCGTGTTCAAGGGCGACAAGGGCACCGGCGCGGTCTCGGGCCTCAGCGTGCTGGCGCTCGTCCTCGCGGGCGCCTGTGTCGTCATTTTTACCCCCGTCGGGGTCAAAACTACGATCTTCGGCGGCTTGTTCGTCACCGACGCCTTTGCGGTGTTCATCAAGCTGCTCGTGCTCGCCGGCTCGGCGCTGGCGATCGTCATGTCGCTCGGCTTCAACAAGCGCGAGCGAATTGCGCGGTTCGAATTTCCGGTCCTCATCGTGCTGGCGACGCTGGGCATGATGATGATGGTCTCGGCCAACGATCTGATGTCGCTCTATGTCGGGCTTGAACTGCAGAGCCTGTCGCTTTACGTCGTCGCTGCCTTTCATCGCGATTCGGTGCGCTCCAGCGAGGCCGGGCTCAAATACTTCGTCCTCGGTGCGCTGTCCTCGGGGATGCTGCTCTACGGCGCTTCGATGATCTACGGCTTCGTCGGCACCACCAACTTCACCGAGATTGCCAAGATTTTCGGTGCGGTCGACCACGCGCCGCCATCCGTCGGCCTCGTCGTCGGCATCGTCTTCGTCGCCGCCGGGCTCTCCTTCAAGATCGCCGCCTTCCCATTCCATATGTGGACGCCCGACGTCTATGAGGGCGCTCCGACGCCGGTGACCGCCTTTTTCGCCGCGGCCCCCAAGCTCGCCGCGATGGCGCTGTTCCTGCGGGTTTTGATCGGCCCCTTCGGCGACCTTGGCGACGCCTGGAAGCAGATCATCTGGTTCCTTGCCTTCGGCTCGATGCTGCTGGGCAGTTTTGCCGCGATCGCGCAGACCAACATCAAGCGCATGCTCGCCTACAGCTCGATCGGCCATGTCGGCTACGCGCTCGTGGGCCTGGCGGCGGGAACGGTGGACGGGCTGCGCGGCGTGCTGATCTATATGACGATCTATCTCGTCATGGTCGTCGGCACATTCTGCGTCGTCCTGTCCATGCGCCGCGGCAACCGCATGCTGGAGGAAATCGATGATCTGCGCGGGCTATCGCGCACCAATCCAATGATGGCGGCCGTGCTGGCGATCATGATGTTCTCGATGGCCGGCATCCCGCCGCTCGCCGGCTTCTTCGGCAAGCTTTATGTCTTCCTGGCCGCGATCGAGTCGGGGCTTTATGTGCTTGCCATCGTCGGCGTGCTGACCTCGGTGGTCGGCGCTTATTATTACATCCGCATCGTCAAGGTGATGTATTTCGACGAAGCCGGCGCGCCCTTCGACAAGCCGGTCGGCACGGCCATGTCCGCGATCCAGGCCGGCACCGGTCTTCTGACACTTTTCTTCTTCGCCTTTCCGGGGCCGCTGCTCGCCGCCAGCGAGAACGCCATCCAGGCGCTGATCAATGGCTGAGGGCTGAGCGCGGCATCCAGCCCCGGCGGCCAGCGTTTGCGACCGGCAGGTGGGACAATCCCGCATTCCATGGCAAGTACCGACATTCCCGGCTTCTACACGCTCGTCAGGCGCGATCGCGTGACGTCCACCAATGATGTCGCCAAGGATCTGGCGGCCAACGGAGCTGGCGAAGGCACGCTGGTGGTCGCGGAAACCCAAAGCGCCGGCCGCGGCCGGCGCGGCAAGCCGTGGTCCTCGCCGGCCGGTAATCTTTACATGTCCGTGATCATGCGGCCCGACTGTGCGCCGGTTACGGCCGTCCAGCTGGGCTTCGTCGCCGGGGTGGCGCTGTGGGACGCGATCGCCGATTGCGACGACCCGGGCATGCCGCTCAAGCTCAAATGGCCCAACGACGTCCTGCTCGATGGCCGCAAGGTCGCCGGTATCCTTATGGAATCGGCGACCACCGCGGATGGCCGCCTCGACTGGGTGGTGATCGGTATTGGCGTCAACACGGCCCACCATCCTGTCGATGCGCAGTGGCCGGCTGCCGATCTATCACAAACCCGAGACAACCCGGCGCCGCAGGAATTCCTGCCCATGGTCGCGGGCCACCTCCTCGACTACTATCTCTGCTGGGACAACGAGGGTTTCGGCCCGATCCGGCGTCTCTGGCTTGAGGAGTCCTTCTTCGCGCCGGGCGACCGGGTCACGGTGGGAGGCGGCGAAGCGGCGCTCGACGGTGCCTTCGAGGACATCGACGAAAGCGGCGCCCTTGTCGTGCGGCTTTCTTCCGGCGAGACGCGCGCGATTTCCTACGGTGAGATATTTCCCACCGGCTGAGAACGGCGAGAATACGGGCGGGGCAGGGGGCAATATGCTGGCGGCAATCGATAGCGGCAATACCAACGTCGTCTTCGCGGTTTATGACGGCGACGAGTTGCGCGGTGAATGGCGCAGCTCGTCCGACGCCAACCGTACCGCGGACGAATACGCCGTTTGGCTTTCCCATCTGATGAATTTGGAGGACCTTTCCTTCGAGGACATCGACGAGACGATCATCGCCAACGTCGTGCCGGCGGCCTTCTATGCGCTACGCATGCTCTGCCGGCGTTACTTCAAATGCGTGCCGCTGGTAATAGGCGACGAGGATGTCGATCTGGGGGTCGCTGCCAAGGTCGACCATCCCGAGGAGGTCGGCGCCGACAGGCTGGTGAACGCCGTCGGCGCGGCGGAGCAATATGGCGGCCCATTGATCATTGTCGATTTCGGCACTGCGACTACCTTCGACGTGGTCGACACAGAGGGTGCGTATGTTGGCGGTGTGATCGCGCCGGGCATCAACCTCTCGCTCGAGGCCCTCCACCTGGCCGCCGCCAAACTGCCGCGCATCGATGTGGCGCGGCCAGCCCAGGTGATCGGCCGCTCCACGGTGCCGGCGATGCAGTCCGGCGTCTATTGGGGTTATGTCTCGCTGATCGAGGGCATGATCGCGCGCATCGAGGCCGAATACGGCAAGGAGATGACGGTCGTGGCGACCGGCGGCCTGGCGCCGCTCTTCGCCGAGGCGACCCAGGCGATCCAGCATCTCGACCGCGAGCTCACCATGCGCGGCCTCCTGTCGATCCACCGCCGAAACACTGGCAAATGAGCGCCAAGCGCGACCAGCTCCAGACCGGTAAGAACGATCTCCTCTTCGTGCCGCTGGGCGGCGCGGGCGAGATCGGCATGAACCTCAACCTGCTCGGCCATGCCGGCAAGTGGTTGATGCTCGACCTTGGCGTCACCTTCGGCGACGACCAGACGCCGGGGGTCGACGTCATCATGCCCGACCCGCAATTCATCGTTAGTCGCAAGGAAGACCTGATCGCCCTTGTCCTCACCCACGCCCATGAGGACCATATCGGCGCGGTGCCTTATCTTTGGTCACGGCTCAAATGCCCGATCTTCGCCACGCCCTTCACCGCCTCGATGGTGCGCCGCAAGCTCAAGGAAGTCGGCCTGGAGGACAAGGCAAAGATCACGGAGGTCGAGCCGTCCTCGAAGTTCCGCATTGGCCCCTTCGCCATCGAGCTCATCACGCTCACCCATTCGATCCCCGAGCCCAACGCCGTCGTCATCCGCACCGAGGCGGGCACCGTGCTGCACACCGGCGATTGGAAGTTCGACCCCGATCCGCTGGTCGGCCCGGTCGCCGACGAGGATGCGCTGCGGCGCGTCGGCGAGGAAGGCGTGCTGGCGTTGATCGGCGATTCGACGAATGTCTTCCGCGAGGGAACCTCGGGCTCGGAGGCCGAGGTCCGCGAGAGCCTGATCGAGCTCGTGGGCAAATACGAGAACCGCGTCGCCGTCGGCTGTTTTGCCAGCAACGTGGCGCGCCTTGAGACGATTTCCGCGGTTGCCCAGGCAACCGGCCGCCAGGCGGCACTGGCCGGCCGTTCGTTGTGGCGGATTTACGATGCCGCCCGCGAAAACGGCTATCTAACCGAGATCCCGCGTTTTCTGACCGACGAGGAGATCGCCTACCTGCCACGCGACAAGGTGCTGATCGCCGCCACCGGCAGTCAGGGCGAGCCGAACGCCGCGCTCACCAAGATCGCCAATGGCAGCCACCCGCATATCGTCCTGGAGGAGGGCGATGCAGTGGTGTTCTCCTCGCGCATCATTCCCGGCAACGAACGCCCCATCGGCCGTCTCCACAACGCCTTTTTCCGGCTCGGCGTCGAGGTGGTCTCCGAAAAGGACCACTTCGTCCACGTCTCCGGCCATCCCGCCCGCGACGAGCTCATCCACATGTATCAGCTCACCAAGCCTCGGATCGCCGTGCCGGTGCATGGCGAGGCGCGCCATCTGGGGGCCCATGCGAAGCTCGCCGCCGACTGCCAGGTGCCCGAGCAGGTCGAGGTGTTGAACGGCGAGGTCGTGCGCTTGGCGCCAGGTCGCGCCGGCATCATCGAGACCGTGCCCTCGGGCCGTCTCGCGATCGACGGCGAGGTGCTGGTTCCCCTCGACGGCCCGACCCTGCAAGAGCGCAAGCGCCTGATGTGGAACGGCATGGCTGTGGCGACGGTGGTTGTCGATGCCATGGGCGGGCTGGTTGCGCCGCCGCAGATCACCTTGCAGGGCATCGCCGACGATCCGATGGTCGAAGACCTGCGCGGCGCGCTCGCGGACGCCATCGAAGACGCTTTGGCCGACTTGCCACGCCCGCGCCGCGGCGACGATGAGGAGGTTCGCGAAACCGCCCGCCGCGCCGTCCGCCGGGCGCTCCGCGACCGCCGCGGCAAGCGTCCGCCCACCGAAGTGCATGTGGTGCGGGTTGGGTGAGCGATGTAGCGCATCAGAACGCCCTCTCCCGTTGAGGGAGAGGGTTGGGGTGAGGGGTCCAAACGCCGGAGGCGTTTCTGCATATGCTTCGCCGCCTGTGGCGGCGTCCCCCTCACCCGACCGCTAGCGCGGCCTCCCTCTCCCTCAAGGGGAGAGGGCTAGAACGAAACGGCGGCCCCAAGGGACCGCCGCTCCAGCGAAATCGTGAACTGGCCTGACGGGCGTCAGGTGATGTCCCAGCCACCCTGCGCGTTGCGGCAGGCCGTGCCGTTACCGGTCTCGGTCTGGCCGGTCTTGGTCGTCACCGAGGTGGTGAAGCGGCGACAAGACTGGCCGCGATCGTTGGTATAGGTCTGGGTCGGCGTCGTGTTGCCGTGCGCGCCGGTGTTGGGGTTCTCCCAGCGCGACGTGGTGTGATCGGGCTGACGCTCAAGCGCGCCATTGGTCGCCTGGTTGTGGCGGCGCACATCCTCGCAGTCGAGCGCGTTACCGATGCGGTTGCCGAGCAGGCCGC
>Ga0209633_10002895_pt1 | contig 16194 bp, 16 predicted proteins | sample Cruoilmetagenom1_FD_187290 | JGI IMG/M metagenome (GOLD analysis project Ga0209633, IMG submission 187290) | Oil polluted marine microbial communities from Coal Oil Point, Santa Barbara, California, USA - Sample 1 (SPAdes) (version 2) | ecosystem: Environmental > Aquatic > Marine > Oil seeps ... | reverse complement strand
ATGCCGCTGTATTCCGCTGAAAACAACGAGGTTTTCACGGTAACCAATGAAACCGGGTTTACTTTATCGGGTCTGTATATCAGCAATTTGGATTCAGAAGACTGGGAAAAAGATCTGCTTAAGGGAAATCCCCTGCTGAATGGTGAATCTCTGATAATTCCGCTGGCAAATCTCGAGTCTTTGTATATAAACGTCAGAGGCCGGGATGATGAAGGGGATACCTATACCGTATACGGCATTAATGCAGAAATTGATGATATAAGTATCACTCTGAACAATATCGATCCCGATTAATTGATACCAAATTCGGGAATGAACAAGTTCACTGCTCGCAAGTTCGCTTGGGAATAAACTCTGCTGGAGGAATCAGAATGAAAGCGGAAATATCAGGTGGACCGGCCTTCGCCCATGTCCATATCAACCTTGAAACCGGAGAATCAATTACAGCTGAAAGCGGAGCCATGCAATCCATGTCAGCCGATCTCGATATAAAGGCCCATCTGAATGGTGGGTTCTTTTCAGCTCTGGGTAAAAAATGGTTCGGTGGTGAGAGTCTGATGGCTTCAACCTTTTCAAACAACACCCCAGGTACCAGGAAAGTTACCCTGGCACAGCATGTTCCAGGAGAAATAAGACGTGTCGATCTGAAAGAAGGGGAAACCCTCTGCCTGCAGAGAGGAGCATGGCTGGCTTCCGCGGGAAAAGTAAAGGTAAAAACTGTCTGGGCCGGGTTCATTTCCATGTTTGCAGGTGAGGGTTTGATGAAACTCCTGGCTGTAGGCGGAACCAATGGAGGAAGCTTCTGGTACGGAGCTTACGGTGGGATAATTGAACGAGAGGTAGATGGAGAACTGTTTATTGATAACGGATTCCTTGTGGCCTATCAGAAGGACATGAAGCTGAAAATCGCTCTACCCGGAGGGCTTTTAACATCGATATTCAACGGGGAAGGATTTGTAACAAGAGTCGTTGGAAACGGTACAATATGGATACAGACCCGAAGTCTCAAAGGTCTTGCTGCCTGGCTCAACCCGAAGTTCCGGTAGAGAAGGAATAATATGAATGTTGAAATAGTACAAAAACCGGCATCAGCTGCAGCTCGTGTAAAGCTCAATCCCGGGGAGCATATTACAGCCGAAGGCGGCTCCATGATTGCCATGAGCGGTGATATGGCCGTAAAAACCACCACACATAAAAAAGAAGGCGGAAACCTCCTGAAAGGTATCGCCAGAACCCTTGCCGGTGAAGGAATCTTCATGAACCATTTTACCGCCGGTTCATCAGGGGGAGAGGTGATACTCGCAGCAAACCTGACAGGAGATATGGAGTCCCTAACGCTTAAAAAAGGCACAGATCTCATGGTTCAGAGTGGCTCCTTCGTTGCTCATGAAGACAGTGTGGATATGAGTATCAGCTGGCAGGGAATGAAAAACCTCTTTTCAAAAGAAAGTTTTATCTGGTTGAAAATGTCAGGACAGGGGCTTGTTATTATCAACGCTTTCGGTGCTCTTTACCCCGTGGATGTCGACGGTGAATACATAGTGGATACAGGCAACATCGCGGCCTTTGAAGATACCCTGGAGTATAAGATTACCAGAGCAGGAAAGAGCCTGTTTTCATCCTTCCTCGGCGGAGAAGGACTGGTCAGCAGGTTTTCCGGAAAAGGAAGGATATGGTGCCAGACCCATGCAGACAGGGTTTTCGGAAAAAGCCTCACACCGTACCTTCGGCCGAAGAGCAAGTAGGAGAGCAGACTATGCAGACAGAGAAAACTGATTTCCCATATACCATTAAATCCTCACCGGACTATGCTTTTCTCAATGTTACAATCCCCTCGGGTAAAACCCTAAAAGCTGAAGCCCAGGCAATGGCAGCCATGGACACTTCCATCTCAATGAAAACGAAGATGAAAGGCGGCCTGAAGCGAATTATCAGCGGAGAAAAACTGTTTATCAACGAGTACAGTGCGGGAAACAAAGATGCGTACATCGGCCTTGCTCCCGGTACTCCCGGCGACATAGCCCATCTATATCTGGAGAATGAAACCGTCTTTGTACAAAACGGATCATTCCTGGCTTCTGGAACTGATATCTCCACAGGAATTGAGTTCCAGGGATTCAAAGGCTTCTTCTCCGGGGAGAAACTTTTTATGATACGCTGTAATGGTAATGGCGATTTGTGGTTCAACACCTACGGCGGACTGATAGAAATAGATGTTAACAACCAATACGTTGTTGATACCGGATATATCGTGGCCTTCACCGAAGGTCTGCAGTACAAAGTACAGCCTGTCGGAGGAATGAAATCACTTTTTTTCTCAGGTGAAGGGTTGGTTTGCCGGTTCAGCGGTGAAGGTAAAGTGTGGATACAAACCCGTCTTACACAAGGATTCGTCCGGTGGGCCAATGCTTTCCGCAGAGTGCAGAAAAAGAGTAACTGATACACAGTAAAATCATAAACAAGGATGTACAAATGTCACTGAATCCCGTAATTGAAAAACTTGGCCGCCCCATCCGCCTGGCCCTTATCGGCGGAGGTCCCGGATCCTTTATCGGACGTATGCACCGCAGTGCAGCCAGGTTGGACGGCCGCTATGATATTGTTGCCGCTGTCCTCTCTTCAAACCCGGACAAATCCCGGTCTGCCGGATTGGAAATCGGTATCCCTGCCGATAGAGTCTATTCTGACGTAAATATCATGCTATCCGCCGAAGCAGCCCGGGAGAACGGTGCTGATGCGGTGGCCATCATGACTCCCAACCTCTATCACCACCCCTATGCCGTTGCAGCTATGAAAGCCGGGTTTGACGTAATCTGCGACAAACCCATCACCAACAGCATTGAAGATGCTGAAGAAATTGTAAATGTTGCAGAAAAAACCGGGCAGGTGTTCTGTCTTACCCATAATTACTCAGGCTACCCCCTGGTTCGTCAGGCCAGAGCCATGGTGGAAGCCGGAGAGATTGGAGAATTACGCCTTGTGCAGGTGGAGTACGTTCAGGGAGGCAAAGCCGATGAGAGTAAAAAAGACGATCCCACAGCTCATCGAGGCTGGAAGTACGACCAGAAAAAGAGCGGTCCCTCCCTGGTACTCGGGGATATCGGAACCCATGCCCATCAGCTTCTCAGGTTTATTACCGGCAAGGAAATCCTTGAACTCTCCGCTGAAGTAGGTTCAATTGTTCCCGGGCGTATCGTCCACGATTATACCGGCGCTATGCTCCATCTTGAAGACGGAGCCCGGGGGATGTTCTGGGTAACCCAGGCTGCTGCAGGAATTGAAAACAGTCTTAAAATTCGTATATCCGGCAATAAAGGCAGCATCGAATGGTGGCAGGAGATTCCTCAGCGGCTGAATTATTACCCCCTTGGAAAGCCGGCTCAGGTGCGTACTCCCAACGGCCCGGGAACCTACCCTGATTCGGCCAGGGTTTGCCGGGTTGTGGCCGGTCACCCTGAAGGTTTTCCTGAAGCCTTCGCCAATATCTATTCGGATGCTGCTGAAGCTATCGTCGCCCGGATTACCGGTACAGAACCCGATCCCATGGCCATGTTGTTCCCCACCGCAGAAGATGGACTGGCAGGAATGCAGTTTACTTTTGCCTGCCTGAAGTCCTCGGAGAATGGAGGCGAGTGGACTTCCTTATAGAGAGAAAATACTATTAAAGGTTCAATTTCTCCATCATCATCTCCCAATCAGAATTCCCCCGGTCCTCCCCGGGATGAATACGGTAGAACTCAGCACCGCTTTTCATCGCGGCAACACGGTCAGCAGGCATATCACCAACGAATATAACTCTTCGGTATCCCAGAGTCTTAACAAAATTGAGGTTGTCCACCTTATCGCCTCCGATTACGGATTTTATTTTTTCTGAAAAGGCGTATTTCCTGACTTCTTCAGACAAGAGAGGTGTCAGCAGACTTGAGACAACAAACAGATCATTGCCTGCCGAGAGCTTGTCTAACACCTTGTCAGCCTTGTTAAAAGGCTTCCACCCATAAGACGACTTTGTATTTAAATCTGTATACTCCTGATTAAATACATCAAAATATTTTTTTCTATTCGACAAATCAAGGAAACGTTCCAACGGAGATTTTTCCAGGTTCATAAAGCTTTCAAGTATATCTCCAACACTGTTAATCCAGCTGATAAAGTCGTTGTTGTTGTCTTTTTCCAGCTCCTCCTGAAAATTATCATATAGATGCCTTTCCCTGATGTATGAGGAGGCTTTAAGTTCTTGTGGTTTTTCTGCTAACAGCCTGATAACCCTCAATAGATTACGAGGATGACTGAAAGAATCTACGACATTATCAAACTGGTAAACTCTCAACTCACCTCCATACTCTTTATGGCAGAAGTCAATCAGTTTCGAAATATTATCCAACTGAGAATCACAATCTGAAGCGTTAATAAGAAAAGCCTTCGATACCGCGGATATAAAGTTCTCAAATTTGTCGTTCATCGAATCCAGAATTGTACCATCCCAGTCAAAGCAAATAGCCGTTTCGCTTTTTTGCAAATCAGATTCCCCCGTTATTTCAACACCGGTTTTAATAGAAATACAGCATGAACCCTATAAACTATCTCTCATTCTTTACCATGCTTCTTTTTCGATCATGCCTTTGACTTATCAGGTTAACGATAAAAATCGGAACCATGACTGATAATAGGAGAAAAATTCCCACCACCGAAGCCGGTCCATACAGATCGCTTCTAATCTGGGCGTATGTTTCAACTGTCAGAGTTTTCCACCTGGCTGGATAGATAAGGATTGTGCAGGTAAGATCTGAAACAGATGTAGTCCAGGCTAACAACCCCCCTGTAGCAATGCCAGGAAAAATCATTCTTGTAGTTACTTTCAGAAAGGTTTTCACCGGTGGAACTCCAAGATTCACAGATGCTTCTTCAATATTTTCATCCACCTGAGCCAGGATTGCTGAGACAGTCCGGACAGGATGAGGAAGCCTCCGTACAAAATACGCTACAATCAGAATAGAGGCTGTCCCCACAAGTACCAACGGTCCTCTGGAGAAACCAAGAATCAAACCGATACCAAGAAGTACACCGGGGACACCTAATGGAAGGGCAACAAATGCATCAATAAATGTTGCCATTCTTTTCCCTTTCCGGATAATTACATAACCGATAAGAGAACCTAAAGTAAGATCCAGTATCATAGATGAAGTTGCAAGGATATATGAATTTTTCAGTGGACGAAGAACGGCATAAAAAGTATTACGATAATGATCCAGTGTAAATTGACCATATTGCAATACAGGACCATTAGCCACAGTGAACGATGAAACGATAATAGTTATAATGGGTAGAAGTGAAAAAACCAGTACAACAACAAAAATCAGACTTAATACAATTTTCTTAACCGGTTTAGGATTAATTATTTCTATGTTACGGGTCCCGCTGGAGACAAAACTTCTTTTCTGCAGATATACACGTTGAATAACCAGGATCGACATGGAAATAGAGAGTAAGATGGTAGCTCCTGTTGCCGCCATAACAGGGGGGCCGCCCATTTCTGATGTAAACTCTCCAAAAACAAGTGTAGTGAGCACCGGTGTTCCAACTCCAACAATAGCCGGTATTCCGAAAGAATCGATAATCAGAATAAAGACCAGCAGAGATGCATTCAATATTGAGGGTGTAGCACTGGGAACTGTTACTGTCCAGAAACGACGGAAATTAGAAGCTCCCAGATTATGCGAGGCCTCCTCCAGAGATGGATCGACTGCCTGAAATGCACCAATTAACAGAATGAACCCTAAAGGGTAATAGGTTAAAATGAAGACTGTAAGTATTCCTCCAAAACCACCGATTGACGGAATCATTATTCCAAAATTTCTGAAGAAATCAGTTATAATACCGTACTTTCCAAAGAGAATCAGCCAGGTGTATGCACCGATAAAAGCTGGAGTCAGATAGGGAATCCAGAGAATTGTCCCAACAAGGGTATGTCCGAAAATTTTATATCTGGTGAAAAAATAGGCGAGAGGAATAACAAGAATAATTATGCCTGTTGTTCCCAATACCCCCAAAAGAAGCGTATTTAATAAAGCTTTTGAATAGTAAGAAACACTGAAAAATTTGATATAACTCTGAAGAGAAACAGTCGTTCCATCCGCACTTATCATGCTGGATTTGATAACCATAAAGATAGGATAAAGAAGGAATACAGCAAAACTTGCAAATAACACAAGGACAGGAATATTCCATACATCCAGAATTTTTCTACTTCCGGCAAGCTTATTGAATTTCATCGCCGCTACTCTCATCTGGAAATATCATTACATCATCCTGCAGGAATCCAATATTAATTATTTTTTCTGAAACAAGGTTGTCTATTTTCTTCGGATGACTCATTTGAATCTGAAAATCCACATCATCTTCAGTTCGGAGGGTTAACCGTAATCCCGCCCCAAGATAAGTTGTATCGACAATTCTCGCTTTGAATACTATCCTCCCTGGAGAAGAGTCTTCCCTGTCAGCTATACTCATAGCTTCAGGCCGGATTGAAACAACAACACTTTCTGTTTTGGCATTTATAAGTGATGGAGTCTCAAGCGTCTGGCCATAGAAATCTATCTTTATAATATTCTGATCATTCGATTTAACAGGGCGCGTAAAAAAGTTACTGACTCCGATAAAATTAGCTACATGCGGGTTGGCCGGTTTATGGTAGATTTCCCAGGGACTGCCCATTTGAGCGATGTGCCCGGAAGACATTACAGCTATTCGGTCGGAAATGGCCAGAGCTTCCTCCTGATCGTGGGTAACGTAGATCATTGTAATTCCCAGCTTTTTCTGCAGACGCCGGATGTCAACTCTCATATCTACCCTTAATTTCGCATCAAGGTTGGATAGAGGTTCATCCATCAGGAGAACTTGGGGTTCAATAACTATGGCTCGGGCAACTGCAACTCTTTGCCGCTGACCTCCTGAAAGCTGATTAGGCCGTCTCTGCTCCAACCCGGATAAACGGACAAGACTGAGGGCCTCCATTACACGTTCTTTACGTTCCGATTTCGAAACACCATGGGCTTTCAAACCATAGGCAATATTATTAAAAACACTCAGAAAGGGAAAAATCGCATAACTTTGAAATACCATCCCTGTATTCCGTTTATGCGGAGGAAGGAGGTCAATCTGTTTGTTATTAAATAATATCTGACCACTGTTCTGATAATAGAAACCGGCAATGGTCCGCAATAGAGTGGTTTTCCCGCATCCTGAGGGTCCGAGAAGGGTGAAAAGTTCGCCTGGTTTAATGTTCAGAGAAAGATTATCAACTGCAGCCAAAGTCCCGAAGAACTTACTGATATTTTGAATTTGAACCCCAATTGATGCCATATATACTCCTTTTATAAATAATGCCGGGTTAACCCGGCATTATTTTAAGCTAATAAGCTAGTATTAATTTGCTTCAGCTATTTCAGTGTACTTCTCCAGTATCATTGCCCGGTTTTCGGCAGCCCAGACTGGATCATAGTCAATTGTTTTAATCACATCGATTACAGGGTATCCCGGAGGTGCTTCAACATCGATCCGGTTAACTCGATATCCGGTATCTCTAAGTAATTCCATTACTTCTTTGGAAAGAACGAAGTCAATGAATTTCTTTGCCAATTCCGGATTGGGGCCATTTTTTATCAGATAGATACCATCCGGACGAACAGCAGTTCCTTCTTCCGGGTATACAAACCCGACAGGTTCACCTGCATCCCTGTATTTATATGCATTACGTTCATGAGTAAGGCCTAAAGGATACTCTCCAGAGGCGACAAACTTGTAAGTATGACTGGAGGAGGTTGTAACAACCAGATTTTTATACAGACTTTCAAAAAAATCCCAGCCTTTATCATCCCGGCCGAATGTCTGAAGATGTATAATCAGTTCGCCAAAAGCCGATCCTGATTTTCTGGGATCCGGCATAAGAACCTTACCCTCCCATTTTGGATCTGTAAGATCCATCCATCCCTTAACATCACCCTCATTAACCAGATTAGTGTTGTAGATAATGCCCATCGGATGAAGATATACTGCATTATACCAGGGATGATTCACCCCTTTGTCGAAGAGTTTCCCTTCTTCAACTGAGATATAATTGTCCAGATAATCTCTGAAACTTCCACCGGAATCGATTCCTCCGGTAAACATAACATCAGCCTGTACATTTTCGGTCTCAGCTTTAATACGGTTGAAGAGTTCTCCTGTTCCACCTTCCACGACATTAACAATAGCACCATACTTCTTTTCAAAGAGGGGAACAACTATATTTACCTGCTCCTTAGACGCAGGTGTGTAAACGGTCAGTTCATTTGACTCATTTACCCCCTCAGCCATCACCATTCCGGCACAAAACAAAACAATAAGAACCAGCAATACTCGTTTCATACTCTTCTCCTCAATTTTTCAATCAGTATGTGCCCGGGATATTGAGCTGTCAACAAATATTTTGCCTTTTCTTTCTTTAACTTGTCTTTTTTAACGCTTAAGACTAATATTGACTGGTGAATAAGCTTTCAAGGCAAATGAAGATAATTGAAGAGTTGAAATTAAATGGTATTGTCAGTATCAACCTGCTTCATGAAAAACTCAAAGTTTCTAAAGTAACTATCCGATCCGACATTGAAGAATTGGACCGAAAGGGCTATTTGCTTCGAACCAGAGGTGGTGGTGTCGTAAGTAATAACCGGAACCTAGTCAGATTGGTTGAGAAAACAATACACGAATACGAAGATGAAAAAAAACTGATTGCTCAGAAAGCTGTAAAGCTGGTTGAGCCTGGAATGAGAATAATAATCGATTCGGGCAGTACAACCTCATTTCTACCACATTATCTGAAAAATATTAAACTCACAGTAATAACAAACTCACTGATAATTGCTCATGAATTCTGTGGAATGGAAAATATCTCTTTAATTGTTTCCGGCGGATCTTTACGATACGAATCCCAATCCCTGATCGGCATTCCTTCTCTATCCTTTTTTGATACTTTAAATGCGGATATTTTATTCTTAGGTGCAACGGGTTTTTCTGTTAATAGAGGAGCATCTGCTTCGGACACTATGGAGGCTGAAACAAAAAAGATGATGATATCAAGTTCATCTGCTGTTTACCTTCTTATCGATTCATCAAAATTCGGTAAGAATTCCCTGGCCCGGATCTGCCGAACATCAGAACTAACCGGAGTTATAACAGATGGCATCAACAATAAGACCCAACAGCAGCTGCTGGATCATGATGTCCTGACTCTGCTTCCGGAATGCTAGAATGATTATTGATTTCCATACTCATGCAGTTGATTTACGTATTCCGGGAAAAATGAATCGAGAACCTGTTAATCTTGAAAAACTCATCAATCGATTAGATGAAGAGAACATAGATAAAGCGGTACTGATGCCGGTGAATGTAAGTCCGGAGATAAGCCAGGCACCTTTGTTCTTTTCTCCAGGATCTGATATTCTCAGTCAACTGGAAGCTGCTGCATATTTTTCAGATCGACTAATCCTGTTTGGGAATCTGGATCCAAGAATGGGATGTTACGGGAATCTGACTAAAGAGCAAATATTGACTCCCCCCATAACAGATTTTTCTCCATTTCTACAACGATTTAAGGAATTGGGTTGTGTCGGAATTGGTGAAATTGTGGCAAACCTGCCTTTGGATGATCTTCGAGTAATAAATCTGTTTCAACAATGCGGTGAATGGGATATGCCTGTTCTATTCCACTGCACAGGCCCGGGAGAGGGGGTCTATGGATTATATGATGAAGTGGGATTACCACGACTTGAGAAATTATTGATAAATGCGCCGAATACAATAGTTGTCGGTCATGCTTCCGGGTTCTGGTCTGAGATTTCAGGAAATATTACTCCGGAAAATAAATTTTTATATCCGCAAGGTTCATTAAAAAGGGAAGGCAGCCTTCAAAGACTGCTCCGGGAATATCCTAATTTATATGCTGATATTTCTGCAATCAGTGGTTTTAATGCAATAAGTCGTGACCGGGAATATGGAGTCCATTTTCTTAAAGAATTCCAGGACAGAATATTATTTGGAACCGACGTTTGCTTTGCCGATGAGGAAGGGAAAATGCCTCATCTTTCTTTCCTTAAAAACCTCCTTTCAACTAAACAGATCAGCAAGAGTATTTTTAGAAAAATCACTTGTGATAATGCTCTTACAATAATGAAGTTATTATAACCTTCAGGAGGTTGGTATGTCAGGAAATCTGGCTGTAAACGGTGGGCCAAAAGCAATTACAATAGATCAGAGTGAAGCTCTACGCTGGCCCATTTTGACTGAAGAGGATGAACGGGCTGTACTGAATGTAATGAGAAAAAATGAAACTTCCCTTTCAGACGAACCAAAGCTGTTGGAACATGAGTTCGCCTCATATCTTGGTGCTGAATATGCATTGGCAGAAGTTAATGGAACCTCAGCATTGTATGCAGCGTTATTTGTACTGGGCATCGGCCCCGGAGATGAAGTTATCTGCCCTTCCTACACGTATTGGGCCTCAGCCATGCCTGCAGCAACGCTGGGTGCTAAAGTAGTATTCTGCGAAATAAACCCGGAGAGCTTCGACATGGATGTCGAAGATTTCAGGGGAAAAATAACCCCAAGGACAAAAGCTGTGATTCCCGTTCATTTGTGGGGTGTACCATGCGAAATGGATGAAATTCTTGCAATCGCCAGAGAGAATGGGATTGCTGTTATCGAAGATGCATGTCATGCCCATGGAGCCGAATACAATAGCAGAAAAGTTGGAACTATCGGGGATTTCGGGATATTCAGTTTTCAAGCGTCAAAAAACCTTCCCGGAGGAGAGGGAGGTATGCTTATTACCAGTAAGAAAGAATATTACAACCTGGCTATTTCTCTTGGACATTACAGAAGAGCCGCCGATCTCACTGAAAAGTATAGCAGATACCAGCATACAAGCCTGGGCTTTAAACACCGGATGTCACCTCTTCATGCGGCAATTACCAGAGTTCAACTGAAAAATCTGGATGAAAAAAATCAGATACGAAAAGACAACATTGAAAAACTTCTAAGAGTGCTTGAAGAATTGCCCGGTTTTCATATTTATTGGACTCCTCCACATATCAAACGTGTTTATTATGAAAATGACATTGTTTATAGAGGGGAGGAAACGGGTGTTTCCATTGAAAGGCTCATTAATATGATGGAAGCAGAAGGTGCAATTATACGTTGTGATCGATATCCTCTGCTGCATCAGCAACCTTTTTTTGTTGAAAGAGGGTCTAATCCTGAAGACCTTCCTGTAACCAGGGAAATTAATGAACATATTCTGGCCCTGCCTACTTTCCCCGGGGATGATGGAACCCTGGTGAATCAATACATTGATGCGTTTATAAAAGTAGTACGGTCTTTCTAATGCTGAAACAGAATCCTGTTATAGAAGATCTGTGTACAGTTACCGGAGAATACCGGGAGATTCTGATTTCATCAATGAACCTGATTGCAGACCGCTATGGGCGTGATTTGGACTACCCCTGGATTGATACAAAATTCAATACAATTACCGGGAAAGATTTTCTTAATGAAGATCCTCTGCGAAATAGAGGAATTGTTTATTCATGGATTCAGGGACGAGGTCTTGAATCATTAGTAATTCATATTAAATGGATTTTGAATAATTATACTGATAGTAAAACTTTTTTACTGACAAAAAAACTGAACAGGATTGTATTGGTTGTTGCAGAAAGTGTTAAAACAGCCGTAAAACTTAACGGAGGTCACCTTTCTTTCTTTATGAACCCTCTCGGAAAAGCATTATTCCGGGGGATTGATGGAAATATGGAAGAACGGGATTTAACGAAAAATAATCTATGGAATATCAGTGATATATTTGGTTCAAAGGGTCTTTTTGCCGCTTCACTTATTTCAGGAATTGAAATAGACCGTCTTTCATCCATTGAGTATATTAACAATATAATAACCGGTATAATAAATGGCAATTTTATTACTGATCAACAGCCTTTGGCAGAAAAAAATCCCGTTACTGCTGTTAAAGGACGATTGAGTCATGCCCCATGGATGCTGAGTATAGGAAGTCTGACACTTCTGTTGAAAAATGGAGAATCGGAGGCTTTAAGCTCTGGTATCCGAGCTATTCAATACATCCTGGACAACCATATCAACATAGCTGGAAAATGGGAAAATCTCGAAGAGAATGATTATATTGAATATATCAAAACCAACGGGGAATTATGGGTTTCTGAAGGATGTGTATTAAGCGATCCCGGACATGCCCTGGAATTTGTTGGGCTAACATCCCGTTTTCTATCCACAGCATTTTCTTTAAAAAACCTGGAGAATAAAACAAAACAGGTATTATCTGAAATATCCTCTCATTTGTTCCCGATATTCCAAAGAAATTTTACAAATGGGTTTAATCGAAAAGCTGAAGGGATTACAAAGTTGATAGATCTGATATCAAGACAAGCTGTAAACAAGCTGATGCCATGGTGGTCTCTTCCGGAAACAATGAGAGCCGCATTAGGGTGTTATGAAATTGTCCAAAGAGAGGAAGAGAGAAAATTTTGTCTTGAGGCCTACAGCCTTTGTCATAATTCACTTATGCATAACTATATCCAAACTGAATCTTCCGGATTATTTTCAGTTCAGAACCGTGATGAAGATGGCAAAGTTATTGACAGTATATCGGCTGTCCCGGATGCTGATCCAGGATATCATACTGGAATAGCATTGATAGATTGCCTTGATATGATTGAACGTATTACTCATAGGGGATTGGACACAAATGAATAAAACCGCAATTTCCCTTGTATCTCTTCACACCGCAAACCAAATTGAGGACTTCTCCGAGGACTATTTCAGAAAGAAGGGTATTTATCCCAATTTCGAGCTTTCATATCATATGAATCCCCAGGATATTGAAAATGTATCATTTATCAAAGGAAGAGTACTTTCCGGCCATGCACCATGCCCTGGAATCAAGTATTTCCCGAATCTTGGAAGTAGAGATACTGCAGTTCTTCGGGAAAGCATTAATTCAATAGAACAAAGTGCGGATACAGTAGCAGCTTTCGGAGGAAACATTCTGGTCCTTCATGCCGGGTACACATTGGACGGACCAGTATTCAAAGATTTTGAGCAGCGTAAAAAAACTCTTAAGACTTACGAAAGACAAAGTACTCAATTATGGATAAAGTCCGGCTCCATCTGTAAACCTGACTATTGGAAATCCGATGAATACAGAATACATATGGACCAAACGTTAAAGAACCTGAAAAAAGCAGCTGACATATGTATGGATAAGGGTGTGCTCTTAGCTGTGGAAAATCTGAATCCCAGATTAACCTACCTCTTTCAAGTACCTGAAGACTTTATCAGAATGATGGATGAAATCAAGAATATTTCAATCTGTGTTGATATCGGCCATCTTTGGATTTCATCACTCGTTCATAATTTCGATTACTTCAAGGCACTGAAGATACTGACACGTACAGGAAGTGTGGTTACCGCTCACATCCATGACAATACATCAAATAACGGAAAAGCTCCCCACTACAATGACGACCATGGAACATTAGGAACCGGAAGAGTGCCTATACAAGAGTCTATTCAACATCTGATTAAACACAGTTCTTCAAATCTTATTATTGAGGCTGTATCCAACCCTTATGAAAATTTAGCGCTACTTGAGAGCATGGTAGGTATTCAGCTTTAAACCCCAAACTTGGGCCAGGGAAGTAACTGACACTCCATAAAAGATAGACCCCGCTTTCGCGAGGTCTAAGAGAGGAGCTACAGAAGCAGTGGAGGTTTTTATGAAGCATCAGGATTCACGCAGGAGAGAAAGTATCATTTTCCTGCACAGGCAGGCGTGAATCCCTCAACCTGATTAATTTTTGTCTTTTGATTTCACCAAGTCAAGAGATTATTGAGAAAAAATCGTCCTTTATGCACATATAAAGAACAAATGTTTCTTTTAATGCATTCCGGCTACTCTGAAACAGCTGTCACTTTGATTTCCACAAGAACATCTTTGGGGAGTCTGGCCACTTCAACTGCGGCCCTGGCCGGGTATGGAACTCTGAAAAAAGTTTCGTATACCACATTCATAGCGGCAAAATCGTTCATATCTTTCAAAAACACAGAAACTTCCGCAATATTATCCATAGAACATCCCGATGCTTCAACTATTGCTTTGATGTTCTTCAGGCTTTGAGTTGTCTGAGCAGTGATGCCATCAGGGATGGTTTTAGTACCGGGATCCAGAGGAATCTGCCCGGATATGAATACCATATTTCCCACCTGTACACCTTGTGAATATGGACCAAGGGCCCCGGGAGCGTTCTTTGTCTCTATCGATTTTTTCATTAGATCATCCCCTTTTCTTCATTATACACATCCAATCCATTTCTTTGACATATAGATCTCAAACTTATAACTTTACCGAATGAGATATATTACTTTTTCAATTATATATTTTTTTCTGATGACCTCTCCCGCTCAGAGTTCTACTTTCTCACCCTTCACCGTTCAATCCGAAAATGAAGTTTTTACTGTAAACCTGGTAATCGGTAATATCGAATATCCCTGGAGTCTGGCATTTCTTCCAGAAGACAATGGCATATTGGTTACTGAACGGACTGGGCATCTTCTTCTTATCCGCAACAACCGTTCCACCATTGTTGCGGGAACGCCCCAGGCAGCGGTAGTCGGCCAGGGAGGCCTTATGGACGTAGCTCTCTCTCCATTCTTCACCGAAGACTCACTGGTTTATCTGAGTTTTACAGAAGAAACCGATGAAAAATACGGTACTGCGGTTGCCCGGGGCAGGCTGATATACGAGAACTCCGACACTGCCCGGCTGATTGACACCGAAATTATCTATCGCGCTCTACCAAAAAGTAACAGCGAGAGACATTTTGGCTCCCGGCTGGTATTGAACGAGGACGGATATCTGTTTATTACCCTGGGAGATCGGGGATCCGGAAATCGAGCCCAGAATACCTCAGACCCCTACGGAAGCGTATTGAGACTGAATCCTGACGGAAGTATCCCGAATGATAATCCGGGATTCAATGCTTCTGAAATATGGAGTTATGGGCATCGGAATGCCCAGGGGGCAGCAAGGAATCCCGTTACAGGAGACATATGGGTTCATGAACATGGCCCCAAGGGCGGTGATGAGGTGAATATTATCAGAAAAGGGGCAAACTACGGCTGGCCCGTTGTTACCTATGGCACCAATTACAATGGCAGTATAATTTCAGAGGAAACAACAGCACCGGGTATTGAAGATGCCGTCGTATACTGGGTTCCGTCCATCGCCCCCTCAGGTATGACATTCTACAACAACAGGGCGTTTCCCGGCTGGCAGAAAAACATTTTTATCGGCGCCCTGGCGGGTAAGCACCTGAGGCGTCTGGAACTCAAAGAGAACGAGGTGATTCATCAGGAAGTCCTGCTTCTGGGACAGCTGGGACGAATAAGGGATGTACGTACCGGGCCTGACGGTTTTCTGTATCTGCTAACCGATTCAGACAATGGAGCTCTATACCGAATAGAGCCTAAGGGATGAGTTCTTCCAGGGTTTTCTCCAGAGCATGCCAGGCCAGAGTGGCGCATTTTATTCTCAGGGGAAACTGAACCACACCACCCAGAACTGCCAGATCTCCCCACTCTTCCAGCCTGGATGGCGGTTCCTCCCCTCGGAGAACCTTGAGAAAGGCATCGATAAACTGCCGGGCCTCATCCGGGGTTTTACCGGGGAGACGTTCGCTCATTAACGAAGCTGAAGCGGTACTGATGGCACATCCGTGGCCGTCGAAAAATACCGATTTAATCCGCCCGTCATCCCCCATCAGTACTTCCAGTTTCAGAGTATCCCCGCAGGAAGGATTTTCGTGGGTTTCATCATCATTGATATGGGACAGATCCGCCCTGTTCCTTGGAGATTTATAGTGGTCGAGAATTATCTCCATGTAGAGATCGTCCAGATCTCCCAAGCTCTGCTGCATCATCTGAAATACTCCTGTACACCTTTAACGGCATCTATCAGTTTATCAATATCCTCATGGGTGTTGTACAGTGCTAGAGAGGCTCTGGCGGTGGAGGGTATTCCCATCAGTCTCATAGCCGGCTGGGCACAGTGATGCCCGGACCGTATGGCCACACCCA
>Ga0209633_10002894_pt1 | contig 16195 bp, 12 predicted proteins | sample Cruoilmetagenom1_FD_187290 | JGI IMG/M metagenome (GOLD analysis project Ga0209633, IMG submission 187290) | Oil polluted marine microbial communities from Coal Oil Point, Santa Barbara, California, USA - Sample 1 (SPAdes) (version 2) | ecosystem: Environmental > Aquatic > Marine > Oil seeps ... | reverse complement strand
TAATAATTTTCTCGTAATGTTTTTTTGTAAATTCATCGAAATAATACTTTAAGATTTTTCTCGAAAGTTTTATCTCAGGTATTTCCTGATCTTTACTTTCTATCTGAAGCAGTAAACATTCTTGTAATGTTCTAGCTCCAACTCCTATTGGTTCTAAATCTTGAACAATGCGCAAGATTTCCAGAAGTTCATCTTCATCTGTTTCAATATTTTGTGAAAAAGCCAAGTCGTTTGCAACAGCCTCAAGTTTTCTTCGAACATATCCATCGTCATCTAAATTTCCAATTAAATAGAGAACCAGAATTTCTTCTCTTTCGTTTAGATTTCTAAGTCCGATTTGATTTTGAAGATGCTCGTGAAAGGATATACCAATAGAAAATGGGATATCTTCTTTTTTATCATCTTTTGAATAATTATTAGCTGAGAGTTTATACGAAGGAGTATCTTCATCATTCATATAATCATCTAAGGAAAATTCATCCAAATTGTCATCCAGATTATCTTCCGATATTTCATCGTCGTTATTTTCCAGGTATTCTTCCTCGTCTTTTCCTTCTTCAAGCACAGGATTTTCCTCTAACTCCTTTTTTATTCTTTGTTCAAGCTGAATAGTTGGAATTTCCAACAACTTGATCATTTGAATTTGTTGAGGAGAAAGCTTCTGTAATAGTTTTTGTTGTAAACTTTGTTTTAACATTTCCTATGCAAATATTTGCTTAAATTTAATTAAAATTCTGCATTTTTAGGTGTTCTTGGGAATGGAATCACGTCTCTAATGTTCGACATTCCTGTTACGAATAGAACCAATCGTTCAAAACCTAATCCATATCCACTATGGGGTACGGTTCCAAATTTTCTTGTCTCAAGATACCACCACATATCTTTTTCAGGAATTCCCATTTCTTTAATTCGAGCAGCTAATTTGTCATAATCCTCTTCTCTTTGAGAACCACCAATTATTTCACCAATTCCAGGAAAAAGAATATCCATAGCACGAACTGTTTTGTTGTCGTCGTTTTGCTTCATATAAAAAGCTTTTATATCTTTTGGATAATCAATTAGAATTACGGGTTTTTTGAAATGTTTCTCAACTAAATAACGCTCGTGCTCCGATTGTAAATCAATTCCCCATTCAACAGGAAATTGGAATTTACCTTTTTTTGCAGGCTTAGAATTCGTCAGAATATCGATTGCAGCGGTATAGGTTAATCTTTCAAATTCATTGTTTAAAATAAACTCTAATTTTTCGATTAAAGGCATCGATCGTTCATTCTGAGGTTTATTTTTTTCTTCTTCTACTAATCTCTTTTCTAAGAATTTTAGATCCTCAATGCAATTATCTAAAGCATATTTAACCAAGTATTTAAGCATATCTTCGGCTAAATCCATATTGTCGTTAATATCGTAGAAAGCCATTTCTGGTTCTACCATCCAGAACTCTGCTAAGTGACGTGGTGTGTTTGAGTTTTCAGCTCTAAACGTAGGACCAAATGTATAAACGTTAGATAATGCAGTTGCTCCAAGTTCTGCTTCTAACTGTCCAGAAACAGTTAGGTTTGTTTCTTTTCCGAAAAAATCTTCGGTATAATCTATTTTTCCATCTTCAGTTCGTGGTTCGTTTCCAGGTTCAAAAGTAGAAACATGAAACATTTCTCCAGCACCTTCAGCATCGGAACCTGTTACAATAGGAGTATGTAAATAATAAAAATTATTATCGTTAAAATATTTGTGAATGGCAAAAGCCATAGAATGACGAATTCTAAAAATTGCTCCAAAGGTATTTGTGCGAAATCGTAGATGAGCAATTTCACGTAAAAATTCTAAAGTATGACCTTTTTTTTGTAATGGATAGGTGTCGGGATCTGCAGTGCCATATACTTCAATCTCTTTTGCTTGAATTTCAACATTCTGGCCTTGTCCTAACGATTGAACAAGAGTTCCATTAACACTTAAGCTTGCTCCAGTAGTTATATTTTTTACTAAATTTTCATCAAAATTAGCTAAATCAATTACAATCTGAATATTATTTATTGTTGAACCATCATTTAAAGCAACAAATGCTACTTGTTTATTTCCTCGTTTGGTTCTAACCCAACCTTTTGCATTTACTTCTCTATCTACTTCCTTAGATAGCAGCAAATCTTTGATAAAGCTTCTTCTCTGTTCCATAATTTTAATAATATAATTAGCATTACAAAAATAATATTTTTAAATCGATATAAAATAGTTAATAGCTTATATAATATCGTTATTAGTTTATTTTAACTTGATTTTGGCATTATAATTTTGTAACTTATAACGAAATGATTTCTTGCCACTACTACTTTCTATTTTAAGTCGTAGTACTTATTATAACAAACTTCACTAAATGATATATTATGGAAAACTGGATCATTAACAATAAAATTTTTACTAGCGAAGAGCAAAATGCGAAAACATTAATCGTTTTACGAGAAATTGTTGATGAGTTTTGTCGACTTATTCCAGCTGGACCACCCTTAGGTTTTAAAACCATTGAAATTGTTGAAGACAAAGTTTCGGGGCCAACCTTTTATTGGCCTATGGGGCACGATACCTATAAAATAGGTTTAAATGTTACAGAAGTAAATTACAATCAAATAGCATTTCAGTTTGCACAAGAGTTGTGCAGAATATATTGTGATCCAAGAATTAATAGTTGGTTTATAGAATTATTAAGTCATATTACGGCTCTTTATACGCTCGATTTTCTCGGTAAAAAATGGGAAACAAATCCGCCTAACGAAGAGCTTAAAGATTATTGGTATAATTTCGATTCCTACAAAAGCAATCTCTTAGGTGCAGCCTTTAGTAAAGTTGATATGATTAAATATCAGGTTGCAAATGAATGGTTACAATACCAAGTAAATAAATTAAAAAAGAACGATCGGGTTAATCGTGGTAAATTATTATTAATTGCTTATGAATTGCTCCCATTAATTAAAAAAATGCCAGAGAGTTGGCAAATGTTATCTGTGGTTGGAAAAAGCTCTGTGCCGCCACCTCCTGAAGATTGTACAAGTTTAATTACTAACAGAAATACAGAGCCGGATTTTGATAAACTTTTGGAAAACGTACCAGATCATGTTAAAGGTTTTATTAATTCGTTTTATGAAAAAATAGGAGCAAGAGAGTTTAGTTAATTTATTAATTGGTGTTGTTAATTTTCTGAACAACTTAAAATTTAGGTTATGGAAGATAAATTAATAACAATAGCAGTACATAATTATGCTCGGGCAGAAATTATTAGAACAAAGCTAGAAGCCGAAGGGGTTGAGTGTTATCTAAAAAACATTAACCTTATACATTCGGTTATTTCTGGTGGCGTTAAAGTTCGTGTTCATCAGCGAAATCTAGAGAAAGCTTTAAGGATTGTTGAAAGAATAAGCGAGCAGTTTAGAGATGAACATCTTGAAGATCAAGATATATCATCGAGTAGTGTTCAACGTATTTTAGTTCCAATAGATTTTAGTGATTATTCCGTAAATGCATGTAAGTATGCCATTGGACTGGCCGAAAAACTGAATGCAGAAATTAAGTTAATGCATGTGTATTATAATCCTGTTGTAAATTCTATGCCTTTAACAGATACCTATTATTATCAGGTAAATATGGATGAAGTTATACGAGAGATAGAAATTCGTGCTAAAGAAAATATGGATGAATTTTACATGGATTTAAAAGAAAAAATCGAAAAGGATAATATTGAAGGAGTAAAAATTGATTTTTCGTTAGTTAGAGGTATTGCCAGCGAAGAGATTATTGCTAAAAGCCAGGAATATAAACCCGATGTTATTATTATTGGAATACGAGGAAAGGGTGAACGAGAAAATGATTTAATTGGAAGTGTTGCCGCAAAAATTATTGAGGATACACAAGTGCCGGTTCTAGTAATCCCTGAAGACTCATTGTATCAGGGAATTGGTACAATTAATGTTTTGTATGCTACTAACTTCGACGATTCTGATTATAATGCTATTAAAAAATTAATGAATGTTTTATCTCCATTTGAGAAACGATTATATTGTGTTCATATTGGAACAGAAGATACTAACATATGGGATAAGGTTAAAATGGATTCTTTAAAAGAAAAACTTCGAAAGGAATATAAGGATTATGAAATAGAGTGTTCTTTAATGGAAACGCAAGATTTTTTTAAAGGTGTTCAAGATATTATCCGGGAAAAAAAGATAGATATACTTTCATTGGTTACACATAAGCGGAATTTAATTTCTAAATTATTGAATCCAAGTACAACAAGAAAGGTTTTATTTCATACTAATATTCCTTTTTTGGTTTTTCATACAGATAAATAATTTGAAAGAGCTTCTGCAATTATCAGATCGGCCTGGTTTGTAATTTTTATATTTTCTTTATTGCCGGGAACTAGGTTGATTTGTTTACCCATTTTCTCGACAACATTAGCATCGTCGGTAAAATTTTCATGCCAATCTTGTTCATAGGCATTTAATATTAGTTTGCAATCAAAAGCCTGTGGTGTTTGTATAAGTTTAATTTTATCTCTATCAATTGGTTTGTTCGACGAAGATTCTATAATACGAATTGAATCTATAGAATCAATATACGGAATAGCATTTCCATTAGTTATGGCAATTTCGAAAACATTGTCAATTGTTTCTTGACTAACTAAGGGGCGAACTCCGTCATGAATTGCAACAATACCATCGGTAGAAATTTCTTTCAGGGCATTTTTTACCGAATGAAAACGTGTTTTTCCACCAGCAACTACTTTATGATCGATATTGAAATTATTTTGAACACAAAGTTTTTTCCAATACTCTATTTGATTTTCGGGCAAAGCAACAATTAAATTAATCGATTGATCATAATTAAAAAAAGCACGAATGCTTTTCATGAGTATAATTTCGGTGTTAATTTGTAAAAATTGTTTGGGAATTAAACTAGACATTCTTTGACCAGATCCTCCTGCTACTATGATTGCGTATTTTTTCATTCTACATATTTTTCTATATCAAAGGTAAAAATAAAAACTAGGCAATTCAAAAAAAGAAATTCGATTAACTTTAGTATATTTGAGTTGATAAAAATGAGCAAATAATTTGCTGTTTAAAAAATACATAGTATATTTGCATACCAAACGGTCGGTTTTAATGAGTCCAACAAAAGAACATATAATTTTAACAGCCTTCAGACTCTTTCTACAAAGGGGTTATAAAGAAGTTACCATGAGTATGCTGGTAAAAGCAACTGGTTTATCTAAGGGGGCATTCTATCATTATTTCGAAAATAAAGAACAACTATTTATTGAGACTCTCGATAATTTATTCTTTTCAATTTCTCCGTTTAGTAACGAAATGGTTATAAATCCCGAAGTATCTTTTTACGATTATATGCAAATGTATATCGATAATGTTAAAAAGATGTCTAAGATGATTTCAACTTATGTTGGCGAAGAAGCTTCTGGAATGGGATATTATAGGTTAATGTTAGATGTTGCGAATTATGCTCCTGATTTCCATAAAAAAATTGAGAATACGAATAAATACGAGCTTGATTTTTGGAAAAAAGTTATTGAAAACGGAATCAGAAAAGGAGAAATTAAAGATGAATTGGATTTAGATATTTTAGCGAATCATTTTCAATGGTTACAAGATGGAATTGCTATGAACTCGATATTTTCTGGTGATACTAAAGGTTTGTATACAAATTTGGACAAGGCTTTTAATCAATTATATAATATAATTAAAGTGTAAAAAAATTTGGGCTTAAACAAACCGAACGGTAGGTATATTTAAATAAGACTAAAAATATGTGTTTTGTATGACTTAAAAATGTTGAGAAGTTTTTTTTAAAACAGTAAAGACCGAACGGTCGGAATAAAAATGATTGATATGGAAAATGTAGAGAAAAGATTAAGAAAAGTTTTAATTGACTATGGGATTGATCAATCTAAAATATCAGAGAATTCTGATTACTATTTTGATTTGAATTTAGATATGCTTGATTTAATGAGTTTGGCTCAAAATATTAAAAAGGAATTTTTGCTTAGTATTCCCGACAGTGAAATTTTAAGAATGGAGCGTATATCTGATACACTTTACTTTCTAAGAAAGAGATCGCATGTAATGTTTTCTCACAATTAATAATAAGTAAATAATTTTCGAAATGAAAAGTTATCGTCTAATACTAGTCTTGGTTTTAATCACAGGTGTTTTAAGCAATTGTGAAGATGCATTCGAATATAGTCCTTATGCTGCAAATGTTAAAGACTCCTATAAGAATGTTGGTGTTCAAAATATTAAATCAATTCAAATTAATAATGATCAAAGTAAGGATGAGTTTTCTTTTGCTGTTTTTGCCGATTCGCATTATAATTATCATGAACTAGATGGTGCTGTTTCAGACGTAGATAAACGCGATGAAATTGATTTTGTGGTTGTTAATGGTGATATATCTGAACATGGTTATTTAAAAGAGTTTGAATTATTTCATGATCAAATGGAAACGCTTAATGTACCCTATTTAACAACTATTGGGAATCATGATTACAGATCGAATGGGGAAAAAATATATTCGGATATGTACGGAGCAAAAAACTACAGTTTCGTATATCATAATTGTTTATTTATAATGTGGGATAATGTTTTTTGGGAAAGTAATAAATATCCTGATTTTGAATGGTTGGAGCAGCAGTTACAAACAGAAGAAGCATACAGCCATATATTTGTAATATGTCATATACCTCCTTTCGGATCACAGTTTGATGATGAAAGTGAACAGAAATATACTAATTTGATGAGTAAATATGATGTTGATCTTTCCATACATGGGCATACTCATTCTTATTATTATAGCAAATATTACAATGATGGAGTGGATTATTTAGTCGTTGGAACTATAATGCAGAGTGAATATGCTATTATCAATGTGATTAAAGAATCGTATAGTGTTGAGAGAATAAAATATTGATGAAATGAAATTTTTGAGAATATTATATATAATACCACTTATGCTTTTTACTCCAGAATTTTGCAATGCACAGAGCGAACGGGAAGTTTTGAATAAAAAAAAACGAGAATGGTACAAACCAGATTATATTAAAATACAATTTGCTGGTAATATTGGTTTTATGTCGATTGGAGCTGGATATAATTGGTGGAGAGATGTTGCACAAACCGATTTAATTTATGGATATGTGCCCGAGAGTAAAGGAAATGCAACCATTCATACTTTTACAATAAAGAATACATTTGGTTTGTATAAGTTTAATATTCGTGGAAAATATAATATTAGTCCTTTATTAGGATTTTCGTTGAGTTTTGAACCGGGAGAAAATTCGTTTGGTAATTTACCCGACAAATATCCGGAAGGATATTATGGAAGGAATTGTTTTTATGCTTGTTTAAACTTAGGATTAAAATCAAAATTTGATTTTGCCGAAGAAAGACATTTTTCGTCATTGGAAGTTTATTCTGAAATTAATACTGTTGCCGATTATGGTTTTTATAATACAATAGCTAAAGAAGATCGTAACAACATAATTTATTCATATGCATTAGGGGTTAATTTGTTTTTCTGAGCCGAAGGGCTTATTCTTTTCAATACAGTTTTAAGGTGGTTGGGAGTGCCCATTTGGGCACTCCTTTTTAAATATCTGCCGAAGCATAAAGAAAACGTTTAATACTTCGTTTTGGTGTTTTCGCAAATTCTTCTGGATATATTTTGATTTTTGATATTTGCATATATTTGGCAAGACTTGCGTTAGCTTCTTTTTTGTTATGTTCCATAATCTCCATTAACTCAGATTCGTTAACTTTATCTAAGCTAACCATTTCTAAATCAGGATATACCAATGCAATCAGTTTGCTATTTTTTTCGATTACAACCGACTCTTGTATGTAATTCATGTTATTTAGTTTGGCTTCAATTTCTTCTGGATAAATATTTTCACCAGATGGTCCTAAAAGCATGCTTTTATTTCGTCCTTTAATAAAAACATAATTTTCTTCATCTATTATTCCTAAGTCACCGGTATGTAACCATCCTTCTTTATCAATAGCCTGCTCTGTTGCTTCAACATTTTTGTAATAACCATACATCACATTTTCTCCACGTACTAATATCTCACCAACAGTATTAAATGGATCTTCAGAATCAATTTTTATTTCTAGTGTGTCAATTAATTTACCGGCAGATCCTGCTTTGGTTTTATCCCAGTTAGCATAGCTAATTAAAGGACCACATTCTGTCATTCCATAACCAATAGTAAAGTTGAAACCGATCTTTTTAAGAAATAACTCAACATCTTTATTTAGTGCTGCACCACCAATAATAACCTCTTTAAAGTTTCCTCCGAAAACATCGGTAAGTTTTTTCTTCACTTTAGCATAAACTGCTTTATCAATAAATGGAACATTCAAAAGAATCTTCATTGATGATTTATCGAGTAGAGGAATTATTTGTCTTTTATAAATCTTTTCAAGTATTAATGGAACGCTAATTACAATTGTTGGTCTTACTTCCTGAAAAGCCTGTATAATAATTTTTGGAGAGGGTGTTCGGGTTAAAAAGTGAATATGACAACCAATAGAAAATGGCCACAGAAATTCAAATGCACAACCGAAAGTATGCGCTAATGGTAGAAACGACACAACATTGTCGCCTGGTTCTAAAGGTAAGTTCTTACGAGCATATCGAATATTGGCAGCTAAACTATTTAATGGTAATACTACTCCTTTCGAAAATCCTGTTGTTCCTGATGTATAATTTAAAACTCCTACTTCTTCGTTCGATATTTCATCAAATTCAACTTTTTTTGCACTAATTCCACCAGGATAAAGATCGTTGTATAAAGAATCAAGATTCTTGTATATTGTTCTGATATTTTCACTTTTTCCTTCAATTAACAATTTATAATCTGTTAAAGAGAAAATTGCTCTTAAGTTGGGCATGCTTTTCTCGTCTAGATTTTCCCAGATTGGATCGCCAGAGAACAACACTACAGAATCGGAATGATTTACAATATGATGGACATCGTTAGGATGGAAATCGGGCAGGATAGGTACAACAACAGCTCCATAAGAAATAATTGATAAATACGTCATAGCCCAGTTAGCCGAGTTCTTCCCAATTATTGCAATTTTATCGCCTTTTTTAACCTCACACTCTTCGAACATAATGTGAATTCGGGCAATTTTACGAGCCACATCTTTATACTTATAGCTTTCTCCCTTATAGTCAGTAAGAGCTGGAAGATCCCAGTTTTCTCTCAAACTGGTTTCTATATACTTAACAAAATTTTCCGGTATCATAATTTGCGTTTTATAGAAATGAACTAGTAAACATATAAAATATATAACAGATTTCAAATATGCTTGTTCTCAAAAAGTGATGTAAACAATATTTATACATGGAATGTTATACTTGTTTTATATAATAATTTGTTAGGCTGTTGTGTAAAAAAGCTCATAATTTTTATAGTTTTGTAGCCTTAAATTTTTGTTAAAAAAAGAGTGATGGATAATATAGAAAGAGCAAAAGAATTAACAGAACAATTGAAAGGTAAATCACCTGAAGAAGTTTTAAAATATTTTATTGATAAATGTGATAATAAAGTTGGTTTTGCATCTAGCTTAGGAGCAGAAGATCAGGTTTTAACCGATATGATTTGTAAAATCAATAAAAACACAAATATATTTACTTTAGATACGGGAAGGCTTTTTCCTGAAACCTATAATTTGATTGCCAGAACTACAGATCATTATGGAATAAAAATTAAGGTGTATTTTCCTGATCATACTAAAGTTGAAAAAATGGTTGAAGAGAATGGGATCAATCATTTTTATAAAAGTATTGAAAACCGTGAACGTTGTTGTTTTTTGCGTAAAAAAGAACCACTTAAGCGTGCTTTCGAAGGATTAGAAGCATGGATTTGTGGCTTGCGAAAAGATCAATCGATAACTCGTTTTAATAACCAGTTGGTAGAGTGGGATGAGCAACATGGATTATTTAAGATAAATCCGATAATTGATTGGACCGAAGAACTGGTTTGGAAATATATTAAAGAGAACGATGTTCCCTACAATGAATTACACGACAAAGGATTTCCAAGTATTGGTTGCCAGCCATGTACCAGAGCTGTTAATCCTGGTGAAGATATTCGTTCTGGACGTTGGTGGTGGGAACAACCCGAAAAACGCGAATGTGGATTGCACAATCGACCTGTGAAGAAATAGAAAAAGGAGCTTTTAGCTCCTTTTTACATCAAAAATTATTTTGGAATTAGAATAATCCACCTTCTTTAATTATAAATTGAGTATCTCCTATTTCATTTCCATCAGCAAAAATATAAACTTCGTAGGTTCCAGTAATTAATGCACCATTATTGTCCCAGAAAATAGTTACTTCAAGATCATCGTTGTTATAATCTACAGGGCGTTTTGCCGAATAAACAATTTGTTGTCCTTCATACTCAAATAAATCTTGTTCCGATTTTGCTAATATATAATCATCCGGACCAGCAATTCGAACATAAATATCGCGTTCACCAGCTTGAGCTAATACGTTTTCTTTAAGAGAAAAAGTAACTTTAATTTTCTCAATTTTATTGATCTTATTATTTTGCTTTCCTCTTCTGTTTATTGGATAAGCAGTAAGATCTTTTGTACCAAGAGTACTTGCCATTTCAACTTTACCCGAAAGGTCTTTGTTTTGTTCCTCAAGTTTAACTTTGGTTTGAGTTACTTCTTTAATTTCGTTCTTAACTTTTATGTTTTCAGCAACCAATTCTTGATTCATTGTATTTAAAGAATCAATTTGGCGAACATAGCTTTTTGCAACAGCACGTAAAGTACCAAGCTCATTTTGTAATTGCTTAATTTTATAGTAATTAGTAGCTTTTACTGTTTTTATTTCTGCTAATAAATTGTCAATCTTTTCTTTTTCTTCGTTTAAGTGCTGATTTAACGAATCATTATCTGTCATTAATTCATCATAATCATCGCGAAGTTGAACTAAATGCGATTGTAAAGAATCTTTTTCTACAGTTAATGCAGTTTCAATTTCATCGGTAGTTTGTCTTTGGTCAATATATAGCCAAGTTACCACAGCTAATAATGCAATTACCAGAAATAAAATAAATAGTAAACCACTTTTATTTTTTTGTGGTGCAATTGGTTGTTGTTGGTTTTCTTTGTTTTGGCTTTTGTTTTGTTCTTCCATTATAAATTTAGGTTACGGGTTTTTACAATTATGTGCAAATGTATACTATATTTTAATTAAGATCAATAGCTTATGTTAATTAACGTAGAAAGTTGAATAAAATTATTATTTTGCTAGTTCGAACGCTGACATTAAATAATACGCACCTTTTGTAACAATTTCTGATTTAATTAGCTTTGGATCTAGATCTGCAATTTCTACAAACCCATTTTGTTCTATTCCTTTTGTAATTTTATGTTTTTCAAATTCGTTTTTTACTTTTACAAAAATGTACGAAGCTACTTGGTCTTCGGCAATAGCTTCTACCGGTAAAGAATATACTTCTTGTTCCTTAATTTTTATTGATGCATTAATATGCATTCCAGGTTTAAGCATATTCTTTGCATTTTTATATTTAGCTTGCACAAGAACAGTTCTATTGTTTGAATTTATTTTAACTCCTATATTATTTATTGATGACTCAAATTCATCAGAATAATTTAAAGTGTTAAAAGTGATATGCTGACCAATTTTTAAATTGCGAATGTCTTTTTCAAAAACATTTAAATTTAAATACAGATTCTTATTATTAATAATTTCATACATACATACGTCTGGAGTTACAAATTTTCCTGTGTTTGCATTTAAAGCTGAAATTGTTCCTGATATAGGAGCAAGAAGCTTAAATTCTTTTTCAAAGTCTCCATTCTCAATTTTACTTACATTTATTCCAAGCAATTCCAATGTCGATTTTAATGATTTATAGTTGGCTTCAGCACCTAAATAATCAGCTTTTGCTTTTTGCATTTTTTTTATTGAAGCTGCATTTTCAACAGTAAGTTCGCCTTGTCGTTTATATTCTTGCTCAAAATAATCCATCTGACTTTTAGAATCCATATATTCTTTTTGCATTTGAATAAAACTTGGGTGTTGCAAGCTTGCTAATACTGCGCCCTTTTCTACGTTTTGCCCAACATAATAGTTTATTGATTTAACAAAACCGTCAATAATAGGCGATATAGAAGCTATTTGTTCAGGTGGAATTGCAGTAACTCCAGTGCAGATAATGGTTTCTGATATTTTGATCTTTTCAAATTTACCAGTTTCAATTTTGCCCAAGTCAACTTGTTCTTTAGACAATTTAATTGTAGACTGAGATTCTCCTTGGATTTCGTTTTCTGTTTCTGTTTCTTGATTTGCCGATGAGCAAGCAAAAATAAACGGAACAAATAAAATATAAATTAGTTTTCTCATGTTTATCTTATTTTGTATAAAATTCAAGTTCAATAGCTGTTTTGTTATAATTATATAATGTTTCAAGATAGTTAATTTTAATTTCGTGTGCAGCTTTTATACTCTGTAAGAATTCAAGATACTCTATCTCTTCTTTTTCAAATTGCATTTTTGCTGTATGATTTAAAACTTGAGCTTTCTTTAATGCATTTTCATTGTAATAAATTAAATCATTCTGTAATTGATCTAATTGAATAACTTTATTTTCAATTTCTTTTTCTAGATTAAATTTCTGATAATTATAGCTGTTTAGTGATTTTTCTTTTTCGATTTTTGCGGTTTGTACTTTAGCATTTAGTGGTAGAAACCAGAGTGGCATCGATAAACCCACACTCCACCCAGAGAAACCTCCTGTTTCATCAATTTGTTGATTAAAGTAACCTGCCGAAATTTCAGGGAAATATCTTGATTTCTCAATTTTATATTTGATTTGTTTAATATCAAATTGGTTTTGGTAGTAGTTAAGCAAAATAGTACTGCTAAAGCGTTCGTTAGGATCATTACTTGCAGGTAATTCATAAATTTCTAATGAATCTGCATCAGGCAAAAAATCACCATCTAAATTCATAATTTGTTTTAAGCTATTTTCTGCAATAATGAGCTGTTCTGTTGTTTTTAGTAATCTGTTTTTTATTGCAGCATATTCTGTTTCTGCTAGAGTTAGCTCCAATAAATTTGATTCTCCTAATTCGTATTTTAAATTAGCAATTCGCACAAATTCTTTATATAAAGATGCTTGTTCTTGTATGATATTGTACTGATCGATAAGGAAAACCCATTTATACCAACTTACTTTTGCTTCTGCTAAAATTTTTCGTTCCACAATTTGATATTCTTTTTCGCTTATCGAAATATTCTTATCTATTAGTTTAGCATTTTGGAAATGAGTTAAAAGCGAACCAAAACTCTGATTAATTTCAAATGACCAATCAATTAATTCTGAGTTAATTTCACCATGCTGATATGAGAATTCCGTTGGTGAAAAGTCCAAAACGCCTTGTTTTTGCTTTTGTGCTGAAACTATTGAAAGTTGCGCGTTTTCTATCTCAGGGTTATATGTTTTTGTATTTTCTATTACCTGCTGTAAACTGATTTTTTCAAGATTATTTTCAGTCTCCTGAGAAAATGAATTCAAAGGAACTAGAAAACATATAAGAATTAAAATGCTAGCAAGCGATTTTGGCACTCTGATCTTTTTAAAAGAATTAGGAGTATGGAAGAAATAAAATAATATGGGTAACATAATCATTGTTAACATGGTTGATGTTACTAATCCTCCAATAACAACTGTTGCAAGTGGTCGTTGTATTTCTGCTCCGGCTGATGTCGATATAGCCATCGGAAGAAATCCTACAGCAGTAGAAGCAGCTGTTAACATAACGGGTCGCAATCGTTCGCGTGTAGCTTTTAGAATTAATTCTCGTATATCTTTCATGCCGCTATTTTTTAATTCTTTTAGATATTCGATAAGAACTATTCCGTTAAGTACGGCTACTCCAAATAATGCTATAAATCCTATACCTGCCGATACACTAAACGGCATTCCGCGCATCCACAATAACATAACACCACCTACTGCTGAAAGAGGGACTGCTGTAAAAATCATTATGGTATCTTTTAACGATCTAAAAGCAAAATGCAAGAATATAAAAATCAATAATAATGATATAGGTACTGCAACTTTTAGTCGATTTGTTGCATTTTGTAAATTCTCAAACTGACCACCATATTCAATAGAATAGCCTGGATTTAGTATAATATCTGAATTAATTAATTTCTGGATATCAAAAATTACAGATTCTAAATCGCGATTTCTTACATTTACACTAACAACAACGCGGCGGCGGGTATTATCGCGAGATATTTTTGCTGGTCCATACGTGTAATTTATTTCGGCAAGTTCATGAAGTGGTATTTGATTTCCATTTGGCAGACCAATAAACATGTTGCGAATGTTATTAATATCCATTCTAAAAGATTCTTGAAATCGAACCACTAAATCGAAACGACGTTCTCCTTCGAAAATACTTCCCGCAATCTGACCACCAAACGCAGTTGTTAGTTGCTGGTTAACTTCTTCAATAGATAAGCCATAATAAGCAATATTTTCTCGCTTGTATTTAACTTTAAGTTGTGGCAGGCCTACTGTTTTTTCTATAATAACATCTGCTGCACCGGGAATATTGGCAATTAAACCTTTTATTTCGTTTGCTTTTGAATCAAGATAGTTTAGATCTTCGCCAAATAGTTTTATGGCAATATCTGCACGCACTCCGGTAATTAATTCATTAAATCGCATTTCAATGGGTTGTGTAAACTCATAATCTATTCCCGGTATTACCGATAATGCTTCTTTAAATTTGTCGGCAAGTTCTTCTTTGTTTTTTGTTACTTCCCACTCGTCTCGTGGTTTGAGTTTTATAATCATATCTATTTCTTCCATAGACATGGGGTCTGTTGGAATTTCAGCTGCACCAATTCTACAAACAATCTTTTCTACTTCGGTAAAATTATCCAATAGAATTTGTTCCATTTTGGTTGTAAGCTCTACTGTTTTACTTAGCGATGTTCCTGTTTTTAGAACAGGTTGAATAACAAAATCACCTTCGTCGAGTGTTGGAACAAACTCGCCACCCATTCGTGAAAATACAATGCCAGTAAAAATTAATGAAGCAACTGCCATACCTACAACAATCATTTTATTATTATATGCCCATTTTATTACTGGTTCATAAGATTTGTGCATAAGACTCATTATCCAAGTCGAGATATTTCTTGCATTTTCTTTTTCGGGTTTTAAAAACATGGAAGCTGCAACAGGAACCCAGGTTAAGCCTAAAATCATAGCTCCTATAATTGCAAAGCTAAACGAAAGGGCCATTGGCTTAAACATCTTACCTTCTACATCGCTTAATGTAAATACGGGAATTAATACAATAAGAATAATAATTTGACCAAATATGGCAGAGGTAATCATTTTGGATGCTCCTTTAAAAGATATTTTATCTTTAAGGAGATGCTTTTCTTTACCTTTACTGGCATTAAATTCGGCTCTTTGTCGCGTGATCTGAAGAGCAATGTATTCAACAATTATTACTGCTCCATCAATTATAATCCCAAAATCTAATGCTCCTAAACTCATTAGGTTAGCATCAATTTTGAAAATGTACATTAAGGATATGGTAAACAAAAGCGAAAGAGGAATAATTGATGCAATAACCAATGCAGATCTTAAGTTTCCCAGAATTAGAATAACTGAAAGCATTACAATAAGGCAACCCAGCAACAGATTTTCAACAATAGTAGCTGTTGTTTTATCAATTAGTTCGCTTCGTTCTACAATTGGATTAATAAAAATACCTTCGGGTAAAACTTGTTGGACTTCATCAACTCTTTTTTTTACAGCCTTAATAACCATTTTTGAGTTAGCATCTTTAAGCATCATTATTTGGCCAAGAACTTTTTCTCCTTCTCCGTTAGCAGTAATTGCCCCAAAACGGTTGGCATAACCAAAACGCACTTCTGCAATATCCTTTATAAGAGTTGGTATTCCATTATCATTTTTAACTACAATAGATTGAATGTCGTTTATAGATTTTACCATACCGTCGCCACGGATAAAGTAACTTTTATTTTGCTTTTCGATATATGATCCACCGGCAATACTATTATTTTTCTTTATAGCATCGAAAACTAATAGTAT
>Ga0209633_10002893_pt1 | contig 16196 bp, 14 predicted proteins | sample Cruoilmetagenom1_FD_187290 | JGI IMG/M metagenome (GOLD analysis project Ga0209633, IMG submission 187290) | Oil polluted marine microbial communities from Coal Oil Point, Santa Barbara, California, USA - Sample 1 (SPAdes) (version 2) | ecosystem: Environmental > Aquatic > Marine > Oil seeps ... | reverse complement strand
GAAAAAACTTGCCTCCGCGCGTTGCGCAGCGAGATTTCAGTGACATATATACGGGCGCAATACATCCCGCCAGCGCGCCGGAGACAGAGTTTGCCTACCAAATCGCCGCGCCGCGCTGCACCGTCACATAAGACAACAAGACAAGAGAGGCTCAATGCCCTGGCAAGATAATTCCGGAAATAAAGGCCCCAGCCGCGGACCATGGGGCCAGCCGCCCCGTGGCAATAATGGCGGCGGCAATCGCGGCAACAATGGCGAGCCGCCGGATCTTGAAGATATCCTTCAGGCTTCGCGTCAGCGTCTGAAACGCGCCTTCCCACGAGGCGGACGCGGCGGTGGCGGCGGCGGGCTGCCGCTCAATCGCGGCATGTTCGGGCTGATCGGCGCAGCGATTTTGGGCTTGTGGGTCTTTAGCGGCATTTATCAGGTCGGCCCGCAAGAGCAGGGCGTTAAAACGACCTTCGGCAAATATGCCGGGATCAGCGGACCGGGCCTTCACTGGCGTGCACCGCTCATTCAGGGCGTGACTTTGGTGCCGGTCGACAAACAGCAGACCGCAACCATCAGCGGCGCGGGCGGCGCCGCCGGCGGGCAGGAAAATCTGATGTTGACGAGCGACCGCAATATCGTCGACGTCAATTTCACAGTGGACTGGAAGATCAGCCGCGCCGTACCGGAGCCGGGCGATTTTCCAAATGCGGCGAAATTTATCTTCAATATCGAAAACCAAGAAGTAATGGTCAAAGCCGTGGCCGAAGCTGCGATGCGCGAGACCATCGGCGCCAAGGAGCTGGAGCCGATCATCACCAGCGGCCAGGCGGAAGTCGTTGAACAAACACGCCAGCGCATACAGGCAGTGCTCGATCTTTATGACAGCGGCATTGAAGTGTTGCGGGTCAACATGGAAAAACCGGAAGTGCCCGGCGCCGTGCGCGATGCGTTTGCCGATGTGATCAAGGCGCGCAACGAAAAAGAGCAGATGATCAACGAAGCGCAACGCGCCGCCAACCAGATTGTTCCGGTTGCGGAAGGCCAGGCGCTCAAAGTTATCGAGGAAGCACGGGCCTATGCGGCGCGTGTTGAGGCGGACTCTATTGGTCAGGCCGAGCGGTTCAACAAGATCTATGATGAGTACCGCCGCGCGCCGGAAGTCACGCGCCAGCGCATGTATCTGGAAACCGTTGAGGGTGTTCTCGGCGACATGAACAAAATAATCATCGATGAGTCGGCGGGAAGCGGCGTTGTCCCCTATCTGCCTCTCAACGAATTACAAAAACAAAGTAATTAGGACAAGTATCATGGCACAGAATAGCAGATTTATAGCCATTGGGGCTGTCCTTTTCGCACTCTTCGTTTTTGTGCAGACCTGCCTCTTTGTGGTGCGCGAAACAGAAAACGCGCTCGTCATTGTCTTGGGTAAGCCGCAAAATGTGGTGACAGACGCCGGGATCAACGTAAAACTTCCGTGGGCGAATGTTGTCAAGATCGACAAACGCAATCTCGAATATGATCTTGTTCGTGCAATGGAAGTCACCGATGTTAATCAGGAACGCCTGACGGTAGATGCTTTTGCGCGTTACCGCATTGTGGACTCGCTGCTATACTATCAAAGCTTCAATAGCGGCGTCGGCGACAGCCGAAGTCTGCGAAATAACGGCCAGGCAGGTATTGAACGGATCATGCAGAACTCTCTTCGCCAGACGCTTGGCGAAGTCAGCATTGAAGATATCGTGACAAAATTGCGTGCAGAGCTGATGCTCCGCATTGCAGAGCGGATGGAAGATGAAGCGCGTAAATTTGGCGTTGAGATCATCGACGTCAAAATTCGCCGTGCGGATTATCCGGCCGATATTGCGGAAACGGTTTACAGCCAGATGAGCTCGGCGCGAACAGAAGAAGCCGAACTCATCCGCTCTGAAGGCAAGCGCGAAAACACGCGCATTCAGGCTGAAGCCAATCGAAAGCGCGAGGAGATCCTCGCGGACGCCAATCGCCAGTCGCTGGAGATCCAGGGTCAGGCCGATGCGACCCGGAACTGCATTTTCGCCGGCGCCTATGACGGGCTGCCGGTGGTTGTGGAGCGAACCGAGGCTGCGGAGGCCGTGGGTGACGAAGCTGTCGACTACGGCGTAGGCGTCACCTGCCGGTTCTCGGACGCTAATGCGGCGCGCGACCCTCAAAGGGCGGAGTTTTTCGCCTTTTCTCGCTCGCTCCGGGCTTATGAGGCGGCGTTGCAAAATGGCGAAACGACCATCCTGCTCTCGCCGGATAGTGAATTTTTCCGCTATTTCAACGATTTGCAGGGAACTCGCCAGTAATCGCCGGTCTCCGAAGCGAGACCGGCGCGCCGCTTGCCGTTCTCGAGCTTTGCGTTAACCTGTGGGGGGTAATGTTTCCGTGGGAATGAGCTGAGGCGGTTATGGTTCGATCGGCGTTGGGGCGTGGTTTTGCAGCCGTGATGGCGGCTGGTTTGTTAGTGTTGGCGGGCAGTGTCTTACCGCTGTCTGGCGAGGCTGTGGCGCGCGGCGCGCCAGAGAGCTTTGCCGATCTCGCCGAGCGATTGACCCCGGCGGTCGTCAATATTTCTTCATCGCAGAAAATCCGGGGCTCGGGCTCAGGCGAGCTTGGGGCGCTGCAGAAGAAATTCTCGCGCCAGCCGGTTTCTCTCGGATCCGGTTTCATCATTGATCCGGCGGGAATTGTCGTCACCAACAATCATGTCATCGACGACGCCGATGAAATTACCGTAAAATTGCATGACGGGCGTGAGTTCAAAGCGAGTGTGAGCGGACGTGACCGGGAAACCGATCTTGCGGTTCTGCAACTCGACGCAAATGGCGCAAAATTCCCTCACGTTACCTTCGGCGGCGATGCGAACGCTCGCGTCGGCGACTGGGTCGTGGCGATCGGCAATCCGTTCGGACTTGGCGGCTCGGTGACGGTCGGGATCGTTTCCGCGCGCAACCGCGATATCAATTCTGGTCAGTATGATGACTTTATTCAAACCGATGCTGCGATAAACCGCGGCAATTCCGGCGGGCCGCTATTTGACATGGACGGCAATGTTATCGGCGTGAACACGGCGATCTTCTCCCAGACCGGCGGCTCGGTCGGCGTCGGCTTTGCGATCCCGGCGGACCTGTCGCAAACGGTTGTGACACAACTCCTTGAATTCGGCGAAACGCGGCGCGGCTGGCTCGGCGTTTCGATTGACGACATGACGCCGGAGCTTGCGTCTACGCTTGGCCTGCGTTCGCCAGAAGGCGCTGTCGTAACGGTTGTTCGGCCGAATAGCCCCGCATCCGATGCGGGCGTTGAAGCCAATGACGTCGTCTTAGCGTTTAACCGGCGCAATGTCGGGAGCGTTCGCGACCTTACCCGCGCGGTCGCCGACACGCCGATCGGGTCGCGCGTGCCGATGGTCGTTTTGCGCGGCGGCAAGCGGGTGACCCTGTCGGTTATTGTCGACCGGCGCGAAACGCGGATGCTGGCGGCTAACGCCGGCGCCATCCTGCCGGCAAACGCCGCAAAAGGCTCCGGCCTGACGCTGCAGGAGCCGACCGACGAGATTAAACGCGCCTTCGGCCTGCCGGCGAGTGTTGAGGGCGTGGTCGTGACCGCTGTCGATCCCGATAGCCCGGCGGCGATCGTGTTACAGCCCGGCGATGTCATCCTCGAGATCGGGTGGGAACGGATTACCCGTCCAAGCTCGGCGGTCTCAAAGCTCGATAAGCTGCGCAACCTCAACTCGGGGCCGGTGCAGATTTACGTGCAGCGCGGCGACTTATTGTTTTACGAGTCGCTGAGGCCTTAAGTTTCGATAAATTCCGCTTGCGGAACGCCCTGCAAATAAAGCAGGGCGGTTAGATCGCCATGCTGGATGCGCGCTTCAGTTGCTTCGGCGACTGCGGGCTTGGCGCGGAATGCAACGCCGAGGCCGGCGCGTTCCAGCATCGATAAATCGTTGGCTCCGTCGCCAACGGCAAGGGTTTCCTCAAGGCGGATGTCATTTTCTCCGGCAAGACGCAAAAGCGCATTCTGCTTCGCCGCGCGCCCGAGAATGGGTTCGCGAACCTTGCCGGCAAGGGCGCCGTCTTCGTACAAAAGCTCGTTGGCCTGCGCAGTTTGAAACCCAGCCGCTTTCGCAACCCGGTCGGTGAAAAACGTAAAACCGCCTGAGACCAGCGCCGTCGTCGCCCCCATCTTGTTCATGGTCTGAACGAGAACGCGCGCGCCCGGCGTCAGGGATATGTGCTTGGCGTAGGTTTCCTCAAGAACGGAAACGGCAAGACCCTTGAGCATGGCGACGCGCTCTCTGAGCGCCGCCTCGAAATCGAGCTCGCCGCGCATGGCGCGCTCGGTGATGTCGGAAATCTCCGGTCGCTTGCCGGCAAAGTCGGCGATTTCGTCGATACATTCCTGTTCGATGATGGTTGAATCCATATCGGCGATAAAAAGTTTTTTGCGGCGATGCGCGAGGGTGATGAAATTGAGGTCAACCGGCTTGTCCTCGAACTCGTGGCGCAGGGCCGCTAATAAAAACTCATCAGGCTCATCGATGTAAAAGTCGCTGGCGACACCTGGCGCGAGGTCCACGATATCGGTGATCGGAAACAGCCGGGAGACATGCGCCTTGAGGTCGGCGTCGATAACCGGCTCTGCCGGATTGGCGGTGATGGACAGGACATAGGCCATTCGGGTACGGATGACTCCCATGGATGAGGCGCGCATACTCTTTATCGCAGGCCCCACCGCCAGCGGCAAGTCGGCGGCGGCGCTTGTGCTTGCGGAAAACACTGGCGGCGAGATCGTCAACGCCGACGCGATGCAGGTCTACCGGGATCTGCGCATCATTACCGCGCGCCCGAGCGAGGCGGATGAGGCCCGCGCGCCGCACCGGCTTTACGGCGTGCTCGACGCCGCCGAGCGATGCTCGGCCGGCCGCTGGGCGCGGATGGCGGCCGACGAGATCGAGAGACTTCGTTCCGGCGGCAAATCGGCGGTTTTAGTTGGTGGGACGGGGCTCTATTTCAAAGCGCTTGAAGAAGGGCTGTCGCCAATCCCTGAAACGCCGCCGGCAATTCGCGAAGCCGCGCGCGTTCGTCGCGAGGCGTTAGGGGCCGCCGCGTTCCGGGACGAGGTGATCAGCCGCGATCCCGGCATGGCGCATTTGCCCGAAGGCGACGCACAGCGCCTGATGCGCGCCTGGGAGGTCTATGAGGCGACCGGCAAGACGCTGACAGATTACCAGACCATGCCGCGAGAGCCGCTGATCGCGGGCGAGCCGCAAAAGGCGGTTATCCTTCCGCCGCGTGAACGGCTTTATGCAAGATGTGATGAACGCGCGGAAATGATGTTTGGGCAAGGCGGGATTGAGGAAGTTGAAGCGCTGCTTGCGCGCGGCCTCGATCCGCAATTACCGGCGATGAAAACCTTGGGCGTGCCGGAAATCGCCGCTTATCTCAGCGAGAACATGCCCCGGGACGAAGCGCTCGCCGCCTTGCAGCAAAACACGCGGCGTTTCGCCAAACGCCAGATGACCTGGCTGCGCCATCAAATGGCGGACTGGCCGCGTTATGAAAATGCAGAGGCGTTTGCGGACGACTTGCTAGCCTAGGAGGGCTTTAGGCCGGCGTTAAAAACAGAGCGCGTTCTTTTTCGCGGCGATGCGTCAAGTGCTCGATTACTTTGCCGCCTGCTGTGTTGTGATTTAAAAATGCGTCCGCCGCGCCATCATAATCGCCCGCATTAAGCGCTTCCAGAACTGTCGATCTGCCGAACCCGCCGACGCCCAGATTATAGGCGAGCGAGACCATGGCGGAGAATTGATTTTCGTTCACCGAGACGAGAACGCGCGTGCGAACGCCATCCTCCGCGTCGCGAATATCTTCGCGCAATAGCGCTTCGGCTTGTGCTTCGGAAATGGTCATCCCCGACCGCGCCGTGCGCGAATGGCCATAACCGATCAGCCATTGCCCGCCGAGATTATAGGCTTCAAGGCGCAGGCCTTCGCTGTCTTTGATGATTTGCAGTCCGGCGTCATTGATGCGCAAACCGGCATTTGCGTCGCTTGCGCCGTCAGCATAGGCTGCGGTTTCCGCAGGCGGCGGCGTCTCATCCGCCAGGGCCTCGTCGTCTCCATCCCCATCTTCGTCTTCTGCGGCCGGGATCGGCCCGTTCACCCGGTCGAACAAGCCCTCAACGGTTTCAAACCCTTTGCCGGCGAGGGCTGAGGCCCAGCCCGGGAGCCCGTATCTTTCCCCGACGAGAACGCCGAGCGCGAAGATGATGACCCATAAAATCAGCGTAATGCGCATGCTCACCCTCCATTCCCCATGCCGCTTTTTGCTTTCGCTACGGCGGCAAAATTTCCCCAAAAGTAATCCTAATGAGGCTATTCAGGAATTCAATCATTGCGGCGACATTGCATTTGGAGCGGGTAAGCGTTATGAAATCACAACTATTGGGGAGGGACCGGGCGGGGGCCCAGAATACGGTCCAGAGATTGTGTGGCGGCGCCGGGGCGGTGGTTCCAGCGCAGCAGGGGCGCGGGTGCGCCGCCGGCTGGCGGCGGTTCGAAACGATTGGGACCTGGTAGGGTATGGTTGAGTTTCTGCGCGGAATATCGCGTTTTCTCACTTCCATGGACGCCAAGGCGATTACATCGCTGGCGGTGTCTCTGACGCTCCTGGCTTTTGTGGTTGTTATGCTGGCTTTTGGTCAGCAATGGCTAAACCTCGATCAGGATGACGACCAGCTAAGCCGGCTTTTGATGACGACGTCGCAATCGCCCTGGGCGGTCGTCGGCGTCATGTCGATTTTCACTTTTCTGGCGCTGACGGGTTTTCCCCAGATATTTCTGATAACGGCGACGGTCATCGTTTTCGGCCCGCGGGTCGGTGCGATCTATGCCTGGATCGCGACCATGGCGAGCGCGACCTTGACCTTCGGGCTTGGCCATTTTCTCGGCGGGCGCTGGGTGCGCCGCTTCGGCAGCGAGCGCGTGCAGCGCACCATCAATTTTCTTTCTCACCACGGGGTTCTGGCGAGCGGCCTCATTCGGGTGGTGCCTTCGGCCCCCTTTATCGTCGTCAACGCCGCCGCTGGCGCCGCTCATATCCCTTTGTGGAAATTCTGGGCCGGGACCGGGGTCGGCATCATCCCCAAAATTCTCCTGGTCGCCCTTCTCGCTACGTTTGCGCCGGATACGAATATCCTGAAGGACGGGATTGCCGGCATTGTTGATTTCTTCACCAGCCGGGAGCCGCGCGATCTGGCGATTATCGCGGCGATCATCGCGGGGTGGCTTGGATTTTTGCTTCTGGTCCGGTGGATTTACCGGAGAATGCGCGCCCGCGAGAGCGCTATTTAAAAATTCGCGTCGACATGGCGAGAATCTTGTTAACAAGTAAACGTATAAACTTCCGCGTTACTGCTGGAACCGCCGTTTTGCCGAGCTTTGTTGACGATTTAGGAACGCATTAAGGATAAATAAAACGCCGACAGACACTCACTTTCGGCGAATAGGAATTTACTCATGCTCTCCACCTTGTTCGGCATGCTTTCGGCAGACATGGCCATCGACCTCGGCACAGCCAACACGCTCGTTTACGTGAAGGGCCGCGGCATCGTTTTGAACGAGCCGTCGGTTGTCGCGATCGAAACGCGCGCCGCGCGCAAGCTGGTGCGCGCTGTCGGCAATGAAGCAAAAGAAATGCTCGGTCGTACGCCAGGCGAGATCGAAGCAATCCGGCCGATGCGCGACGGCGTCATCGCCGATTTTGAAGTCGCCGAGGCGATGATCAAACACTTCATCCGCAAGGTGCACAATCGCCGCTCCTTTGCGAGCCCGCGTATTGTCGTCTGCGTGCCATCGGGCGCAACGGCTGTTGAGCGCCGGGCCATTCAGGAATCGGCTTTGTCAGCCGGCGCCCGCAAGGTCGAGCTGATCGAAGAACCGATGGCGGCGGCGATCGGCGCCGGCCTGCCGGTGACCGATCCGACCGGTTCCATGGTCGTCGACATTGGCGGCGGCACGACGGAAGTTGCAGTCCTGTCGCTTGGCGGCATCGTCTATTCGCGTTCGGTCCGCGTCGGCGGCGACAAGATGGACGAAGCGATTATCGGCTATATCCGCCGCATGTATAATTTGTTGATCGGCGAGGCGTCGGCCGAGCGGATCAAAAAAGAAGTCGGCTCGGCGATGATCCCGACCGAAGGCTCCGGCACGACGATCCAGATCAAGGGCCGCGATTTGATGCATGGCGTGCCGAAAGAGGTTCGCATTGGCGAGGCGCAAGTCGCCGAAGCGCTGGCTGAGCCGGTCAGTCAGATCATCGAAGCGGTCAAAGTGGCGTTGGAGGCAACACCGCCGGAACTTGCCGCCGATATCGTCGATACGGGAATTATGTTGACTGGGGGCGGGGCGCTCTTAAAGAATCTCGATCAGGTGCTGCGCGATGAAACCGGGCTGCCGGTTTCCGTGGCGGATGATCCGCTCTCCTGCGTTGCGCTCGGCACAGGCGCGGCGCTCGAAAACACGAAGGCAATGCGCGGCGTCCTGACATCTGCTATTTAGAGGCGATAGAGGGACGATTTGGGGACGGCGCGGTATAGTGAGGCATGGAATTTTTAGGTCAGGACAGACGGGAAGGATTAGGACGTAGAGCGAATTCCCGCTTTGTATTGATCCTTCTGATCCTGGTTTCAGTCCTCTTACTGCTTTCGAGCCTCTATTCGGCGCAAGCCTCCGTATTCAAAAAAGCCCGCGAAGGCGTCATCGACGCAACGGCGCCGGTGTTGGAGCTTTTTTCCGGCCCGGTCGCCTATTTCAACGGCGTCGCCGGCAACATCTCCGATTATTTCAATGTGCTGGAACAGAACAAGGCGCTGCGCGATGAAAACGCGGAGCTGCGCCAGTGGATGAATGAGGCGCTGGAGCTGCGCAAGGTCGTGGCGGCTTATGAAGGCCTTCAGACCTATCATGCGCCGCCAGAGGCGCAGCCCATCGACGCTTATGTAATCGGCGAGGCCAATGACGCTTTTGCCCGGTCAATGATCGTTAATGCGGGACGCACGCAAAATGTCGAACCCGGCTACGCCGTTGTCGATGACAAAGGACTGATTGGCCGCATCGTCGACACCGGCGGCAGCGCGTCGCGGGTTCTCCTCCTCACCGATATACAAAGCCGCATCCCTGTTTTTGTGGAAGGGACGGGCCTTGAAGGCATTCTTGTCGGCAATACGCGCGGCAAACCGGCGATCAGCATTACTGAAAGCGCCGATGATGTTGAAATCGCCCAGGGCCAGCGGGTTCTCACCTCCGGCGCCGGCGGCGTCATGCCGCGCGGCCTGCCGGTCGGCGTCATTGATGGCCAGACCCGCGATGAGATTGTCGTTGATCTTTATGCGAATTACGCCCGCACGCGGCTTGTTCGCATCATCAATTATGAGTTTCCCGCGATTGGTGAAACGCTGAGCGAAGAGGAAGAAGAGGCCGGAGACGAACCCATCGCCGAGCCGGCGGAAGGATAAAATGGGCTATCGCGCAGAAAATCTGTTGAGCGTTTTAAAGACGGCCGCGCCAATGCTGCTCGGGTTTCTTGGCGTGATTTTTCTGGCGCTTCCTCTACGCCTTTTCGAGGGCGTCGCGCCGACGCCGATCATTCCGCTGGTGGTGGTGTTCTTCTGGTCGATCTATGCGCCCGCCTACATGCCGTCGGTCAGCGTCTTCTTGATCGGGCTTTTACAGGATCTGTTAACCGGCGGGCCGCTCGGGCTCTGGGCCGTGGTTTACCTTGTCACCCAGTTTGTTGTGATGTCGCAGCGCTCTTATTTTCTCGGGCGCGAACAAAAGGTCGTCTGGCTTGGTTTTACATTGGCGGCAGCGTCGGCAAGCCTTATGCTGTGGCTTGTGATGAGTTTAATGTCCGGCGTTCTGTTGCCTGTTGGCGGGCTTCTCGCCCAGATGGCGGCGACCATTTTGATCTATCCGCTGTTCGGCGTCGCCTTTGGCGAGTTGCACCGCCGCGTCCTGGTGGAGGCGTAAATGCCGGTGATCAACACCCATGATCCCGAACGCCAGGAAATCGTATCGCGCCGAACCTTTCTGTTTGGGGGCGGCGTTACTCTTTTAATCACCGGAATAGCCGGGCGGCTTTATCAGCTGCAGGTCGCCGATTATGAAAAATATCAGGACCTTGCGCAGGAAAACCAGTTTAACCGCCGCGTCTTGACGCCCCTTCGCGGCGAAATCATTGATCGCTTCGGCAATGTGCTCGCCTCGAACCGGAAAAATTTCCGCATTCTCCTGATCCCAGAGCAGTCCCGCGATATCGATGCGACCATTGACAAGATTTCGCAATATGTTCCGGTTCCGGATGAAAAGCGCGCGCGGATTATCCGCGAGATCCGCCGCCGCGGCGCGTTCACGCCGGTGGAGATTGAAAATAATCTCTCCTGGCCGGAGTTTTCGCGGATCAATTTTGAATTGCCGCATCTATCGGGCGTCCTGCCCGATGTCGGCGAGACCCGCGATTATCCGTTTGGCGAGGCGTCGGCTTTTGTGATCGGCTATGTCGGCGCCGTTACCGACAGGGACCTCGCCGCGCAGGAAAGCGACGAGGACCGCACGCTCTTACGCCAGCCCGGTTTCAAAATCGGCCGCGACGGCCTTGAGCGCACTTATGAAAAAGAGCTGCGCGGCCAGGCCGGCAAGATGAACGTCAAGATCAACGCTCATGGCCGCGTTATCGAAGAATTCGCCGACGAGGCGACGCCCGCCATCCAGGGCAAAACCCTGACCCTGACAATCGACGCCGACCTTCAGCAGGTGGCGATGAAAGAACTGGAAGGCGAGAGCGCGGCCGCCGTCGTCATGGATACCGTGACCGGCGATATTCTGGTGCTCGCCTCAACGCCAGCGTTCAATCCCAATGATTTCAATGTCGGCATCAATTCGGATTTGTGGAAAGAGTTGAATGCAAGTCCCTATAAGCCGCTTTTGAACAAGCCGCTGTCGGGCGTCTACCCGCCGGGCTCTACGTTGAAAGTATTGAGCGCGATCGCCGCGCAGGAAGCCGGCGTCAAGCCAACGCAAACCGCTTATTGCAGCGGCAAGGTCTGGTACGGCAATCGGTATTTCCATTGCTGGAAACGCGGCGGCCACGGAACCGTCGACATGAAGGGTGCGATCAAGCATTCCTGCGATGTTTATTTCTATGAAATCGCAAAACAGCTTGAGGTCGATATTCTCGCCAATGTCGCGCGCAAGTTTGGCCTCGGACAGACTTACCAGCTCGGCGTTTCCGGACAGAAAAAAGGCATTGTCCCGGACCGCGAATGGAAGCGGCAATATTACGCCGGGCAGCCGGAAAACCAGCCCTGGTTTCAGGGCGAAACGCTGTCGGTTATTATCGGGCAGGGTTACGTCACCTCAACGCCGTTGCAGCTTTGCGTGATGGCGGCGCGCGTCGCCTCGGGCCGCGCGGTGCGCCCGCGCCTTGTGCGCGCCGTCGGTGATCTCGTCCTGCCGGAACCAAATGCGCCATTGATCGACATCGATCATGATCATCTGAATGTTGTTCGCGCCGGAATGAATGCCGTGACAAATGAATATGGTACCGCGGCCCGCTCGCGCCTTGAAGACCCGGCATGGCAGATGGCGGGCAAGACCGGGACCAGCCAAGTCTATCAGATTACGGCGGAAGACCGCGCCAAGGGCCTCGCCAAGCCGGAAGATTTGCCGTGGGAGCGGCGCGACCATGCGTTGTTTATTTCCTACATGCCTTTTGAAAACCCGCGCTACGCCTGCTCGGTTGTCGTTGAGCACGGTATTGGCGGCTCGCGGGCGGCCGGGCCCAAAGCGCGCGAGATCATGCGCGCCGTGGCGGCGAAGGACCCGGCGTCGCGCACGCCGATCGACCCGCGCAGCCTCGTTCAGCGCGCCGGCGCGCGCCAGCGGGAGGGCTAGGCGATATGTCGACGCTCATTCTCCCCGGCCCCCGGCGCGGCCCTCGTGAGCGGCTTTCACAGCTTCACTGGCCATTGATCATCCTACTGACAATGATCGCTGGCGTCGGCGTCATCACGCTTTATTCCGTCGCCGAAGGAAACTGGCGCCCCTGGGCGCTGCGCCACGGACTTCGCTATATTGTCGCCTTGTCGATCCTGATCGTCATGGGGCTCGTCGCGATCCGTTATTGGATGGCGCTTTCCTACCCGATTTATTTCGCAGCGCTCGCGGCGCTCGCGGCGACGCCGTTTATTGGCGAGATCAATATGGGCGCGCGGCGCTGGATCGAGCTTGGCGGCATTCAGTTTCAACCCTCCGAAGCGATGAAGATCGGCCTCGTGATGGCGTTGGCGCGCTACTATCACGGGCTGAGGGCCGAGCAGGTCTCGCATATTCTTTATCTGATCCCGCCGGCTTTGATGATCGGCGCGCCGGTTGGGCTGGTCTTCATACAGCCCGATCTCGGCACCGCTCTTCTCCTGGCGGCGACGGGCATCATCATCGTCTTCGTTGCGGGCCTTAGCTGGCGGATCGGCCTGATCGGCGCCGCTGGCGCGGTGGCGGCGGGTTACGGCGCTTATCGCTTTGAGTTTTTAAAACCCTATCAGCTTGAGCGCATTCTCACCTTTCTCAATCCTGATCGCGATCCCTTGGGGCAGGGCTATCACCTGCTGCAATCAAAGATCGCGCTCGGTTCCGGCGGCCTTGATGGCAAGGGTTTTATGCACGGCACTCAGAGCCAGCTTAAATTCCTTCCCGAAATGCAGACCGATTTCATCTTCACGATCTTCGGCGAAGAGTTCGGCTTTGTCGGCGCTGTTGGCTTGTTGCTCTTATATCTCGCCGTGATCCTGACGGGTCTGTCGATAGCCATGACTGCGAAGTCGCATTTTGCGCGCCTCGCGGTGATCGGCGTCGTCGCGACCTTCTCGCTTTATGTCCTGATTAACACAGGCATGGTGATGGGCCTTGCGCCAGTCGTCGGGGTGCCCCTGCCGCTCGTCTCCTATGGCGGCACGGTGATGTTGACCATCATGGCCGGCTTCGGATTGGTGATGAGCGCGCATGTTCATCGCGATCAGGATGTCCTGCGGTCGTCGGATCTTTTGTAGATTTGGTTCAGGCGTTTGCGAGGTGATCGTCGAAATGGCTGCGGACCGCTTCGAAATCCGCATGCGCGGAGGTCAGCAATCTGCCGGCGTCGTCGCCCGCGCCTGACTTGCAGGCGTCTTCCACAAGCGATGCGGTTTGCGCCAGGCGCATCGCGCCGACATTTGCCGCCGAGCCCTTGATCGCATGGGCCGTCCCTGCGGCGAGGTCGTAGGCATTGTCGTTGAGCTGCGTCGTCAAGGCCGCCAGCAGGTCTGTGGTGGACCGCCAAAAGGCGTCCATAATCTCGCGGGTCCCATCGACGCCCGCCGCCGTGATCAGACTGTTAATCTGATCAAGCTGGAGATGTTCAGCCTCGTTATCCAATGGATCAGTCAAGCTCGCACCACCCTTGTTGATTGAACCACGACAAACCACTCATTTGCCGGTTGCACTGTTTGCGCTGATTCATCCCACAATTTCGCTAATAATCGTAAAAATTTGTCTAAAATGAAGTTTCATGAGAAACCGAAATCCAACAACAGGTTCAATGAGGGGTTAATCCACATGCAGGGAACAGCCGGAGAAGGCGTACATTGGTCATCGCGGGCCGCATTTATATTGGCTGCGATTGGCTCAGCGGTCGGATTGGGCAATCTATGGCGGTTTCCATATGTCGCCGGGGAGAATGGCGGCGGCGCCTTTGTTCTGTTTTACGTCATTTGCGTTATCCTGATTGGCCTGCCGGTTCTGGTGGCGGAGCTATTCATTGGCCGGCGCGGCGGCATGTCAGCGGTCGGCAGCGTCGTCAAAATCGCCAAGGCGGAAGGAAGATCGACCCTGTGGTCTCTGCAGTCCTGGTTTGGCATGATCGGGGCGTTCATAATCCTCACCTTCTATTCGGTGATCGCCGGCTGGGTGCTCGCCTATGTGGTGATGATCGGCGGCGACCTTTTCGCCGCCATCGGGAGCGACGGGCTTGCCGGGCTGAAAGCCGGCGCCTTTGCCGGCCAGACCAAGGAGCAGGTAAGCGCCAAGCTTGTCGACCTCCTCAACAATCCGACCCGGATGATTATTTATCACGGGATCTTCATGATCGGGACAGTCGCGATCGTGGCGCGCGGCGTTAAGGGCGGGATTGAGCAAGCCGTCACAATCCTGATGCCGGCGTTTTTTGTCTTGCTGCTGGTTTTGTTTGCTTTCGCTATAGTCTCCGGCGATCGCGCTCAAGGCCTCGATTTCCTTCTTGGCGTTCGTTTGGGCGATACGACGCTTGATGATGGAACGATCCGGCACGGCCTTATCCATGGCGTTAAAAACGGCTCGGTCATTTCCGCCGCGCTCGGTCAGGCGTTCTTTTCCATCGGTCTCGGCTCGGCCCTGATGGCGACCTACGGCGCCTATATGACGTCGGATCAGGACTTGCCCCGTTCCTCGCGCCTGATCGCGATCGCGGATACGGGTGTCGGCGTTATTGCGGGGCTCGCGATTTTCCCGATAGTTTTCGCCATGGGCCTTGCCGCCGGGGCGGGCCCGACCTTGATGTTCCAGACCCTGCCGCTCGCCTTTTACGGCATGCCGGTGGGCGGATTATTCGGCCTTATGTTCTTTATCCTTGCCTTCTTTGCAGCGATTACATCGTCAATTGCCTTGCTGGAGACATCGACAAAATGGGTCGACGAGCAATCAAAGGGCGATCATCGCTTTAAGTCGGCCGCTATTATCGGTCTTGTCATCTTTGGGATCGGCATTCTTAACGCCCTTTCCCAGGTGCCGACGGTCGGCGCCAATGGCGAGGATCAGACGACGTTCTGGAACACCTGGCAGCCCTTTGGGGGCATCGCGTTATTTGAGGGAATGGTGCTGCTCGACTTCCTGAGCGCGACTACGGACATCATCCTGCCCGTCGCCGGCTTTATCACCGCCGTGTTCGCCGGCTGGATTGTCTCTACGTCGACGGCGCGCGAAGCGATCGGGTTTAAATCGGAGATCTGGTTCAAGCGCTGGCGTTTCCTGATCCGCTGGGTATGCCCGACCGGCATTTTCGTGGTGATCGTTTATTCAACGATCATCGCCCCCTTTATCCTTCCAGCACTTGCAGGATCAAATTAGCGCCGGGCGAAACTGTTTGTCGCCCGGATCAGCGCATCGATAATGCCGGGCTCGCTTGCAGCGTGCCCGGCGTCCTGGACAATTTGCAGATCCGCTTCCGGCCAGGCCTGGCTAAGCTCCCAGGCGGACTTCATGGGCGTCACAACATCATAGCGCCCCTGAACGATCACGCCCGGAATATGACGCACGCGGTCTATATTGGCGATAATCTGGTCGTCCCGCTCAAAGAAGCCGCTATTGACGAAATAGTGGCATTCAATCCGTGCAAAGGCGAGCGCAAACGCTTCATTGGAAAAGCTCTGCATACGTTCTTCTGATGGGAAGAGGCTCACCGTGCCGCCCTCCCACAGGCTCCAGGCCCGCGCTGCGCTCAATTGCGCCGCCGTATCATCGCCAGTGAGGCGCTTGTAAAAAGCCGAGATCAGATCGCCGCGCTCGTCTTCGGGGATCGGCGCCAGATAGTCGGCCCAGGCGTCAGGGTAGAGCCAGCTCGCGCCCTCTTGATAAAACCAAAGGAGCTCTTCGCGCCGCAGCGTGAAGATGCCCCTGAGGACGAGCTCGCTGACGCGTTCTGCATGCGTTTGCGCATAAGCGAGCGCCAGGGTGGACCCCCAGGAGCCGCCAAAAACCTGCCATTGGTCGACGCCGAAATGGCGGCGCAACGCCTCCATATCGTCGACGAGAGCCCATGTGGTGTTGTCTTCCAGCGCCGCATGGGGGCGTGATTTGCCGCAACCGCGCTGATCGAAAACGATAATTTTATAGTGTTGCGGATCAAAATAACGGCGCATGGACGGGGTTGAGCCGCCGCCGGGCCCGCCATGGCACACAACCACAGGTTTACCGTCAATTTTCCCGGAAACCTCATAATAAATTTCATGAACATCCGATACACGAAGCATACCGGCGTCAAATGGCTCTATCGGCGGAAATAAACTGAGACGGTCTGGCATTTCGTTGCTGACTTTTTCTGATTGATCCG
>Ga0209633_10002891_pt1 | contig 16204 bp, 16 predicted proteins | sample Cruoilmetagenom1_FD_187290 | JGI IMG/M metagenome (GOLD analysis project Ga0209633, IMG submission 187290) | Oil polluted marine microbial communities from Coal Oil Point, Santa Barbara, California, USA - Sample 1 (SPAdes) (version 2) | ecosystem: Environmental > Aquatic > Marine > Oil seeps ... | reverse complement strand
AGATCGCCCGGAACACTGGCCACAAACTGTCCGCTCAGCTTCCATGTCTCCCCGAGATTCAACACATAATCGCTGCTGATGGAAGTGACAAAGCTGGAATCGTTCCGCTTATCCACCGCAGTAAGTCCCACAGAAGAAGATTCCAGGAAGTCGCGTTTCACCCTGGCAGTGGAAAAATAGGAAGGAGGCTCATCTTCCTCGCTCATTTGCAAGGTACGCGCATTGAGCGCATTGAAATTGAACTTCCCCGTCTTTCCATTGATTTTAGCTCCGTAGAGAATATCCTGGATCCTCCTGGAGTAGAAGGTCTTGATGCGCGTATTGTACATCTCGTTCCCTTCCTGGAAAAAGAGCCGCTTCTCAGGATAGTTAAGTTCATACCGCGTCAGGTTGATCTGTTCCTGATCGGCCTCCACAGTAGCAAAATCAGGGTTGATGGTGGCATCGGCAGTTACATTTGGAGAAATCTGCCATTTTATATCCCCACCTGCATCGGGTTTCACGCTATTGCTAGCTCCTGTAAATTCATTGTTCTCATAACGCAAAGTAGAATAGGGATAGAGGGTTAGTTTACTCTTTGTCTCAGGCACTTTGATCCCTGTAAGCTTTCCCCCCTGAGAGATTCGAAAATCATCGCTCATGGTTCCCGACCAGTAGGCTGTTTCAAGATTGGCAGGGTATCCCCTTCCAAAATTAACTCCCCAGGTATCGCTTCCCGGTTTAAAACGCAGGCTCTTAAACGGGATGGCCATCTCCACAGTCCAACCCCAGGAATACATCACAGAAGCTGTATGCCATTCTGTATCCCAGTTTACATCAATGCTACGCCCATCGTCATTGATCCGAAAATCGGTTTGTATCCCCAGCGGATTGGTCCAGAAGCCATAGCCAGATCGATTGTCATTGTAGGGATCGATCACCAGGACAAAGCAGTCGTCTCCTTTGGTGAGCGCATCCCGGGTAAGGGCCTTGGCCAGCACTTCAGTCTCCTGGTAAAGATTGACACTGAGATAGATATTTTCACTATCAAAACCCAGGTATGCCACTGTTGAATAGGAGGCTGCATGGCCGGAAACCGGTTCCATCTGTATAAACTGAGTGGCCGAATCGGCTCCTCTCCACCTGTTTGCCTCAAAAATTCCATCAACCTTAATGGCAGACTCCATGGGAAAGGCCCGGAATATTCGCTGGGCATAAAGTGATCCGCAGCATCCGCAAAGCAAAAACAGCAGTATTAGGATATTCCTGATCATAGATATAAAATGAGCCCTAACATAGGAAATTATGCAGGATATCTCAATGGAATTCTGAATAATCTATAACTTCTTGGTTCAAACTCTCCAATAATAACAACCTGCGCAAAACTCTTGTATTAACGCTCTTGTTTGCTCTTGTAAATATGACAGCTACTCAGGAAGCTTCAGGGTATTCCGTGGTGGCGGATTCCGCTGCGTGAAGGATATTAATACACCCTAAAATGTTTAAAGCAATTATGGAGGCTCAGAGCAAAGCACCATTGGTTTCCATGAACAGTTCAGCTCCTCTGTAGATGTTGTAGGCACTGAACGTCAATATAAGGTGACTGATATCATTGTGATTGAACCAGGGACTCAAACCCCATTGAAAACTGAAAAAAACTGCTGATAAAAAACCAACACCCACTGCTCCCATCAAAATTTGCATACCTCTGTTACCGGTCCTGTGGAAAATAAAATAACTAAGCGAGCCCACCACCACAAGCATTCCATAGATGGTATAATACTTAACCGGTGAAAAAGCCATGGTCCACAGGGTAAGGAAAAGTGCGATGGTAAAAATCAGCAGATTAAAACGGGAGATAATCCTGGATACACCAGGTCTAACAAGTGGTTTTGCCACCTCCGTCAGGGCATGACCTATGAGGGCGACTGAGCCCAGTGTAAGGACCCATGAAATCAGTTTCCACTCCTCTTCAAGCCTGTATTGAAAAGCGTGACCACAAATTCCACCAAATGCTGCTCCTAGTCCGAGGGTCAAAAAATAGTACTTAAAATAGCCTTTCATTTTCCCAAAGTATTCATGCTTTCTAATCCGTAAAAAAGCATAGAAACAGATGGCTGCCAGCAGCAGATCAGTGGCAGTGGTTATTGGTTCATCTATCCTTATACTCAGAATCTCTATGGAAGGCTGTATATATTTATCAAACACATCCAAAAATAGTATTTATTATTTATGAAAGTGGGATTCCCTGTGGAGAAATAAATTATCCACTTCCTGTTCGGATGCATGCCGAATCACTATATTTGCTTTAGCCATGATTTAACTATGATTGGGAAACATCTCCTATTGACCCTACGTAAGCTTAAAAAGAATCTTCTCTACACTCTGTTTGTAGTGATAGGACTGGCTATTGGAATCGCTACCTTTCTTGCCACTTTCCAGTGGTCCTCCTGGCACCTGACCTATGACAGGAGTTTTCCAGACAGCGAACAAATCTTCAGGCTAACCTTTGAAGAAGATTTTGAAAACTTTTATCGCCATACAGCCAGGATCCTGCATGGAGTTGCCCTGAACAGAATCACCTTTACGCACATGATCCCCGGGATTGAATCGGTGGGACGAATCGCACCTTTCAGAAAAGCAGTCTTCCGGCTGGATGAGCGATCTTTTTATGATGAGTATGCCTATTCCTGTGATCCGTCTTTTCTTGAAATCTTTCAGCCGGAAGTAATTTCGGGAAGTCCGGAAAGGCTGCTCACTGAACCATTTACTGTGGTATTAACGGAAAGCACTGCACAAAAGTATTTCGGGCAAGATGATCCGGTTGGTGCCACACTGGATCTGATTCACCAATTTATGGTAAATCCTGTTACTTACACAGTGACAGCAGTAATCAAAGATTTTCCAGATAATTCTCACTTCAAAATATCGGCCCTTACATCCTTTGAAAATCCCAGTGAATACCAGGGTACAGCCTGGGCCTATGTGAAACTTGAGCCCTCGGTTGATTCTAAAGAGATGGAGAGGAAACTGAAGATTTTCATTGAGAGTAATGTGGATGAGACCTATGCAAGCCAGATTGCCCCCCATCTACAGGAAGTAAGCAATATACACTTACACTCCCATAAAGCAAGAGAGATTCAAACCAATATCAGGTTCCGGACCGTATTGATTGTGATGGTTGCCGGAATGCTTGTGTTTGTGCTTGCATGGTTCAATTTCACTCTGCTTGACTTCAGCAAAAATCATTTGCAGATACGGAGCCTTGTTATCCAGTGGCAGATGGGTGCTGGACGGTCGGTTTTCTTCAGACAGTTTCTGGTGGATAATTTATTCATAGGCTGCATCTCCTATATAATTGGGGTAGCACTGATCCTGCTTATTGGTCCAGCTATTGAGAGCCAGGGTGGGGTCAATTTGTTCAGGGACCCAATGCTTGTTACCATCGCACTGTCCCTCCTGCTGTTCCTGATTATTTCCGGAGTTCTCATCACTTCCGTCCTATCCACAGAAAAACTCTACAAGCATCTGCAACAGATATATCTCTCTTCCATACCAGGCACTCCTCCCCTATTTACGGGTAGAAATCTCTTTGTCAGGGCTGTCATTGTAATTGAATTCATCATCACCTTTGTTTTGCTTTCCAACCTATTCCTGATCTCGAGGCAAACCAGTTTTGCAATGAATCAACAGCTGGGCGCCTCCAGTCAGGATGCTATCCAACTTCACAGCCTTCACCGCAAGATTGTAAATCAGTTTAATGTTTTCAAGCAGCGAATGATGGAGAGTCCGAGCATTTCCAGCGTTACCGGCAGTATGGAGGAACCCACCGGTCAGACCATGGATGCAAATACATTTGAAATAGATGGCTTTGATGAGGGTGATAAACAACTGTTTCTGTTTCCGGTAGAAAAAGAATTCCTGCGGTTTTATAAACTCAGCATAATACACGGCTCCGATTTTCCTGCTCAAATAAATCCAGCGGATTCGGCTGAATACTTTGTTCTGAATGAAACAGCAGCTCGAATGATCACTGATGAACCAGCCAATCTGATTGGACAGGAACTTACCCTCCACTTCCCTCATCCCGGATTTATCAGGCCCGGACCAGTGATCGGGATTGTAGAAGATTTCCACCTCTCGGGTCTCGATTATGAAATCTCTCCGATGGTCATTTTCCCCAACCAAAACTGGCTCTATTGTTTCTCCATACTTCCAGCCGATGATCCGGTCGCAGCCCTGGATCACCTAAAGCTGGTCTGGAATGAACTTTTCCCTTCTTATCCCCTTGATTATCATTTCTCAAGCAGTCTGATCGAACAACTCTATGAATCGGAACTAATACAGATCCGACTACTTTTGAGTTTCAGCATACTCTCCATTATTATTTCAGGTCTTGGCCTTTTTGCCCTCAGCGGTTTCTTTATGCAAAAAAGAATTAAATCGGCCGCATTAAAAAGAATTAGCGGAGCAAGAATCGACCAGGTAATTGGACCCGAGCTATTGCATTACCTGTGGCTAGCCATACTCTCATCTGCACTCTCCGTACCTATCTCATTGTTTCTTATGGAACGCTGGCTGCGTAATTTCAAATACAGAACTGATATCCCGGTCTGGATCTTCCTTGTATGCGCTGTCATTCTGATTCTTTTTAGCTGGATAGCCGTTTTCTATCACAGCTTCCTACTCGCCAGAACAAAACCTTTAGAATTTATCAAAGAACAATAGCATGGATCACACCTTTCAGTACCGAGCACATATACAGGAGATTCCCCATATCAGGAAAGATCTTGAGTTAGTAAAAGAAGAATTGATGATCCCTGACTACGAGATTAAACAGCTTCAGCTAATTATTGAAGAGCTGTTTTCGAATATTATTCGTTTTGCCTTTCTGGACGAGGAAAAACACATGGTTGAAATTGGGCTGACTAAAAGAGATATTGAAATTGATGTTGAAATTATTGACGATGGTATTCCATTCAACCCCCTTGAATTTGATGCTGAACCTTCATATGATCCTGCTGTACCCGAAGCTGGAAGAATGGGATTAACTCTTATAAGAGCGTTCTCCAGTCAAATAACTTACAATCGTAAGTCAGGAAAAAACTATCTTATGGTCACAAAAAGAATTAAACACTAAATGAACAGAACAACACCCTCCAGAAGCCATGGCCTGATCAGACCTGGCAAAGACAGGGGAAAAATATTATTGAAAGCCAACATTATTCTGCTGGTTGCCCTGTCTGTGATGATTTTTATATCACCTGTGATTCCCAATCAGGACCATATTCTGACACGGTTTCTCTTATGCATTCTCGTAGGTTCGGGGCTTCTTGCTGCTGATTTTAACAAGACAGCCTTCCGGATTCTTTTTACCATTGGTGTTCTGGTCATTCTGATCACTTTGCTGAGTCTGATTCTTCATGAATCGAACAGTCTAAGCATACTCACTTTCTTCCTGAATACACTATTTTTCATCATGGTTACCATTGCCCTTGTGGCTCATGTGGCACGAGCAAAGGATGTTGACGGGTCTACCCTGCTATGTGCCATAAACAGCTACCTTCTCATTGGTCTGACCCTTTCCATCCTGTTTCTGATCATGGACATGTTTTTTCCCGGCAGCTTCAACCAGTTGGACTCAGGCACAGGCTACTTCTCCAGCTTTGTGTACTATGGTTTTATTACCCTTACCACACTGGGATATGGCGATATAACACCCAGTACAGCTATGGCCAGATCCCTTTCTGCTTTCACTGCCCTTTTCGGACAACTCTACCTGGTGATTATAATGGCTCTTATTATTGGCAAATTCCTGATTACTAAAAAGACTGAAGAATAGACGGTCTGGCTCATTGAACCAGTGTGTATAATCTACAATTTGAAACGAGTCTAACTAATATTCCAATCAATTTTGGCTAAATTCGCATGTTCAAAAATTTTAATTCTCAATATTCCAATTAAATGTTAAAAGATAGAGATTATTCAAAATGGCAGCTATGGTCACTCGTGATCCTGCGTGTTGCCATCGGCTGGCACTTCCTCTATGAAGGTATTGTCAAACTACTGAATCCTAACTGGACTTCCCTGGGATACCTAATGGATTCCAAAGGACTTTTTGAAGGAATGTTTCATTCCATTGCCGGGAATGCAGCACTTCTAAATGTGATGGATTTCATGAATATGTGGGGGCTGATCCTCATTGGAGCCGGACTGATCGTTGGCCTCTTCTCCAGGCTTGCATCCATTGCCGGAATAGTACTCCTGGCCTTTTACTATCTTTCTCACCCCGCCATCATCGGGGTAAATTTTGCCATGCCCACCGAAGGAAGCTACCTCTGGGTCAACAAGAACCTGATTGAACTACTTACCCTCTGGGTAATTGTGCTGTTTCCCACCTCACAAACCATTGGGATGGACCGATTCCTGTTCAATAAGAAATAGATGAATGCTATGAATGACAAAGATAAAAATGCAAGCGGTAGCAAAATGAACCGCAGGGATGTGCTCAAGGGACTGGCTACCGTGCCGGTACTGGGTGCCATGGCCTATGGCACCTGGAGAAAAACAAGGCAGGACCACGTCCGCAGCCACAAACTGGCCAAGGAGCTCAATATGAGTGCCGAAGAGAAAGAATACACGCCTTTCAAACACGATGGTGATACCATTAGGATCGGAATCATTGGATATGGAATCAGGGGAACCCAGTTGATGAAAGCTGCAGGCTTTGCCCCCCCCAAGACCATCCAGGGGTGGAAAGAGGATGCAGCCAAGGATTCACGTAACAAAAGATATTCCGACTTCCTGGAGCAGGATGATCTGAACATCCGGGTAACCGGCGTTTGCGACCTCTTTGATGTCCGTGCCGGGGATGCCATGGCTGCTGCAGCCAATATTGGCAGAGAAGGAAACGGCGGACAGATGGGACCCACTCCGAAACGATACAGAACCTACCATGAAATGCTTGCTTCCGACGAAATTGACGCCGTCATTATTGCTGCTCCTGACCACTGGCATGCACAGATGACTATTGATGCTGCTAAGGCCGGAAAGCATGTTTATGCTGAGAAAGGATTTACCCTGACCATGGACCAAACCTATGCTGTTCGCGATGCCGTTAAGGCAAGTGGCGTAGCCTACCAGCTGGGACACCAGGGACGCCAAACCGAGAGTTATCTCAAGGCCAAGGAGGCCATTAACAAAAAGCTCATTGGAAAAATCAACCTGATAGAGGTCTGCACCAACCGCAACTCTGCCAATGGTGCCTGGGTTTATAATATTCATCCCGATGCCAATCCGAACACCGTAGATTGGGCGCAATTTGAAGAGCCCTGCGAGGTTAAGCACCCCTGGAGCCCTGAACGCTTTTTCCGCTGGAGATGCTGGTGGGACTATGGTACTGGTTTATCAGGCGATTTGCTTACCCATGAATTTGATGCTATCAACCAGATACTGGGCATGGGTATTCCCACTTCTGCATCTGCTTCAGGTGGCGTCTATTTCTGGAAAGATAAAAAGAGGGGCGACTATGTGAATGAGATCAGGGAGGTACCTGATGTCTGGAACGCGGTACTGGAGTATCCAGATCTTGATTTCAGCATACTCTATAGTGCTTCACTTGCAAGCAACCATAACAGAGGGAAGACAATTATGGGCCATGATGGTTCCATGGAACTTGGAAATTCTCTGACTGTCTATGCGGACCGCCAGAGTACCAGGTATGCAGAACAGATCAAAAGCGGTTTGATTGATCCTGAGCTTCCTATCTATACCTACATTCCAGGTCGTAAAAATGTGGACTCGGTAGCCACTGCAACAGAGCAGTATTTTGCTGCACGAGGATTGCTTTACACTTACCGGGGAGGACGCCGGGTAGATACTACCCACCTCCATATCGCTGAGTGGGTACAGTCCATTCGAGAAGGTACACAGCCCAGCTGCAACATCGACCGGGCCTTTGAAGAGGGTGTTTCTGCCGCCATGGGTATTATGGCTCAGAGAGAGAACCGTACCATATTCTGGGATAAGGATAAGGAAGAGATCGTTAAATCTTAAGGTTTAAGTAAGGGGGAGGGTTACCCTCCCTCTTTTTTTGTCCCCTGCCCTATTGCATCCCACGCTCCTGCAATTCCTGGTATACCGTCCATAGTCCAAAAATCTCCTTGTAAATAGCGAGCTCGGTGCATTTTATGTCACATACCATACGTTCAAACAGAAAGGCCTGAAATTGCAGAAGTTCTTCTCCACTAAGTCCGGTAATATCTGAAATGTTTTCTGCGCTGACAATGGCATCAAACTGATCATGTTTCTCCTGGTTCTTTTTTAACCAGTAGACCTTCCGGGCCGACTTTGCCTGTTTATTAAAGTTATAATAGAAATAGGATATTGGTGAGGTCAGAAGTAAGCTGATACTTTTGATCGCTTCCTCATCCATCTCCATGGGAACTTTGTCCGGATCCTGCTGCGGAAGTCCCATTGAGGCTCCCAGGGTTTGCTGCATGGGCATTTCGATAAAGGCCTCACGAAAATCATCATAGGTGGCACCCCACTCAAAGATCCTGGCTTCCTGCAATTGGTATCGGCGTCTTTTTATCCTGATTTGTTTATTTGCACGCAGCTCTGCCACAGCGATAACGGTATCCTGAAAAGCGATGTTCCGGATCAACAAAGTATCGCCAAAACGAACCGGCAGGCGAAATATACCCAGGCTATCGGTGACATCACCCTGATGGGAATTCAAATTAATCACATGAGTGGCAGGAACGGCCACAAACGATTCATCAGATACAATTGCGCAAAGCAAAAAAAGTGAGTCGGCCGGCTGGGCATATAATTCTAACTTTATCAACAACAGCAGGCAGAGCAGCGGAAATATGTTTCGCAAGGACATATATTATAAAAATATCCAATAATTTCCGTATAAACTGTGCATTTAACAATCCTTAACCTCTTTTCAATCTTATTCAGAATTGTGTTGAACCAATTGAAGTCGGAGATGTTAAGTGAGCATAAATAAGATAGCATGACCAACATTGTATTTCTCGACAAGCTTACCATAGGGAAAGTGGATAACATGAAACTCATCGCCAAACTTGGTCGCCTCGACACCTACGAATCCACAGAACCGGACCAGGTAGTTGAACGATGCCAGGGTAAGGAGGTAGTCATCGTGAATAAAGTAGAGATGAGTGCCGCAGTAATGAAACAGCTTGGCGATCTGAAACTTATTTGCGTAGCTGCCACCGGCATTAATAATGTGGATCTGAACTATGCGGGAAATAACGGGATAGAAGTAAAAAATGTGGCTGGATACTCCACTGATTCTGTTGCCCAGCTAACCTTCACAATGCTTCTCTACCTGGTGAACAAGCCTTACTATTACGATAGCTATGTAAAGAGCGGAGCCTACTCCAGGAGCAAGTCATTCACCCACCACAATGAACCTTTCTGGGAGTTAAAGGGGAAGCGTATGGGGATCATTGGTCTTGGGACCATCGGGAGGCAGGTGGCCAGGATAGCCGAATCCTTTGGGATGGAAGTGGTATTTTACTCCACTACCGGACGAAACAATCATATTTCTTACAAAAGATTTGAACTGGAGGACCTTTTGAAGAGCTCAGATGTGGTCTCCATACATGCGCCATTCAACAACCAGACACATGACCTGATCACCTATAATAAAATGAAACTGATGCGACCTTGCGCCATCCTTCTCAACCTCGGCCGTGGCGGAATCGTTAATGAAAAAGACCTGGCAAGGGCCCTGAATGAAAATATTATTGCTGCAGCAGGCATCGACGTGATGGAAAACGAACCCATCAACGCCGACAACCCGATGCTTAAACTCTTTGACAAGGAGAAAATCCTGATTACTCCTCATATGGCCTGGGCCTCAAAAGAATCCAGGGAGCTCCTGGTAGAGAAAATCGCTCGCAATATAGAGGTCTACCTGAAAAGCAGGTAAACGGCTACATCAGAGATTTTCCAGCTTTAATAAGCAGGTTCTTGGTGGCTAAAACACCTTCATCCTGACTCAACCCCCTGCCTTCATACTCAATGCCAATGTATCCCCTGAAGCCTGCATCCTTAACAATCTTCAGAAGCCTGTAGAAATCTTTATCTACCTCATTGCCCTCCTCATCAAAATTGTGAGATTTGGCACTAACTCCCCTGGCCAGGGGCATCAACTCCTTCATTCCCAGGTAAAGGTCATATTTCTCCCCACCCGGCCTACGATCTACTACGAAATTACCAAAATCAGGGAGTACACCGCAATTAATCATCCCGGTATTCCTGATCACAGACCTTAGCCAGCTGGCCCTGGAGGAAAAACCTCCATGATTCTCTACAATTACATTGATCCTGTAGTCAGCTGCAAACTGACTTAAGGTTCTAAGACTTCTGGTAGCTGCATAGGCCACCTCCTCCTCAGTTCCTTGTCCACCAGCATTCACCCTGATAGAGTGGCAACCCAGAATATGGGCAGCTTCAACCCACTTATAGTGGTTTTCAACAGCAAGTTTCCTTTTCTCTTCGTCCGTATCTCCCAGGTTTCCTTCCCGGTCGATCATAATCAGCACATTCTTTACATTAATATCCTGTGTACGCTTCAGAAGCTCTTTAATATACTCTTTATCGGCCGATTTGAAAAACTGATTCACATACTCAACTGCATGTATATCGAAATTTTTCTGAGTGTAAGCCGGAAAATCCAGGTTATCCAGTTCACCACCAAAAAGTGCTTTGTTCAGAGACCACTGAGCCAGAGAAATATCAAAAAACAGGCCATTTCCTTCTGGATGAGTTTGAGGATTGCTCTCACTGTCTTTCGCACTAATAACCTTTCCGGCAGAAAGGGCTGCAGCTCCAAGGGCTGCACTCTTCACAAATGTTCTTCGTGTTTGCATCTTTTCTATTTTATAGTTCTTTGATCTTGATATTCCTGTACCATACATTATCGCCATGGTCCTGAAGACCGATAACACCCTCTTCCTGAATATTGGCCCAGTCAGGATTCAAACCAGGAAATTTGGATCCGGCAACCAACTCGTTCCATGCATCAGTGCCATACTCATATTCAACAACAACAACTCCGTTCTGAATATGCTTCACATGCTTGTCCTTCACGATAATCTCAATCTGGTTCCATTCACCAGCTCCATTGAAATTTTGAGGATTGGCAGGAATCAGGTCGTAGAGTGAACCAGCCTGTCTGTTTCCGTCTTTCCCCAGTTTGGCATCAGGATGCCTGGCATTATCCAAGACTTGCATCTCAGGAGCTGTCTGGTAAATATGCTTGTATTTTGCATCTTCTGAACAAAGATACAGGATACCTGAATTGCCAGCTTCAGCAATCTTCCATTCCAACTTTAAATGAAAATCAGAAAACTTCTTGTCATAAACAATATCTCCCCGGGTACCTTCAGCTTTTGGATTGAAATGGATCGTTCCATCTTCCACAAGCCATCTGTCAGGAAAAAAATCCTTCTGGAAGCCCCTCCATCCATCGGTGCTTGAGCCGTCAAATAACAAAACAAAGCCTTCTTGCTTTTCCTGATCACTAAGTTTATTCTGAGCCTGAAGGCCACAGCTGAAAAAAATCGCCAGAAAACCAGCCAAAACGAACATTGAAATAATCCTCTTCATTATATTAATTTTTGAAATTTTAATTAGTTATAAACAGAAATCTAAATTTGTGAAAACTATTCCGGATTACCAAGTTGATTTGTAATAGATAAATTTGTAATTTACTACAAATTAAGGTAGTCAGACCATGAAACCTGACGAAAACAGCTTTGATCCGGACTATTTCATGTATGATCTGGTTCAATTGCAGGAGCAGCTTTTCTACTTTGCACTGCAACTTACCGAGGACAGGGAGGATGCCCTGGACCTTGTTCAGGAGACTAGTTTTAAAGCTCTAAAGAATCGCGGCAGGCTGCACAACAATGACCACATCAGGGCCTGGCTCTACACCATTCTGAAAAACACCCATATAAACTATCTGCGAAGCAGTCATTACCGTCAACTTAAACATAACAGTGATGAACTCAATAACAGGGCTTCACCATCAGGTGGACCCGAAGGAGCTCCCTATGAAGAACTTCAGAAAAAAGAGCTGCACGAAATTATAGGAATGTTGCCCAATGTATATGAGAGGCCCATCAGGATGTTCCTTTCCGGATATTCGTATAAGGAAATCGCCATGCATATGGATATTCCCATCGGTACAGTGAAGAGTAGGATCCACCTTGGGAAAAAGCAGATTCGTAAGGTCTACACTGCCTGATCTGCCTGGACAGGTCCCTGAGTATATTTCGCCTTCGACTGTTTTTTTCCTCTTTCACAGGAACTAATAAGGAAATCACTAATTTTATGAAATGAAAAAGGTAATACTGTTCGTACTCTATAGCTTTTTATTGCCACCATTTGTATTCGGGGGAGTTAAACCAGGAGATAAAGCTATTCCCTTCACTTTATTAAATGTGGATGGTAGAACTGTCTCCCTCTCCGATTACAGTAATCAAAAAGGTGTAATCCTTATTTTTACCTGTAATACATGTCCCTTCACGAAGGCATATGAAGAGCGTATTATACAACTTCATAATACATATCTAAGCATGGGATTTCCCGTGGTAGCAATCAATTCTAACAATCCGCAGATCTCTCCTGACGACAGCTACAGCCATATGAAAGCAAGAGCCCTGGAGAAGAATTACTCCTTTCCCTACCTTAAAGATGATAAGGAAGAAATCTTTAAAGCCTATGGCGCCACCAGGACACCCCAAGCCTACTTACTTGAAAAAAACGGAGATAGCTTTAGGGTAGCCTATATGGGAGCTATTGATGACAACTCTTTGGACCCCAGGTCTGTAGCTAACAGGTACCTGGAAAAGGCCATCAGGGCCCTTCGTGAAGGAAAAAGACCCGATCCGGCCACCACCAGAGCAATTGGTTGCACCATAAAAACAGAGGGCAATTAATGACACACGTAGTAATTACAGGAGCTTCAAGAGGTATCGGGAAAGCCCTGGCCCTTGAATTCCTCAGGAAAGGAGCAGCTCTTACCATTTCGGGAAGACATCAAGATAGGCTGAATAATGCAGTTACTGCACTGAAAGAGGAGTCTGGCTCCAACAATTGCCAGGGAATCGTTTGTGATGTGAGCAGCCAGGAAGACCTGGAGAATCTCTGGAAGGAATCTACCTGCATGCTGCCCGTAAATATATGGATCAATAATGCCGGAGTAAATCACAGGAGCTCTAAGCTTATTAGTCTGGATATAAAAGAAATAGACTCTGTTTTAGATACCAACATCAGGGGAAGCATTCTGGGTTCCAGGGTAGCTCTGTCGGGCATGATGGAACAGGGGTTCGGAGCACTCTATAATATGGAAGGGTTAGGAAGTGACGGGAGGATCGTGGAGGGAACGAGCATCTATGGCACCAGTAAATCAGCAGTCAGGTATTTCACCCGCTCCCTGATTAAAGAACAACGAAACAGTCCGGTGATTGTGGGGAGCATCAGTCCGGGAATGGTCGTCACTGACATGATTCTGGAACCCATTCGAAGAGAACCGGAAAAAAATAAAGAAGCCCTCAGAATATTTCACATTCTTGCAGATCCTCCAGGCAGAGTATGTCCATGGATCGTCAAAGAACTCCTTTCAAACAGGAAGCACGGGAAACACATTGCCTGGCTAAACGGTAGAAAAATTATGCTGAGGTTCATTCTTAATATGTTTAAGAATAGGAAAGTGGAAGGATTGCCAAATTCTTAATTGCCATCACTTAAAAAGATAGCATCTTTGCACTCTCAAATTTAAATGGAGATGATACACCTCAATATAATGGAGATCCTGGCAGCCTTTATGGTCTTGTTTGCGATTATTGATATACTGGGCTCCATCCCAATCATATTGGACATAAAATCTAAGACAGGAGCAATCTACCCTGGCAAAACTACCCTGGTTGCCTATGGCATTATGTTGTTATTTCTCTTTATCGGTGAACCCTTGCTAGCCGTATTCGGAGTCGATATATCTTCATTCGCCATTGCCGGTTCGATCATTCTCCTGTTGATGGGGCTGGAAATGGTCCTTGGAATTAAGCTCTTCGAACACGAATCCGGAGGAAGTGGTGCCATTGTTCCTATTGCCTTCCCTTTGATTGCCGGTGCGGGTTCCATAACCACACTTCTTTCCTTAAGAGCTGAGTATCACTCAGTAAATATTTTGCTTGCACTTTCATTAAACATGATAATTGTCTATCTTGTGCTGCGCTTAACAAGCTCTTTTGAAAGAATACTTGGGCCAAATGGCTTACATATTTTAAGAAAATTTTTCGGAATTATCTTGCTGGCCATTGCCATCAGGCTATTTTTATCAAATACAGGGATTGAGATACCTAAGCAATAGAAAATGAGGGCATTTATTTGGATAATAGTGTTGATTTCACTGTCGGGATGTGCCAATGATGATCTTTCCTGGATCTCCATTAGAAATGATACAACCTCTCCCATTTATATTCTTCCCTATTCATCAGAATTCACCAATGCTGAATGGATACAGCCAGGCGCTTCAGATGATTTTTATTCCATCAATTGTGACTGTATTGACGGATATGAATACTTTTCATTCTATTATGACAGTCTTATTGTTCTCCTAAAGGACCAGGAAGAAGATCCCATCAAATTCTATAAAGATGGAACAACAGTGAATTATGATCCAGCACTCAATCCTTTCATCAACCCGGATGTGTGGAAAACTCAAAATTTTGACACCCACGTTTCAGGAACAAGCATTAATACACTGGAGGAGAAACATATATTTGAACACTACTTTTGCATTGATGCCCAAAGTGTTAACTCAATGAATGAAGAGGGAGAGTCAGATACGGATCTTTAAAGCATCGGCCATCTGAGTTTTCGTTAAGATGACCGGATGAAACTTATGAGAGGTATGCTCCACAACCTTCTGAACACCTTCTTTTTTTAAGCCATAATCGGATAGCAAAGGTATTTCAAGCAGACTGGAGATGTGGATCAGTTTCTCCTTGAATGCCTGTAAATACTCCAGCTCCTGCTTGTATTTAAAGTCAGCAAAGACCTTACTTATAATAATCAGCTTTTTCATAGCCGGATGATCAGGCTGCTCCAGCAAATTATCGATTGTTGATGCAAAAACCGGGGCCATCAATGAACCACAGGCTACACCATGAGGAATATGGTAAAACCCACCCAGTGGAGATGCAAATCCGTGTACAAGGCCAAGACCTGCATGAGCAAGAGTAATCCCTGAAAACATTGCTGCCAGTGCCATACCGGAACGAGCTTCCAAATTTTGATCGCCTTCCAGGAAAGCTCTGAGCAGGAACTTTTTAATTTGTTTCAGTCCTTGCAATGCCAGCGCATCAGTCAAAACATTGGCCTTGGTTGAGAGATAGGACTCCAACAACTGTGAAAAAGCATCCATACCGGAGGCAGCTGTGAGTTTAGCCGGACAGGAGAGCATCATTTCAGGATCAACAATTGCCAGTTCAGGAATGAAATTATTATGGCGAAGGGATTTTTTAAATCCCGCTTCTCCCACCTCTGAGATCACAGCATTCTTTGTCATTTCACTTCCTGTACCAGAAGTAGTTGGCATGGCAATAAAAGGAATCTTATCTCCGGGATGTTTTTTCTCACCTACACCCTCCAAATATTCCCTGACTCCGCCTTCTACAGGAATCATTGCAGAGATAGCCTTTCCGGCATCCATAACACTTCCGCCTCCCACTGCTACCACAACCTCGGTACCTGTATTCCTGTATTTTGCCACAATCTGGTCAATCTGCATTGGTGAGGGCTCATGCGCAATCACTTCATGTTCCAATTCCAGGTTTGCGGCTTTCAATCCGGAGATGATTTCATCGCCATGTCCTGAGTTATATATAGAAGATGAACCGGTAAGCAGTAAAACCCTCTTGCCCATTGAATTAACTGCAGCAGCCAGTTCGTTTCGCTTCCCCGCCCCAAAAATTATCTCAGGGAGAGAGGAAAACTGAAAAGATTCGATCATTTGAGAAATATTTTCGTAAATATAAAAAAAGAACGCTGTTCTCAGCCAGCATCAGTAAAGAGTCAGTATGAGATGCTGTTTTGTTGAGAAAAGACTACCTCCTCTTCACAATGAAATAGCCTTTTTTTTACCTTTATTGTACAAAAGTCCGACATATGATACGTT
>Ga0209633_10002890_pt1 | contig 16207 bp, 13 predicted proteins | sample Cruoilmetagenom1_FD_187290 | JGI IMG/M metagenome (GOLD analysis project Ga0209633, IMG submission 187290) | Oil polluted marine microbial communities from Coal Oil Point, Santa Barbara, California, USA - Sample 1 (SPAdes) (version 2) | ecosystem: Environmental > Aquatic > Marine > Oil seeps ... | reverse complement strand
AATGTTTGACTATGCATGTCTGAATAGGCCCATCATTCTATTTCTTGATGACTATGAAATTTATTCTGCTGTTCGGGGCATGTATTATAACATTGTCAAAGAATCCCCAGGCCCGGTTGTCAAAAACACTGATGAACTCATAACCATATTAAAAGAGAATCAATACCTTTCTAAGGAAAATCTAGCTCGTTTGCAGAAGTTTAGACACATTTTTTGTAATTTTGACAAAGGTGATGCAGGAAAGCAGCTAATTGAAAATGTGTTCGTTAACTGATGATTTCTACCTGTTCTGATTGGCTGGCAATAGTTTTTTGACCATTTCTACAATGCGTTTTCTAGAGCCAGCATCATTGTAATGGAAAAAGGTGTCTGGAAGAATGACTCTGTTATCTGTTTTTGTCGAAATTTCAGTTAAAACTTCAGCGTATTCTGTCAGCCCGTGCGTTTTTATAATTGTTTCAAATTCTTTATAAATACCTCTTCCCTGAAAATATTTGTCTATATCCGGTGTATAAAAAATAATCTTCCTGTTTAGTGGTGCAAAATCAATTGCAATACTTGAGTAATCAGTTATTAAAATTTCACTTTGGGCAAGTATATAATTGATATCCTGGTCATGAGTAAATTGTATGATGTTAGAAACTGGTTCTAATAGTTCTTCGAGTTGTTTATTTAACGGATGTATTGAAACCATCAACACATATCCTGATTTTTTTATTTCAGAAATGAATTTTTGATTGCAGATAGCTTTAATAATTGTGTAGGCGTCGCTGATGTTATCGCGCCACGTTGGCGCATACAGGATCTTTTTCTTAATTATATTTGAATTTTCATAAATGATATCATTGCGAGGATATCCGGTTATTGAGATCTTCTGCTCTGGTAAACCAAATGCAGATATCATGCGATGTTGTACAGCCTTAGATGAGGCAATAATAACGGAGTAGCGATTAAGATTTTTCTGGAAAAATTTCCGGGAAACATAATATAAAAAAGAGTTTTTGTTCTGAAAGGGCAAGGTCTCTGGTGAATCAAGAAGTATATGTTTGATAGGAATGCCGTGCCACAACTGGACGATTTTTGTTCGAGCTAAAGTGAAGCGGGCGAGGTCTCCCTGGCCTGTGGAAACAAAGGCAATTGCTGCCCGGTATTGATACCATATCCCGACAAGGCTATAGCAGGAATAGTTGCGACCGCCGGTGGGTTGTAATTTCCCCTGGTTGCAGATCCAAACTGGCTCTATTCCCGGGTGAAACTTCAAAACATATTCAAATAGATAACGGGCATTGTCTTTAAAACCGAAAAAGTTACCAAATACCCATATAGATGAATTTTTAGGGATAAGGTATCCCAAGTAGTAAAGAGGTAAAGTTACAATGAAAGAAAGAATCTGCCAGAATGCTCTAATGGTTTTATGGCGTAGAATTTTTGCAACAAGATTGTTCATGGGCAGAGATTCGAGCAGGTAACAGATTTTTTTTAATCTCTTGGTATTGTCAATATGCCAATCTCTAAGGAAAGAAAAAAGAGATCAAATAAGTTGTTTATCTAAATTGGTAATCTCAAGAGCACCGTAGGATGAGCCAGTCGTTGTAGCAAAACAAATTCAGTCTTCCTTGCATGCCGCTACTAATTTGTCAGTTGTAGCAGAAGTGGTCCTGATTACTGGGGCCCTCTCTGTTGATAAGCTCCGGTCAGGTGGACGAATGTTCTTTGTAGTCATGCTGCCAACAATAAGGTTGGATCTTATGATCAATCAAACAAACGAGATAAAATTATTGAATGAGGTCATCATCGTTAATCTTTTTTAAAGTTCTGGCTGAGAATTGGTTGCATATACTTAAAGTCGGGTCAGTAAACCTGCAGTTTCTGGGTTATCGGTCAGCCATTGATCAGGATTTTTACAAAAACATTCATATATGGGCAGGATGGTCTCGGTACTGCCTTTCATGAGCAGAGTTCCCTGTTCCAACCATAGTATGCGCGAACACATTTCTTTAACCTGAGCAGGATTGTGAGAAACAACAATGACAGTTTTGGTTCGTTCCCGCATTTCTTTTATTCGCTTGTTGGCTTTATTGCGGAAGGCTGCATCACCCGTAGACATGACCTCATCAAGTATAAGAATGTCTGGTTGTACCGCCGTTGACACGGCAAACCCAAGTCTGCTTTTCATACCTGCTGAATAGGTGCGAATGGGCTCATCAAAAAAATCACCAAGTTCGGCAAATTCTTCAATCTCATCCATCCTGAGTTTAACTTCTTTACGTGACATGCCAAGGATAGAACCACTAATCAGAACATTCTCACGGCCTGTTAACTGAGGTCGAAAACCAATTCCCAGGGCTAAGAGCTGCACCTTACCATTCGTTGTTACTTTTCCTATGTCCGGGGTAAGTGCACCACTTATTAGCATGGAGAAGGTGCTTTTTCCAGATCCGTTTCGTCCTATCAAGCCAACAGTATCTCCTTCATAAATAAATGCTGAAGCATTTCTCAGTGCCCAAAACTCCATGCTGATCCGTTTCTTTTTGTTAAAGGCGAGAAAAAAATTACCACTTCTCCGGTAGCACAAGCTCACATGATCAATGGAGATAGAAAGTTCTCTTTTTTTCGATTCTTTCTTTTTCAGTTTTTCTCTATTCGAGGAAGGGTGAGAGAGGGGAGAAGGAGACCTATTCATTTCAGGAGTGACTGGTTTGCCGGCAAGATAAAAAGTTAATTTGTCAGGTCGAGGAAGTTGCCAGTCGTCTGGAAGTAGTGTCATTCCAAAAACCCGTGGAGTACGGAATTTTTTCAAATCTGGGAGATCATAGGATTCCAGTTGGCAACCGGTTTTGATATCAAAAGAGACAATGCGATTTGGAATTTTTTGCTTGTTTGGGGGCCCGAAAAAACCTGCACCACAATAGATTTTGTCACAGGCAATAGCCATTCCACGAAACTGCTGAGCGTTACCGTCTTTTATTCCAGCAACATTTTGCAGGGTTGTCTGCCATGCTATTCCATCCCGATTGATACTTTTGTTATCCTTTACATCATAAGCTTGCAGAATGCCATTATGATGAGATTTCCAGTATAATTTGTCAGTTGTAACCTGGAGAAAATAAAGCCCATGGGAGATAATGCCACCATGGGGATTATATAATCCTCCAAGAAAGGGTTCTCCGGTAGAAAAGTCGATAATTTTTCCTTCTTCGCTACTATTACAATTTGCAATGGTCAGGTAAATTTTTCCATCTGTTGTTTCACATAAATGACGAATTTGGCCATAGGTAAATTGCATTGTAAACTTTTTGGGTTGTTTGAAAATATCAGGTGCAATTTCCCAAAGTGAATGGCGTCGGATGAAATCTCCTTTCAAAGTGAGTTCGTCAATAGAGCAGTTCGAATTGTTGGCAACAAAAATTCTACGACGATTTAAAGAGTGTAATATTGGGACAAGACCAATATATGTCGGGAGGTTAGTTGCTAACGGCCAATCAAATTGTACAATTTCCTGTTCAGAAGTAAAGAAGGGAATGTTAGCGTTTCTGTTAACATTGAAGACACGAATGCTGTAGGGGGTTACAACGTAGAACTGTTTCCCAATAGTGACAATATCACGGTAAAACGCCATAGAAGACGAGTAGCCAGCAGAATGATCGTCTTGAAGGTAATGAAAACCTGTGTCCGTGTCCAATATCCCCAAGCCACTTCGCTTGCTGGATCGTGATACAAGGCTAACGAGAATAGAGGCCACTGGGTATCCTATAGCATTTTTATGAGTTGGGATGAGTTGGCGCGTAACCAAAAAAGACCTACTTGGATGATTACAAGACTGATAAACAATAAGACTGAAAAAGTCTGCCAACTAAACAGTTGACCATCTATTAATACGTTGTGCAATGCAGTTATTATCCAAGCCATTGGATTGAGAGTAAATGCTATTTTGGCAATTTCTGGTAATCTTTCGGAGTCAAGCACTCTCGATGCCGGGTACAAAATCGGACTGAGAAAAAAACCAGCACGCAGCAGATAGACCATGATTTGTTTCGTGTCCCTTATATAAACGTTTATAACGGATAAAAAAAGACCAAGTCCATAAGCAATCAGTCCAATAAGTGCAAGGAGCGGGATAACTGTTAATGAATGAATTCCTGCTGCTGGATAATTCCATATCAAGATGATGATAATGCCGATGGAGTTGAAAAAGAGTTGCACGAGTATTGGAATGGCAATCAACATTGAAATCGGGAGTGCGACTTGGCGGATGAGTTGCTTGTTGTTGATAATGACATCAGTAGTACCAGCTAAAGCAGCGCTGAAGCATTGCCAAGCAACCAAGCCGGTCAGTACAAAAATGTGATAATTGTCTCCTCCACGTTCCATAATGATATTGATGAAGAAATAATAAATTGCCATCATGAGAAGTGGGTTGACTATCCACCACAACCAGCCAAGCCGTGTCGCTGCCACTGTTGTTTTGATATTTACATCTACCAGCGTAATTAGAGCTGAACTATTATCTCTTATTTCATGGAAGAGTTTAGTCATAAAGAATTAGGGTGTTTTGGGTATGCAGTGGTTCAGGTCGGTCTGAATTAATTCTATTCTAAAGAGTGACTAAATTAATAGCGCTCACAGAAATAATATGCAATTAATTATGTCGTTTTGTGTAGTAAATTTCAATAGATTTATGGTGCAAATTTATTTCTTATATTTTGATAACATTTCCGTGCCTTCCAGAACTTGGACGATTTAATCTCATTTATAATCTGCTCAAGCTTTTTGATTTCCTCCTTTTTCTGGTGGATAATTTCATTGTGACGATGTTTCAGTTTTTTTATCTCCTCGTTTTTCTGATGGATTAGTTTGCCTCTTTTTTGTATTTCTGAACTGAGTGGCTCTGAATTATTTTCTAATATGTTGATTCGTCTGTTCCTCCAGCTAAATTCAGGGTAAAGCCAATAGATATGCGCCCAAATATCATTCCATAACCTTTCCATTGTTGATTGTACTTCACGAGTAGTAAAGTCTGTACCTTTTAAATTAGCAATAATGCCATAAGTATTGCTGACACATGAGTTAGCTATAGTAATATTTGTTTTCCCTGACCTATTTAACTTGGGATCAATAGTATTGCGAATATATATATCAGAATCAATGCCGATGTACTCAGACAGCATAGATGCTTGCTTATCCGGGTCCGTGAACCAATCTTCGTAATGCGCGATGAATATTCTTGAATTAGTGTGGTAAAAAGAAGAAACAGTTCTGAAATACCACTCCCATTCAAGAGCTTCCTGGGTGATTGAATCTCCTAGTATTATTTTATTTGAATCAATAAATGCCTCTGGTGCTCTGCAAGCAAAAATGTATAGAGGTTCAAGACCGCATTCTGAAAAAACCTTTTCCCAAATTGGAAACAGTAAAGTGATTCGTGGGTCCTTTAATGCAAAAATATGTGCACTGTCTTCCAGACTTTTGAGAAGGATTTCTTTAATTCTAGTCTTTAAATGAAAAGCATCTTCATTTCCAAAGTCTTCAGTCGGAATCGGTAAGTGAGCAGGTTTTTTTTTCTCCAGAAACTCGCGTTCCAGTTTAACAATTTCCCTGTCTTCCCAGAAACCTTTCAGGTTATTAATGTTGCTATCGATTTGTTGAGTTGTAGTGCTGATATCCAAGCTGGAGAGAAACTGCATGATTAAAGAGGTGCCACTCCTGCCCGGGCCTATGACGACGATTATTTTTTTGTTCATAAGTTTCTTTATATTACCAGGTTCTGTCAGCCTCTTCACATTTTATCATTCAGACTGTCGGGACTGCGGCAAGTTGTTTGGCAGGTAAAAACCGCTGTCAATTTGTTGCATCACGATTTTACCAAATGTTTACTGTCGCACTCAATGCTCTTTTTTTTAAAATTATTCTTTCGAGTGCCCTTTTATAAATTTACGATAAAGACGTTTAAGTATAAGAATGAGTAAATCTTTTGTCTGGGTAGTGTGAATAGAGTTTATCACAGCTTTTATTGTTTTCTGTTTCTCCGAAGTAATAGTTTGTCTGGCCTTTACCAGTTGACTATTGGGAACCATCTGGGGTTGTCGGTCGTCGTCAAGGTTGTAGAGTGGTCCAATGATAGCATGGTTTACAGTAGCTCGATAGAATGAACTGAGGTCCACTTGGCCCTTTTCATCACCTTCAGGACCAAGAAACCCTATGTGTTGAAAATTTACCCGATCATAATCATCATCTCTTGTGAGCCTGCCCTTTCCAAACAGAACAATCTCAATCAATGAATATTGCATGAGAAAATCATATAGAATTGCAGCATCCCGTCCATTCGGATCAGTACATTGATTTTCGTGTAATGAAGTGGTGGTTTGAAACCCTGTAAACAGTTTGCTGGATAGTGCTTTTAGATCGTTTTGTGCGAGTATTAGTTGAAGGCCCCAACTGATACTTTCGGCCATTAGGGGAAGATTGCGGGGCAGCAGTTCCAAGTTTGTCACTAAAAGGGAGCCTCCAGTGTCCACTTCAGCAATGTTATGAGCTCCGGCTGGCTGCCAAGTGTAGTCTTCCAGTTCTGCAGGGGCGACAAACAAGGACTTGCCTTGATTCACCACATGAAGTGAGCCTGCTTCACTCTGCCAATTCATATCATAACGAACAAGACCACTAATAATATCAGCATTGGTTTTGTTTAAGAACGCAATGGCAGTACTCAGACCGGCGGTACGTGAGAATATTCCCCGACGAGGCCAGAAAGCAACATATTTCAGTTGGTCGTCAGACTCTGCCAAAGCGTCACGCAAGCTGAATGTGGCTTTTATGTCCCGGATAAATATAATCATCGCACTATTTTCGGCAGCATATCGATTCAGTTCGACATCAAAATGCGAGTCCATCAACAGAACAAGAACAGCCTTGACATCATCCAGTGCCGGAAATGTCGTTAATGCGGATATAACCTCTTTTGTATTGTAGCAGCGGGTTATGACGGCAACACGTGGTCTACTCACAGGGATATCTCTCCTTCACATCCTTAAATAGATTATAGTCTTCTGCAAATTTTCTATCAAACATCTCCAGGGTCTCTTGGCTAAGAGAAAGATCTGCTCCAGACCACGTAGAACTGTTTAATCTATGGCCGTCAAAGTGATAATCGTCTGTTGCTCCAACGAGTTTGGCTACATGGCTGAGAGAAAAGGCCAGTGATTCTACCTGGCCAATATAATCGTAGTCTATATAATCAATAAACAGGGAGCGAGACTGATAATACCAATGCCTGTCCATTTCATACGGGTGTTGGTTACAGATAAATCTGATGAAATTTTCAAATGTTATGTTTTCAGTGACTGCCGTTTGGTAAGTACAGTGTGCACCATGTATATACTTAAGAATATTTTGACGGTTTCGAATCCACTCAGTACGAGTATTACTGATTCTGTCATATGGTTCCAGCCCAAGAGAGCCAATTCGATTCCTGTAACAGGAGATCACACGCTTAAACGGGTCACGTATGAAGCCTATTTTTGAAACAGAACGGTCTTTAATGAGTTCATAGAAACGTTGTTCCGGCATATCAGCCGGGCTTAAAAAGCCGGTGACAAGACGATTGTGCGGACTCTGGCTTTTATTGTACGAGCGACCATATTCTATTTTATATAACTCTGACTTGATAAGAGAACAGGCATTCTTTGAGCAAGCAATGTAGATGCAGTTGGTTTTAGGCAAGTAGAGGATATCGTTGTTGACAAGGCCTGCATGGTAGTTAGGTGAGCGTAGATTTTTGAAAAAAATAGTGGCCGACATTTACGGATGCCTCCAGAACAAACTGCCTGGGCGATGAATGGACTGGTCTTGTTGCAGAAATTCATTACGTTTCCCGTAAAAAAGCATTTTTTTGACGTTCATAGATAGCATGGCATTTGCCAATCCTTTATTCCTGTCTCGTAAATGTGCAAAAAGTGGATTGGTACGGCGATGGTGTTGGGTGATGAGCAGATTTGTATAACAGATTTTCAATTTCTCTCCGATATCTTCTTGGAAATCTGAATAAAATTTTTCATGTTCACCAGTGATCTTACATTGAGGATCCCAGCGTAAGGTATAATCCGAAAAAATTTCTTTTCTGAAAAGGGCAAAGTTGTTGACGGTATCCATTTGTTGAATATAGAAATATGGATCTAAAAACTCTCGTGGTACGTCAATATATTCAACAGGAAGGTATTTTTGCACATCTCCTTCCCGCCAGGTAAGATGGTTGAAACATGTGGCAACAGGCCCTTTTGTTAACTTGTCGGTATCATCATATGTATAGTTTTCAAACAAACCGCCGAGTACACCTATGTCCGGTCGTAAACTCATCAAGTCCAGAGCTTGTTGCAGGTGAAGGCGATTATCAAAAATTAAATCATCATCGCAAAGAAAAATAAGAGGTCGTTTAGCATTTTCAACTAATATATTGCGACTGGCCCCAAGCCCATAGTCATCTTCAACCCGAGTTACTTTGCACCCATATTCCGCCTCTGCCAGCTTATATTCCGGCTCTGTCCGCCCTTGGGCAACAAAATGGATTCCTATGTCGTATCCTAGTTGTCTCCTTACTGATTTAACGAACTCGAGACAGCTTTTTGGGCGGGCAACAGTGGTGAAGACGATTTCCACATCTTTTGGGCTCAAGGTATACTCTGGTGTTTTGGTATGTTCAACCCACAGGGTTTGATCAGGTAACTCCTGCCTCAGTAAAGCCCCTAACAAGCAGTTGCTGTTCAAGAGTTGTCGACGGGTTGCAAGCTTATTGTTTTCAGTGAACCTTTTGTTATAAAGCATTACAGCTATGGCATTATTTGGAATAGGGTCATTGAGTATCGGGCGGTCGGTATGCTTCCAGAATGTATCTGAACCCTCAAAGTGTATAGGATGTAAGTTTTTTTCAGGCTCAAAGAAACAGATATTATTATGTTGAAAAACTATCGGTGTCAGCATCTTGGCGCCAATTTCGCTCCAGCCAAAACTACTGCCTGAGGCAAGTTTTTCCTGAATGAGGTCAGTCATGGTATGCAAGTATTGACTGATAACGATTCCTTGCGGAAGTGAAGCCATGAAGCCGTTACTCACAACATTATTTGTTTCAGTTTTATGCACGCAGTAAAAATCTTTCTCAGAGAGTATATCGTTGAGCAAAGGCCCTAAATCGGTAAGCACAAGGCAGTCAATGTCCATCCACAAACCGCCATATTTTTCTAACAAGGCAACCCGGATATAGTCAGCTTTGAGTGCTATTGGTAGAGCCGGCTCGGAGTGTAAACGAATCTTATTAAGGTCAAATGGGATATTGGGGAGATAATCATGAAGAGTTTCCGGCGTGATAAGAATAACGTTACATTTAGGGCAATTTTTCTGAACTACTTCGTAGCACATTTTCAGGTAAACCGGCATTTGGGTTCCGGGAAGATTTTCCCAGTATAGCCATATATCCAGGTAATGACTGCTTTTCATCTGTTTTCTCTATTAATGAGTGTTTAACCAATGGGCCTCTGAAAAGTGCTAATGACACAATCAAGATAATGAAGCGTCAGGTATGTATTCAATGGCATGGAATATCTTAAACTTTGAGTCTATGATTTGTATACTTCAACTTGACTCGACTATTGCTTAATTTAGAGGTAAAAATACCTTTGCAGTATTCGAATCAGGGGGGCTACGATCAATCCGGGAGACAGATTCAAATTTTTCTTTTTACAAAATATTAGGCACCTATGTCAATAAATATCTATCGTGAAAACTATTCTGTCCCCAGCAAAAAAAGAAAATAAATTCAGTCCCATTGCCGAGAAGCGAGTAGGATTAGTTCAGCTTTGATTGTAATCAGATATTTCAAAGTATGCATTTAAAGGGTGACCGTACTTCTGGCCGTGGATCTGTTTTATTGTGTCAGATTCTTTTTTATGTGTTGTGCAACAAGGCGCAATGGAGCTGTCAGTCGCCATGATGAAGAATTATAAACAGCATCAAGTTTATTTTGCAGAATCTTGTTCTTTTTTCTTACATCTGTTTGTTGGACTGTTGTCTTTGTTTTTTCCCAAATTACCTCGTACTGTTGTTCGAGCATCAGTTGAATTAATTCACGTTGTATGGGGGTAAAATACAGTAACGATGTCTCTGGGATACGCGACAGTACCTGGTAGTAGAGTTTGAACATCATTATTCTATCCTTAGAATTGAGCTGATTCTCCTCTATGCTCATGATATCTCGTTGCAACCACAGAACGAAATAACGATCGATAATCTGCCGGATACTATTCGTGTCTTGATTGTTTTCAAGGAAATTCAACATATCATCAGCGGCTTTGGTGCGGTATAAATAATCAATTTTTTGTGGTTGCATAAGGGATTTGGGGCCTGAACTGTCTCGTAACCGGTGGAGATAGGTAGTATCAGTACATATTGAAATGGAGCCGGCCAGAAGATGTGTTTTCCAGGAAAACGGATTGTCTTCAAATTTCTTGAGACACGGATTGAATCGGAGACTATGTTGTTTCAAAAAAGAGGTTTTGAGCAGTTTATTACAGCCAATGACATTTCCAGCCAGAAACGGAGCATCTTTGAATATTATTCCGTTAACAGCCTTTTTTAAATAGTTTTTATGATACCCATATTCCCGTTCGCCCGTTTTTTCGTTCCATCTCAGGGTACCCCCGATGATTTCGTCGGCAGCATTTTCTTTCGCTATGCTGTAAAGTCGGGAAAGGCTATCCGGTGAAAAGAGGATGTCGTCAGAATCCAGAAAAAAAATGTACTCTCCCTTAGCTGCATCTATACCTGTATTTCTTGCAGCAGCCAGTCCTGAATTGTTTTCGTGGCGGAAAATAGTTATACGAGAATCTTTATCTGCATGCCGTTTTAATATGGTGTTGGAGTTATCCGGTGAAGCATCATTGATACAAAGTATTTCCAGGTTGTCTATTGTCTGCTCAAGTATTGAATCTAAGCAGCTAGGTAGATATTGTGCCACATTATAGACTGGGATGATGACGCTAATTGCTGGTTTGTTCATTTGTTTGAAAACTCACTCTTGTCCAAAATAGATTTATCCTCGCACACTTGATGTTCGTCGGTTAAATCGAAAAGTGTATTCATCAAGATAGTAGTTCAAATGTTTCGGACTTATCGCCTTGGTGGGTGCTTGACAGTAAACTTTTCAATAATGATGAATTTCTATGAACACCAGGCCAATGTACATGTGCAGGATCGCCACTTTTGGAAAGATTGATTTGTTCATGCGTATATTCATGGTTCTTCAGCGTATTGTAACCTTTCCAGCAATCGTCAAATTCTTATAGTGTTTCCGGGTATTCAAGTCCAGCAATTGGATGGGATCAAAAATTTTCCATGCCCCATTATAACATTGGGCCAGTGAAGTGGATACCCCCCTCCTTTATTAGAGGAGGGAGCAGAGAGGTATTGCCAATCCGAGGTATAATCAGGTAGATTAACTCTCAAAAGATTATTAAGGTAAGACTCATGCTAATTCAAAGAATTTACCTAAGGACCAACTTTTAATGATGTCTTATGTAATATGTAATTGCAAATACGTTATAACTTTGTGTCGTAATATCTGTAAAAATAATTTCAATGACAGTTAAAATGCTATTTAACAAATTTCTTGTGCCAGATCGAATCCCCGAAGGAAATGTCAACGGTCTGCATTAAATAGTATTCAGGGATACCTCAGGAAATATTTTTTATCAAGTTTATTCTGGACCTTTTAGGAATACACCGTCGCAGGCGGAGTGCACTTTTTTCTTATGCCGATAGTCAGTTTTATAGTCCCTGTTTTCAATGCTGAAAGCCATCTCGCTTTTTGTCTGGATTCGATCTTGAATCAGACTGTTACGGATATACAAATTATTTGTATAAATGACTGTTCACTGGATAGTTCGCAGAATATTCTTCAGGTATATGCAGACAGAGATAGTCGAATTGAAATTATCGATTTTACAGTAAATAAAGGAGCTGGAGCTGCAAGAAATGCTGGTATTGAAAGAGCTGCAGGGACATTTATGCGAATGGTTGATGCGGATGATTTTATCCCATTAGACAGTACTGAAAAACTTGTTAATGCCGCTGTTAAATACCAGAGTGACTTTGTGCGTGGTGGGTTTTTGCACTATCAGTCAAACGTGGGTAAGGCAGCAAAAAAGGGAGGCCGTTATCCTGAGAAACTTCTCATTAATGGTTCTATTAGGACTAACAAAGAGCTTTGGTTCTTTGATCAGCATTGTACATTTCTTTTTCGCTCTGATTTGATAAAAAAGCAGGAAAAAAGCAGGTATGATGAGTCAATGAGAAATGGTCAGGATGTCAGCTTTCTAATTCATTTGGTACCATTTATGGAGCGAGTAACACTTATTCCAGAGCCTGTTCATTGTTATCGCCAAAACCCATTATCCATAACGAAGAGGAAAAAAGAGAAGCAATACTACCTGAATCTATTTAAGCTCTATGATTTGGAATATAGGCAATTGGCTTCAAAAGGATTTCGTGAACAAGTAGATTATTTTATTTATTATCATCTATTTAACATTCTACCGAACATTGTGTTCCCATCTATTTCTGTTAATTTACAGGATCAGGATGCTTATGAGGTCTTGACACGCTTGAAAAGGGTTATTGATGAACATGAGATCAGGGACCTTTGCTTTTCTTCCCTGTATGGCTGGCAAAGCGAGCGTCAACTCCCACTCATATCAAAGCAGATTGTACTCATGTTATCTGCCGGCTATGTTCAGGATGCATATTTAATTTTGAAAGAAACTGGACTAATGGAGAAGAAGCAGCGAGTTTTACAGGAAAAAGTTGTCGCTTTATTAAATTCCACCTCATGGCGCATAACTGCACCTCTTCGCTATCTTATCAATATTTTCAAATAACCTCTTTGCTTTTTTTTCCATCATATTGCTGAAGTATTTTTTTATATACGACTCTATACTGATCAATGACATGTTCTCTGGAGTAGCTTTTTTCTACTTTTTGTCGACCAGCCAGTCCCATAGCTTTTCGTATGATGGGGTCTAACAATTTTTCTATGGCTTCTGACAGTTCAACTACACTGCCGGGATTGACTAGTAATCCATTAATTCTATCTTCTACGAAGTCATTACATCCAGCGATATCGGTGGTTATGACTGGGCGACCACATGCATTGGCCTCCAATAAGATCCTAGGCAACCCTTCACCATATTTAGTTGGCAAGGCAATGATATGACAATTTGATAGCAGCTCCGGCATATCATCGATTTGGCCAAGATAGTTAATTCTGCCATCTGTATGCCATCCTTTAATTTGAGCTAATGGAATTGTTTCTTTTGAATCTGTATCAGTTATACCGGCAACATATAGATCAACTCGTATTTCATTGGTATTAACTAAAGCTGCTGCTTCAATGAGGTCTTCCAGCCCTTTGCCCTTCAACAATCTTGCTGCAAAAAGCAATTTAACAGGATGTGAACCTGGGGATGTTTCTTCTGTATAGATGAATTTCTTTAGATTAATCCCAGCACCGGAAACAACTGTACTGTTTTCGGGAGAGCATATATTTTCTTTCAGGAAGTGCATTTTGTTCTGTTTATTTTCAAAGATAAAAAAACATTTATCGTTTTTCCCTGCAAACCGGTAAAGAAATATTATAAGTTTTCGTAAGAGCTTAAACTTCAGCCCATGAGAACTAAAAGTTGTTCCCATGCCAGGGATAGTTATTAAAATAGGTATAGAGTACAATCGTGCCAAAATACCAAAAAAGAGGTTGGGTTTTATGGTAACCGAGTGGATAAGGTCAAAATGATCGTTTCGAAGAATTTTTATTGCATTGATAAAAGAATGCAAGTTGGAAAAAGGGCTTATGCTTGAACGTTGAAGACTTAGGGGTATTACTGCAGAGAGACTTTCTGAATCGTCTTCACTTGTTTCTGAATAACTGACGGTAACCTCAAAGTCACTGGTCATTTTGGAAAAGATACGATCTTTCCAGTGAAGGTTGAAGTACCAGTCAACATTGATCACGAACAATAGTTTTTTTTTCATTCTTTAACAGAAGAAGGAGGGGGCAGGAGCACACAAGCAGTTGGAATTGTTTGAAAAATACTCAAGAAGATAAAGAAGTACTGTAGTAACGAAATGAGACGACTAGCAACTCCCATCGGTGAATTTTGGCGCAAACTTCCTGCAATAATCGACTAACCGGACAAGCCAAAAAAGGCTATGGGGAAAATTTAATTGTATTTATATATTTATGTTAAAGTGAGGTGGCCCACAGGGAATAAAAAAAGGAGACAACACAATTATTCGGTTGTCTCCTTTTTTTATGTGGTGAATTGGTCTAGTTATCTAAATAAATAGTCCAAATATCCCCATATGATGAGCCTGAGGTGTTTCCACTTGCGAAGTCAGCATTCAATTTCACTTTTTTATTGAGAGACAGAGCTGTAAGCAAGGTAGCCATGGAAGTATCTTTTTGATTCACGACCTTTAACCATCTACCATCGTGTGCACTATATTCCTCGCAATTTTTTACTTTCACGAGGTTGTCAGAAGGCCCAGCAACACCCAGTCGCTCAATTGCACAAGTATCCCATAGCGCTAAAGCTGATCCAGCGAACATAAGGCTGCAAAAAATGGCTACTCCAGCTATTATTCCTTTTTTCATTGTATTCCTATCCTGTGATTGAAGTATTATTTAAACTACCAGTACACTCTCTAATAAAGGCTACCACAATAAGAAATATTGCACAATTAAAAAGAGTAAGTAATATAAACTATGGCTGAAATAACTGGCAGTCAACAGACAATGAGACATTCTATCAGAGGACCAGAAACTGTTGCCGCTCGAGTTTTGGCAAAAATGGTTCGACCTATTTTGGAGTTACGACTTTCTTTGTTGGGAAGCACAATGTCATAATCAACCCGAAGACTCACTTAAATGTCATTCTACCAGATAGAGATAATATGAAATTATTACCAAAAAATAAGAAAAGCATCTGTTACAGGATAGTTCCTTTATTGTTCTGCCTTTTACCATTCACGTCTGCTTTCTGTATGGATAATCATTTCAGTTTTGATTTAAATGGCCAATCTATGGCAGAGATTGCAGGCCTGATCTCAAAACAAATGAACTACAAGATACTTATGGATGAGGATTTGTCGACAGTTACAGTCTCTGGCAAGTATGACAATATTACATTACAAGATTTTTTTTCCAGAAGGCTTTTTCGCGGAAACAATATAATTGTTCTGTATGACGACGATAACCGGGTCATTGAGATAAGTTCATTTGGGACAAAGAACCGTATGATTGAATATAATCAGACATCCTATTACAAATTAAAGGTCGCATCCCCGGGAACTGATTCTTCGGAGATGGAAATTCAACCTGGAATTAAACGTCGTGATGCGGTTTTCCTTACTAATACTATAGCTCCAAAGGATCAAGAAATTCAACCGGGTATTAAACGAGGCGATGTGATCCAGGTGAAAGATGATACCGATCTTTTAGATAGAGAAATTCAACCTGGAATTAAACGTCGTGATGTGGTTAAAAATCATACCATCAGGGATCCCTTGACAGTTGAAATTCAACCTGGAATTAAACGCAAAGACGCTAGATTTTCTACCTTAGATATTGATCCTCAGGCCATAGAGGTACAACCTGGAATTAAAAGAAGGGATGCTCGAGGGTTAACAGAGTAAACATTACAGCCTCAGTGGGGGATAGCTTAATCAAGACTATGGTGAGGGAAATCCTGATATGACAAGTAACCGCCCATATTATTAGGAGAAAAAGGTGGTGTTCAAATGCAAAGAGTGGTTGTGACGGGAGCAGGGGGATTTGTCGCCAGAGAGCTATGTCAACGTCTTGAAGAAACAAGTTATGAGGTTACAAGGGTAGTTAGGAGATATGAATCACGATTTACAGGCAGCAATTTTAGTGTAATTCCTGATATCGCTGGGAACACAAATTGGAATAGTATTTTAAGGGATCATAACTGTGTTATTCATCTGGCGGCAAGAGTCCATGTTATGGACGAAACGATGGCAGATCCATGGAATGAATATTTGCAGACAAATGTGAACGGTACACTGAATTTGGCGCAGCAGGCTGCGGCTGCAGGTGTGGAACGGTTCATATATATTAGCAGCGTAAAAGTAAATGGTGAGAATACATATG
>Ga0209633_10002889_pt1 | contig 16227 bp, 15 predicted proteins | sample Cruoilmetagenom1_FD_187290 | JGI IMG/M metagenome (GOLD analysis project Ga0209633, IMG submission 187290) | Oil polluted marine microbial communities from Coal Oil Point, Santa Barbara, California, USA - Sample 1 (SPAdes) (version 2) | ecosystem: Environmental > Aquatic > Marine > Oil seeps ... | reverse complement strand
TATCAAAACGTGCTCGGCAAGATCGATCGGCTTGACCGTGATGACCGCTGTCAACGCGATCGCAGCTTGCTCAAACGCCCAATGTGGGGCGGGGCCATAACCCAAAATCCCAATATCCGCAGCGTGGGGGAAATGTTTCCAGCCGAGGAGCTTTTCCAGAGGCGCATCAATAATTTGTTCACGCACTTTCGCTGCTCCAGAGTGTTAGTATGCGACCGATTTCTCAACGTAGGATACCTATATCTTTGATAATAGAACGCAATGAACGCCGTTCTATTGATCAGGCTCAATTACCGCCCAGCATTTTTTGTAGGTGTCGTCGCGTAAGGTAGTGCTCTACGGCGCTTGCTTCATTTTTTGAAGATTTCGGAGGTGGTGCATCCTTATAATGCAGAATTCCGCCGCGTAACCGTCAGCGATCATGAGACTTTTTGTGGGAATTTTCTAACGGAGGATTTTGGTTCATCGTGGCCTATCAAGGGAGCGAAGAGCTGATCGACCACCTGACCGTCACCCTCGACGATTCGGGCTTCGCAGCGCCGATCCGGCCGGCCCTGTTCGACAGGGAAGGCAAAGCCAACCTCGCATGGGATCTGAAATGACTGGCGTCGCCGCTAGAGCGCAAAGCGACAAACGCTTTTGTTCAGTTGTGATAAAGCGTCCGCACTTACACGAAAGTGAGGCGATAATTCACATCCCTTCGCCTGACGTCACCGCAACAGAAATGAATATATCTCGAACCGTTGTGGATGTGATGTTTTTCGAGCTACCTAACTGACTGCCCGGCGATAGAAGACCGATTGGCACGGTCAATTTTGCCAAACGAAGGAGCTTCTATCAGTTAGATATAAAGCAGATGCGATCGCCGCTCGTCCTCCCAAGCTTTCTCATCTTCGATTGCCAAGACGTCAAGGTCGTCTGGTTCTGATGATTGGTCATCGACCCATTCCCGTAAGAGCGGGCTTCCGTTAATGACGTCAATTGGCAGCTTCCCGGTTTCATACTCGTAGGGAAAGTCCCGCCAGAGTTCATAATCGGGATAAAGAATTCGAACGGCCTTAAACGCCAGCGCCATCAATCTCCACGGTCGGAACGCTTTGTGATCATAGCTCGGATCATCGGTATGGAATTGTATACCATGGCAAAGTTGACCGACATGTTTATGAAAAGTCGGTTCGAACCAGCATTCTCTCAACCGGCAACCGGTCAGCCATTGAGGCGCCAGAGATTGCATTTCATGTAATATTGATCGCGCCGTCAATGTCCGGCGCTCCGAACAATTCCAATGGGCGCGTTGTTCCCCGACCTTCGGAGAGCGTCGCTCCCTCCAGCATGACGGCTCCGGCATAGGTGCGCGCCATTGATGGGTGAGGGTTATTAGATAGGTAAATCAGTCACTTACGAGGGTTCGTGTGCACTATGTGTGCACTCGGAAAAAGAAAAACTGTGAGGCTCGGGGTGTTTTCGGGGTAGTTTAGTGAGCGCATTATTTGTTCTAATAAGGCCATTTCCGAAGGCTAAATTAGCATCGTGTACGAACAAAAACTGAGCGTGCCTCCTGCGCTTCGATTGATTGCGCCGCGTAGCTATCCTCTGGTTCAAGCATTAGTCCTACTCAATGCCAAAACCGTCTAAATTGAATATATGGGTTCAATTCCCGCTACACCTCCAATGCGCTAGTCGTGATGTGTTAGCTTGCGGGAATGAGACAGGGAGGGCTCTGATTTTCAGCCCCAGCCGGTAACACATAGGTAACACCATACAGTGACAACGCAGTACGCGGAGAGTCGGAAATTCAGAGAAATTATTTTTAAATCAGACCCTTAGTGACGTGGCGGGATTTCCCGGGTAGGTATGGTCTAGGTGCTCCTGCCCAGGAGGTCTGAGATCCGCATCCTATTAGAATTCGATAAGGCAGCGCTCAGGCGAGAGCGGGTATGCGTCTCCATCACTCCGCCAGATCCTGCAAACACTGGCCGTGTAATGTTAGGCTGACAAATCATAACTTGTCATCTGTATATCGGCGCCGTCATCGCGCAGCGCTTTCAGTTGCTGATAGGCGCATGACTCATGCCAGGCGTTCAGCTTGGCAATCGTTGGAAACCGCATGATCATGACGAAATCGTGATCATCCGGCCCGCTCAAAAATTGATCTGCGTTTGCGCGATAGATGGTTTCAGCGCCGAAACAGACAGATATATTCTTGGCCCTTTCAGCATATTGGCTGAATTTTTCAGCGTCTTTGACAGATACTCTGGCGACTAACAGGGCGCTCATGGAATATTCCTTTGATCAGGTTTGTTTTTAGCGGGTGGGGAACCGCCGCCGTTTACGATTGCCAAACTTTCATCGCGATCTTCACCTTCGCGATCTTCGAAAACTGCCCAGCCGCCGCCAAGCGCCTTATAGAGCGCGATGGTTTGCACTAATGTTTGCGTGCGGCTTTGGATATATTGGTCTTCGATCTCAACCAGGCTGCGCTCCACATCGAGAAGGTCAAGAAAATCGGAAAGGCCGCGTTCATAGAGGATGCGCGCTAAATGAACCGACTGCGTGTTGGCGGATACTGAAGCAGCGAGATCGCGCTGGCGCAGCTGCGACTGGGCATAACGCACGAGCGATGTCTCAACATCCTCGACAGCGACGAGCACCGATTGCTCCAATTGCGCATCCGCGACGTCATATTCGGCGTGGGCTCTTTTCAAATCAGCGCGCAGACGTCCGCCCTGAAATACCGGGAAGCGCACCGTCGGCCCGATCGACCAGGCGCCGCTGGCGCCGTTAAAAAGATCGGTGAACGATACGCTTTGGTAGCCGCCAGAGCCGGTTAAAAAGAATTTTGGCATGAACGCAGCTTTGGCAACGCCAATGTTTGCAGAAGAGGCCGCAAGACGGCGTTCGGCCGCCCGCACGTCAGACCGACGCAATAATAGAGAAGACGGTAAGCCGGTTGGCACCAGATCCGGCGCCATCGGCATCGGCGACGCTTCAAGCAGCCCGTCGATCAGGTCAACCGGCGCCCGGCCGGTGAGGACTGCAATTCGATGCGCCGATGCGTAAACATCGGCCAGAATAGATGGCCGCCTTGCTTTTGTTGCAGAAAGGTTTGTCTGCGCGCGCGAAACATCCAGCTCGCTGACGAGCCCGGTTTGATGTTTTGCTTTGACCATGTTCAGCGTTTCATTTTGCAGGCCAATGTTATTGTCGATCAATTCCAGGCGTGCTTGTGCGCCGCGCAGCTCGGCGTAATTGCGAGCGACTTCGGCGATGACCGAAACCATGACGCTGCGGCGGGTCTCATCAGCAGCGGCAAGATCTGCACGCGCCGCTTCGACGCCCCGGCGGGTTCCGCCAAAAACATCGATTTCCCAGCCCGCGTCGAAGCCGGTTTGCACTAAATTGGTTTCAGTCTGGGCAACGCCGAGGGATTGCAGGGTGCCCAAATTAACAGCGCCATTTTCGCTGGCACGGCGGCGCTCAAAAGATCCGCCCGCATTAAGGCTTGGCAGGAATTTCGAGAACGCTGCCGCGCGCAAGGCGCGCGCGACGCGCACATTGGCGCGCGCCGCTTTCAAGTCATTGTTATGGGAAACAGCGTCGTTAATCAGTGATGTCAGCATTGGATCGTTTAACGCCTCCCACCAAGCGCCGTCCGCGCTGTTTCCGGGGCGTTCAACGTCACCAGCTTGTTCCTCCGTAAATGCATTTGAGAAAGCATCCTGGGGAGGCGCTAAATCCGGCGTGTAATCCGGACCGACAGCGCAAGCGGTAAGATACAATGTGGCTATGCTGGATGTTAGAATTTTCATCATGATGCGGCTCCATCGCTTTGCAGGCGGTTTAGGAGTGGCGCGCGAGGGGCGGGTCGGCGCCGAGACGATCGCGTCATCAGCACATAAAGAGCGGGCACGAACAAAAGCGCGAGGATCATTGATCCGCTGACGCCGCCTGCAAGGACAATTGCAAGCGATGGCCAGAAATCGCCGCCAACAAAAAGCAAAAGCGGCAAAAAACCGCCAATCGTCGTCAGCGTCGTCGATAAGATGTGTCGCGAGGTTGTGATGACTGCACTAACGATCGCCGCTTTGTCGCCCGCTTTGGCGGCCGCATCCGCTCGAATGGCGGCGAGCACAACAATAGCATTGTTAAATGCCAGTCCGATCAAGCCAAGCGTACCGAGGATTGTGTTGAAGCTGACAGGCAGTCCCATGGCAAAGGTCGAAAGCATGCCAAGGCCAATAGAAAAAAATGCGACAAGAAGGAGAACGCCGGCAAGGCGCACGCTTTGAAACGCCAGGATCAGGGTGGCAAGCATGATCGTAAACAAGACCGGCACATAAGTGAGCAAACTGCCGACCGCCGATGCTTCTTCTTCGGAAGCGCCGCCAAGCTCAATGCGATAGCCCGCCGGCAGCTCGAACCCGTCTTGGCGAAGCGCGTCAAGAACTTTGCCCGCAATATCGATCGGCAATGCGCCGTTCGCTGTGTAGCCGCGAATAATGTTCGTCCGCTCTGCGTTGTAACGGGTTACGCTGCGCAATTGCGGCCGCAATTCAAAAGATCCAAGCGCAGTGAGCGGCGTCCAATCTTCGCCGCCCTGAATAACGACTGGGGTTGCTGCTATCGCATTGATGTCATTGCGGCGGGCGTCGTCGTAACGAACGCGAACCGGCAATTGCTCGAGATTGTCGATGACAAAGCCGCCGACACGGCCTTCGAGATTTGATTGCAGTTGGGCTGCAATATCGGTCAGCGATAGCCCTGCAAGGCGCGCTTCATCTTCGTCGGCTGCAAACCAAAGCTTTGGTTCACCGCGCTCCATAGTCGCTCGGGCATGGAGTACTTCGGAGTGCGACTGAAGTTTACGCCGTAACGCGTCGCCGATATTTTGCAGCTTTTCGATATTCGGTCCGAAAATGCGATATTCGATATCGGCAGTGATCGGCGGCCCCTGACCAAATTGTCCAAGGACAATTTGCGCCTCCGGAAATTGATCGTCCAAAATGCGCTGCAACGGTTCAATCATCGCCTTTGCAGCCTCGTTAGACTGCGCTGTGATAATACCGTGGGCGTAAAAATCAGAATTGTCCTGATCCATCACCAAATTGTAGTAGACAGTTGGAAAGCTTCCGCCGACGAGCCAATGGATATGTTTGACTGCGTCATCCTCGCGGATTTTCGCTTCGATGCTGTCTACAAGGGCGTGGGTATTCGTGATGGCCGAGTCTGACGGCGCCCAGACCTCAATTTCAAACATGTCGCGGTCTACGGGCGGAAAAAATTCATTGCCGAGCTGGGTTGCCGCCGCAAAACCGGAAACCGGCAGAGTCAATGCAGCGAGGATCGCAACAAGCGGTCGTTTAGCGGCGGTCGTCAATCCGCGGCGGTAGATATTTGCAATTGTCGCCGAGTTGACGCCATTGCGCCAAAATCGATTGGTCGCGCCCTCTGACGCAGGCTTTGCGAATATGCCCGCAAGACCCGCGGTCACGGTCAACGCAATGATAAAAGAACTGATCAGCGCAAGTATAACGCTGAGCCCGATCGTGCCGACAAAGTCTCCAACACTGCCAGGCAGCAACAAAATGGGTGCAAAGGCGAGGACCGTCGTCAGCGTCGAAGCGAATAGCGGCGTAAATAAGTGGTGGACAGCTGCAGAAACAGCCTCAAGGGCGGTTTTGCCTTCGCTCTTGTTGCGCGCAACTTCGTCCGCCATGACAATGGCGTTATCGATCAAAAGGCCCAGTGCGATAATCAAGCCGAAAATCGACATTTGCTGGATGGCGTTGCCCGACAATTGCAGGCCAAACAAAACCATCGCGACAACAAGCGGCAGTGCGAAACCAACAATCAGCGCAAGCCGCCATCCCATCATGACAAAAATCACAGCGATAACAACAAGGGCGCCGGCAAGGAGATTGCCGATAAGATCGGAAAGCTGGCGAGAAGTGTATCGTTCTTGTTCAAAGACGGCGTCGATGGCGATGCCGTCGCCGGTTTGCGCACGAAACGCATCAACGGCGTCTTGAATATCTTGCGCCCATAGATCGACGCGCGGGCCGAAGCCTATTCTGGCTGCGACGAAGATGACGCGGTCGCCGTCCGCCAGCGCGATTTCATTTGCCGGGTCGCGTTGTTCTTTTCGAATTTGCGCGATATCGCCTAGCCGCAGTGTTTGCAGTTCCTGTCCCGTGGTGAGGGGAATGTCGGCGATGCGTTTTAGCGCCGAGAGTTCGCCTTCAACTTCGATCGGTACGTCCGAAATGGCGCCGCGTACAATGCCCGCCGGCGTTTTGGCGTCAGCGCTTGAAATTAACTGCGCGATATCGGCGGCGCTCAGAGAAAGTTCGGCAAGCTCCGCAGGATCAATGGTGACGGTGATTTCTTCATCAGGCGCGCCATAGAGCCGAACAAGCTCGGTGCCGGAAACATTGCGCAGCTTGTCCGATAGATCCTCAGCGATGCGATTGAGCATACCAAGTTGCAACGGCGCATCCGCCGTCCAGCGCACGCCAAGGATCAGGGTGAAGGCTGCGGGATCGCGCTTGTCGTCAAAGATCGGTTCGCCGGCCTGGGGCGGCAGGAGCGGACGCGCTTCATTGATCTTGTCACGAATTTCGGAAAAGACGCCTCGGTTTGTCTCTGCGGTCACCACATCGGCAAGCTCAATTGCGATTACGGAGACGCCGGCGCTTGACGTGGATTCGATTTTTTTGATTTCATCGACTTCTTGCAGCGCTTGTTCCAAGACTTCCGTCACTAGGGTTTCGACGCGCTCTGATGAAGCGCCCGGCACTGGCGTGATAATGATTGGGTTGCGATTGGCGATTCGCGGATCTTCAAGACGCGGCAGGGAAAAGATCGACGACAACCCGGCAACGAGGATGACGGAAATCGTAAGGATCAGGAGATAGCGATTGCGGAAAAAAACCGTCTCCCACCCAAATGCAGTTTTGTCGGTCATTGTGTGAACCCCTCTTCAGCAGCGGCGGCGATGTCTCGGGAGCTGTTTTCGATTGAGACGATTAACCCGGGCGCCAGGCGCTGCACGCCTGTCGAAACGACGCGATCGCCGGGGCGCAAAGTCCCTCGCACGAACACGCGATCCGTTTCCTGGTGGAGAACTTCAAGCTCACGGCGGCGTACTTCTGCAACGCCGTTAGTCCCGGGTTCAGCAACATAGGCCGCCCAAAGACCGCGCGTGCTTTCGGTAAGCGCAGTAAGCGGCAGCCAATAGCCGCCTTCAATAATCTCGGCGCCAATATCAAGCTGCGCAAGATCGCCCTGACGAATGCTTTGATCATCGACGTCCAGCGCGATGATGGCGTCAACACTGCGCGATGTGCGGTTGCGCACCGGCAAAACTGCCAAAACAACGCCCACATAGGAAGCACCGCCGATCGTCACATTTGCGGCCGCGCCGATCTCGAGTTTTGACATGAGACTGCCGGTAATGCCGATGCGGGCTTCGAGGACGCCGCGTTCAAGAAGGTGAAGTATTGGTCCGCCGGCCTCAACCACGCGACCTTCGTCGTAGAGGCGGGCGGCGATGATTGCGTCAAAGGGCGCCCGCAATCGGGCTTTGTCAATGCGAACATCGATTGACTTCACGGCAGCCGCAGCGCGTCGTGATGCTGCGCGTTTCGCGTTTGCGTCCTTTTCTACTTCATCGAGCGCTTGTTCAGAGACAGCGTTTAAGGCCCGGGCTTCGCGGAACCGCTTTAGGGTTGATTTGGCGAGCGTTGCATCGGCGGCGGCCTGGTCGTAAGCAGCGGCAAGTTCCTCACGGCTCGCGTCGAGCAGCTTTGTATCGAGCTGAGCGATGATATCGCCCTTGGCGACCGCATCGCCTTCACTGGCATATACGGCGTTAACAAGTCCGCCGATTTCAAATCCGACCGCAGCTTCGCGGCGCGCCTCAACGCGGCCGATATAGGACTGCTCTACAACGTAGCTGGGCGAATATTTCGCCTCCAAGGTCGCCACTTTGAGCACCGATTGCGCATTTGCAGCGTTTGCCGCTGACAAGGCCTTGTGGCTTGCGTCTTTGGCGCGACTGGCGTTCAACAGGAATGCTGACGCTGCCGCCATGACAATGATGATCAGGACTATTCTAGGGTTTAGATTTTTTCGAAACATTGACGCCTCCATTGGCGTCTATCTCGTCATTTCGGCGCGAATAGAGTAGTCTTTAACGGTAAGTAACCGGCCAGGGCCGGCTCAAACGGCGCTGGATCCGCCCCTAAGGAGAACCTTGTCATCGCCGCAGAAAAACAGAATTTGACTGAATCTGAGGCGCGTGACGTGCGCGAGCAGCTCGCGCAAATTCTCGAGGCGCCCCAATTCTCCCAGGCGGCGCGACTGCGCAAGTTCCTGACCTACGTTGTCGAAGAAACCCTCGAGGGCCGCAAAGCGCACCTCAATCAATACGCCCTCGCCATGGATGTGTTTGAGCGAGACGAAACATTCGATCCAAGCATTGACGCCATTGTCCGCGTCGAAGCGGCGCGACTGCGCAGCAAGCTCAGAGAATACTATTACGAAGCCGGCAAGGGTGAAGCGGTCGTCATCGAATTGGCGAAAGGCGGTTATGCCGCCGCCTTCCATTTGCATAATACCACGGAGAATAAGAAAAAGGCCGGAAAGGAACTGCCAGCATCCCCGGTGATTTCAGCGGGCGCCAAGCAAACGGCAACAGTTGAAAACCCACCCGCTGAACCGACAATTGCCGTGTTGCCCTTTGTTGATATGAGTCCCTTTCCTGATCAGGATTACCTTGCAGACGGCCTCTGTGAAGATTTAATGACGGACTTATCGAAAATTAGCGGACTATCGGTGATCGCGCGACAATCAACCTTTGCCTACAAAGGAAAGCCCACGACTGTAAAACAAATTTGCGCTGAGCTGGGCGCCGATTACGCAATCGAAGGCAGTGTGCGCAAGGCCGGCGACAAGCTTCGCATCAATGCGCAGCTTATTGAGGGACTTTCAGAAAAACATCTATGGGCCGAGCGTTATGATTGTGACTATACCGACATTTTTACGGTACAAGATCAGGTTAATCGCGACATCATCAACGCGCTGTCATTCCATTTTACGCCGTCCCGCACCGTGCGTGCGCCAACATCAGACATTCTTGGCTATGATTATCTTCTGCTCGGCGCAAAGGAGGCGCGCTCCTTTACCAAAGAAGGCTCGGCCAATGCACGATATTGCTATGAGCGCGCTATCGAATTGGATCCAAATTACGCCGACGCTCACGCGCGGCTTTCAATCAATCGCGTTTTTCAGTGGATTGCGTGTTGGGATAATTCCCATGAATCGAGCGTCGGCCTGGGGCTTGAACTCGCCAGGCGGGCGGTTGCCCTTGATGAGGCGTCATCATTTACGCATGCGGCGCTGTGCTGGGCGCTGATGTGGAATGGGGAGCATGATCGAGCAATCGAAATTGGGCGCAAGGCATGTGCGCTGAACCAAAATGATGTGGATGCACTTGAACGGCTGTCGATGACTTTGGGGTGGGCCAACGAACCGGATGCCGCTTTCGAGATCCTGCAACAAGCGCAGCGTCTTAATCCGCTTGAACCTTATAACGGTCCTAAGGGCATGCTGAAATATATGCAGCATGATTATAGCCAGGCGATCGATTTGTTTGAACGCAGCATTAAGCTGCACGCAAATTTCATTCCGGCCTATTTATATCTGGCGTCCATATACGGCACGATGGGAAAGAAGGATAAAGCTGCGCAAATGATTCGGAAAATAACTGAGACAAATCCGAATTACATTTTCACTAGAAGCCGCTATGCGCAGTTAAAACATGAGGCTGATAGGGACCGATTTGCGGAAGGCCTAAAGGCATCGGGCGTCAAAGAGTTTATTGGCGAGGAATAAGCACTCATCGCTTGGGATGACGTAAAAAACCCCGTTCGGGCATCGCGGCGCTCCATCCCCGGGTTTAGTTTTCCGGACTCAAATTTCATGCATTTTGATCCAGCCAGACCTTAAAATCCGGGCTATTTTGGCCTCTCAGCGTTACTAACCGAAACAAACTTATTTCGACACGCTCCCTGGACCACATTGGGCTCCAAGGAGAAAGCAATGTCGCCTTCGATTGAAAATTTCACCAGCCAGCGGGCCGCAATAAGCCGCCCGAGCAGTGAATATTCGCACGAAAATGCATTGAGATTTCGCCTTGCAACCAGAGGAGAGAAAAATGTTTGAAACATCCGAAAAATTTGTTCTGCGCGGCACAGATATTATCGCCCTATTAGCGGGCACAACGGTCTTTGTATCCGTTATCGCGCTTATCGTCGGCGCGATGATCACCGTGGCGCCGCAAGCGCAGGCCGCAGACTATGCAGCGCTGCCGGGCAATGAAACAGCAGTTGAACGCATCGGGTAGGGCGGAATGTCGTCATCCGTACTTTCTGACACGCAACACATTTCTCGCGCCCAGGCGTGTTCTTGGAAGCGTCAAAAGGAAAAAGTCCAATGATCAGACCAAAAATTCTTGTCACCTCTGCGGCAGGCCACACCGGCGCCGCCGCTGTCCATGAATTGCTCGCAAAAGGTTTTCCTGTTCGCGCCTTCGTGCGGCGAAAGGATGCGCGATCAATTGCGCTTGAAGAGGCCGGTGCGGAAATTTTCGCCGGTGACTTGCTTGATTATAGTGATGTGCGGAAATCTTTGATTGGCGTCCAGCGCGCCTATTACGCGCCGCCCATGGGACTTAATCTTTTGCATGCGACGATGCTGTTTGCGATCGCGGCGGAAGAAGCAAAACTCGAAGTCGTGGCGCTATTAAGCCAATGGACGCCGCAGCCTTCTCATCCGTCGATCATCACGCGGGAACATTGGGTCGCGAACCAGATCTATCGCTGGATGCCGTCAGTCGACGTTATTCATATCAATCCCGGCCTCTTTGCCTTCATCTATCTTTTGGGTCTGCCTGCGGTTGCGCATTTCGGCATGCTGATGGGTTCTTTTGGCGATGGCCGCAACGCGCCACCGTCAAACGAGGACATTGCCCGTGTCGCTGCGAGCGCGCTAGCCGACCCTGCAAACCACATTGGCAAAAACTATCGGCCAACCGGACCCGAGTTGATCTCTGCAAACGACATGGCCGATATTCTTGGCAATGTTCTAAAACGGAAAGTCAGCTATAAGGACGTTCCGTTCAAGATGTTTTCTAAAGCGGCTGTGGCGCAGGGCGTTTCGCTCACCGACATGGCGCATATCCGGCATTATTTTCAGGATGTCCGGGACGGCGCCTTTGCTGTCGGCGCCCCGACAGACCACGTCATTGAAGTTACGGGCAAGGCGCCGGAAGATTTCGAGACCATTGCCCGCCGCTATATCGATAATCCGTCGCTAGTATATCCAGGCCTTGAAATCGGATCGAAGGCGCAAGCCTTCGCATTTCTTTTAAAATGCTGGCTGCAAAAGCGCCCGATCTTGACGCCTGGGAACGTGACCGCGGTTATCCGCTGTTGAAAGCACCGGTTTTTTCCCAGGACCATACCGAATGGCGCGCAAGTGCGGAAGCGCAACAGCTGAACCTGCTGACGCCAAATCCTGCAGATAGATCTGTACACAGACTGATTGTAAATAGTGTTTTGCAACGCCCCGAAACCGGATGGCTTGGCAGTGATGGCGCAGTGAGAAAAAAATCGATTAAATAAACGGAGAGTGAAATGACAAGAACAATTAAAAATGGGCAAAACGCCGTAAATTTCCTGCCAAAGACCGCCTTCATCCGTTCGGCGATTGTCGCAATTATCGTCGGCAGCGTGTTGACCCTCGCCAATCAACGAAATGCGATCTTCGGCGATGAGGAATTAGCTGTGGCGCGACTGTATCTAGTGTTTATAACGCCTTTTTTCGTCGTGCTGTTCTCGCAGGCGTTGGGTATTCGGCGTGCATGGCGTGATCGTCTTACCTCGAAAACCCGCCGTGAAAGTCCGCTTCAGACAATGTTTGTGCATGGCATTCCCTTTCGAGCGCTGGCGCTGGGTGTGCTGATGGGTACGCTGAATACTCTTACCATATTGGCCGCTAACATTTCGTCCACCGGCGCCGCCGGGCCCTTTCCGACGGTTATTATTGCGCAAGCTTATATGTTGCCATTCCTGTTCGGGCTTGTCTCCCAGTCAATCGCCTATCGAAAGGCGGCTGCACAATTTGCCGCTCTGTCGCCTGCACCCAGAGCATGATCATGGAAATCAACACCATGGAGAGAGAAATGACTGAAGCGCCTACACAGTTTTACATGCGTCGCATTGGGTCAATGGCCCTTTTTGGCAGCATCGTCACCAATCTGGTGATCCTGACCGCAATGTATTCGGTAATCGCCGCATTCGCGCCGGTTACGCCAAGTGAATCCATCGCAATGGTGATCAGTAACTAAGAACGAAACAGGCGATTGCCGTAATAATGCGGTGTTGCCGAAATTTAGAGGAGGCCATCATGACCAAAAACAGGAAAGAGGCGACAACCGTCGCGTTCAAAGACAAGAGTTCCGAATCTTCACTGACGGCGCAAGGCTGGTATGATAAAGGCGAGCGCATTCCTTATGATTACAAGAATAATAATGTGCTGGCGCAAGACAGTGCTGTCGATCATGAAAACGGTCTTTATGTTTTCCGGCGCGTGACGTCGCAGAGTGAACGCCGCGCCGATGCATCGTTAACGACATTTCTGCCGGGCTTTCCCGATGGATCATTCGGATTCGCGCCAATTGACCGCTTGTTGCCAGATGAACAAAGAATGCCCCGGTTGTATGTGGAATATATCGGGCAGGGCGACAGTGATAAGCCGGCTGGCTATCCTTATAGCGTTATGGACCGCGCCGATCAGGTGGAAGCCCATTGGCGCGCTCTGAATATCAAGTCAACTTTCGTCGTCGCTTTTGATTATTCCGTGATTGTCATGCTGGAACTTTTGAGCCGTCAACAAGACTGCGTCGCGCGTGGCGAGGCGCCGGTGACAAAGATCGAAGGCGTTTTGTTGATCAATGGCGGGCTCTTTGCCGACGGTCACTCTCATCCATGGTTCACGACGCCGCTTTTAAAAACGCCGTTCGGTAGAATCGGAACCTGGCTTGCCCAGCGATCGCGTTTTGTCTTTGGCGAACTCGTTAGTTCCCTGTGGTCAAAAGAATACAATGTCAAAAAGCAAGAAGTTGACGAGATGTTTGACGCGATTACCCGGCGTAATGGCGCCCGGTTTTTGAGCGACAGCGCGGGATTTGTAGGCGAACATAAGAAAACCGCAAAAAGATGGAACTTAAAGCGGATATATCATAAGATGAAACACCAGGTTTCGTTCCATATTGTTGGGAGCGATAAAGACGTTTTTGAAGGGAACCAGACAATCTTGGCGAAAAAACGGCTTGGGAAAGAAGGTCTTGATATTCGCGTGTTGCCAAGTGGTCATTTGTCGACGTCCGAGCAGTCGGAACAGCTGGCAGCGATTATCTTTGAACTGATAGAAAGCCGTCAAAATGCGCGAGTGGCGCTGCACGCGTAACTCGCTGCAGACGATTTGGCGAGAGGAGAAAGAAATGACTCCCGTATTAAAAGGCATTGATCACATTCACGTTTATGTCGCCCAGTGGGATCGCGCAGAAAAATGGTATGGCGACATAATGGGCATGAAGCGCGTCGAGGCGTTAATGCCCTGGGCGGTGAAAGGCGGGCCATTGACCATGGAAGATCCGGCGGGCGATGTACATCTCGCACTTTTTGAACGCGATGATCATAAAGGCTCAACCGCTATCGCTTTTGGATCGACGGGCGAGGAATTCTTGGCCTGGAAAACCTATCTTGAAGGCAAAGGTCTTGAACTGAGGGTCACCGATCACAAGCTTGCCTATTCTTTGTATTTCCATGACCCGGATAACAATATGCATGAAATAACAACTTACGATCACGAGCTGGTGCGCGAGCAGTTAATATAGAAAAGAGCAGTCTACTCGGGTCGTTGTAATAGCAATTCTATTGATGAGCCGCCAAATGAATTTCACAGACGCATTATACGTCGCGCTATTCATCACTATGCTAGAATGGCGGCGCTGCCCGCCATTCTAGAAACATTCTAAGCTGCTTGCGCTTCAACCGTGGGAAAGTCGATTTCCGTTTGCGCAATGTGGTTGATGTAATTGGTAAAGATGTTTGCAACCACATTGGCGACGGTCTCGACAATATCACTGTCTGAAAGGCCGGCTTCGCGTGCTGCCTTGACATCTTCGTCGGCCACAAATCCGCGCTTATCGACTACCGCGACGGCAAACGTCAGGACTGCGTTCATCTTCGGATCGTCAGATTTTCCTTTTAGGCGGCGCGTGATCTCATCACTGTTAACTTTCAAACCTTTTGAAATTGCCGAGTGAGCTGATGCGCAATAATCGCAATTGCTCGCGCCGGCGACCGAAAGCGCAATCGCTTCACGGGATTTGGCGTTGAACGATCCTTTGCCAAGTTCCTCATTCAGCTTCAAAAGCCCGGCGAGCGCGGCGGGCTGATTTGCCGTGACACGATAGACATTCGGAACCATGCCGATTTTAGATCTGACGCCGTCAAATAGTGCAGCCGCCGCAGGGTTTGCTGCTTGGTCGGTTACTTGTGGTATTCTGGTCATGCTCGTCTCCTTCATTGTTTCGCTGTGAGCATGATCGTTCTGAGCGATATTCTTCTTTCATAAATTGGCGTTTCAGAAATGCACGCTGAAAATGCAAGATCACGAAGGCAGCCAACGGACATGCCTATGCGTATGTGCGGCGCTTAGTTTTGAGCATTTCTTTTCATAGGCCAAATTGCTGGAGCCACGCGCGCATTCTACCTTTTCGCGACGGCACAGCAATCAATTCAGGCTCCAATTCTGGATCCGCGATGATCGTCTCGATCTGCCTGCTCATCCTGTAGACATCGAGGCGGCCCTCATTGGTCATGAAAATAACCACGCGGCCTTGATCGACAAAGCGGCGCACCGTCGCGAAAAAGATCATGTTCCCGCCATTATGAAAAACAACCTTTTCATCATCGGCGGTTTTTACAGAACGCCAGCCATAGCCGTAAAATTGACTGCGGCCCGCATCGACATGGGGCGCTTCATAAAGCGCCTTTAGGTCCGGCGGCAAAATTTCATGGCCCTCCAGGGCGAGGTGCCATTTATACATATCCTCGACAGTTGAAAGGATCCCGCCATTGCCTTTCAAGTGCCAGGATATGCCGCCGTCTTCGGCCCAGCGCTCAATATTTGAACCCCAATGTTTTTTTCTGGGATAATTATAGCCTTGAGCGACGACGCGTTCACCCCAGTTAGGGATAAAGTAGCCGGTATTCGTCATGCCCGCCGCCTGAAAAAGAGTTTCATTCAAAAATTCCTCGTACTCGTCTCCCGAGATCTTTTCGACAATGTGCGCCAGCAAACTATAACCCACATTGGAATATTCAAATCGTTCACCGGGCGTGAATTTCAGCTTCCTATTGAAAATTTTTTTAAGGTATTTCTCGGTGCCGACAAAATCATAATCGTCGCCCGAATATTCCGGCAGGCCTGCCGTATGGGTCAGCAATTGATGGAGTGTAATCACCTGCTTGTCGGCGGGCGCGTTTTCGAAGAAATTCCCTAGCGGATCTGTGACGTCGAGCTTTCCTTGCTCCACCAGCTTGAGGATTGCTGCGCCAGTAAACTGCTTTGTCAGTGACCCAATATCAAAAACCGTTTGCGGCGTGTTGGAGATATTTTCTTCTTTATTAGCGAGCCCGTATCCCTTTGAAAGGATGATCTCGTTATCTTCGACGATCAAAACCGCGCCGGAAAACCCACGCTCAGTGTTTTGAGTGAGATAGTCGTCGATGCGTTGGGCGAGCTGCGGGTCGGCGCCCTTTGCTTGCCCCGCTGATGAAGAAACCAGCAGCGCCAGTGCGAAAAAAAGGAATTGATGTGTCTTGAGGCCCGCATGGTGCATTCACTCTTCTCTTCTGTTCGCACCGTTCACCATTTCTCGGCGAAGGGCCGGATGACGAGATCGAACGTCCAGGTGGAGCGATCCTGATGCGCAATATGGAACACTTCCTCGGCGATGGCTTCCGGTTTGCTGAAAAAGTCTTCCGGTTTGTCGGGATGGAACGGGACGCGAGTCCACGGCGTGTCGATCGCTGCGTCGATAGTGATATAGGCGACATGAACGCCCTTTGGGCCGAGATCGCGCGCCAGGGATTG
>Ga0209633_10002887_pt1 | contig 16229 bp, 18 predicted proteins | sample Cruoilmetagenom1_FD_187290 | JGI IMG/M metagenome (GOLD analysis project Ga0209633, IMG submission 187290) | Oil polluted marine microbial communities from Coal Oil Point, Santa Barbara, California, USA - Sample 1 (SPAdes) (version 2) | ecosystem: Environmental > Aquatic > Marine > Oil seeps ... | reverse complement strand
AGGAATACCTGTTATTAGTATAGGAAATCTTCTGTTGGGTGGAACTGGAAAAACTCCTGTTATTATATCTTTAGCAAAACAAAGAAAAAATGTGGCAGTGGTTTTAAGAGGATATGGGAGAAATTCAAAAGGTCTTTATGTCATCTCGCAAAATGGAAAAATATTAGAAGATATAGATACAAGTGGTGATGAAGCAATGCTTTTAGCCAAATCTTTACCAAATGCAACAATAATAGTGAGTGAAAATAGAACAGATGGAGTTCTAAAAGCTAGAGAGTTAGAATGTGAAGTGGTTTTTTTAGATGATGGATATCGACATCATGAGATTAAAAAATTTGATATACTCATTCGTCCTAAAGAAGAACCTACAAATATTTTTTGTTTACCAGCTGGTGGATATAGAGATACAAAAATGATGTATTCTTTTGCTAATCTTGTTTTAAAAGAGGGAAAAGATTTTACTAGAGTTGTTACTTTTAAAAAAAATGGAAATAGAGTTGAAGAGATACCAACTAATGCTATTTTAGTAACTGCCATATCAAAAGCGTATCGACTTTTAGAATATTTACCCAAAAATATACAAACAGTTATTTTTGAAGATCATCATACTTTTACAAAAGAAGATATTGATAAGATAACTAAAAAATATTCAAATAATCCAATAGTAACAACGGCAAAAGATATGGTAAAACTCGAACAGTTTGATTTAAAAAATATCTATCTATTGGAATTAGAGATTCAAATAAACAATAAAGCTATCAAACTAGTTGATAACTATATAAAAACTAATAGTTAAGCCCAAATTTGAAGATGAGGTATATTTGATACTGCTTCTACAATATCATGCCGTGTAATAACCCCTAAAATATTTTCTTCCCCATCTACAACTGGAATTGCATTGAGATTAAAATCTATCATAACTTTTGCTACTCTTCTTATGTCTGATATGGGATCAGTAGTAATAATCTTACTTTTTATTATTTCTGATATGGGAGTATTTAGAATATTTTTATTTTCAATATTATTCATAAGGTAGTTTAGAATATCATGTTTTGTAACCATCCCTTTGAGATGATTACTCCCATCATCACGAATAAGTAGTTGTTGTATTTCATTTTCTTGCATTATCTCATAACACTCTTTAAGGGTTTTAATATCATTGATAATAACTGTAGTGTGAGACATCACTTGTTCTACATGAAATACTTCAACTTTTGTATCAATATTTGCCATCTGTTTATATTTATTTTTGGCTTCTTGGTCAATTTTACCTTTGTAAAAAGTATCAAATTTATTATTGGTATTATTACGTTTTTCTTTCATATTATTTTTAATATGCTGAGCTCTTTCAACTTCATGTACTGTGTAAAGATTATCTATAGTACTCCTAAAATTTAACCCATCATCATCATACATTGAAAACATAATACAACCCTCTTCATCATTTTTAATATTATGACATATAAAAAAAAATAAATCAAACTCTAATTTTAAATAAGATACTATTTATTATAAAAAATTATTATATAAGGATGTGAAGATGAAAACAGTAACACTAAGAGATAATCAAACTAAAAAAGAGGTAGATTTCAATATCTATGATTCAACATTAGGAAATGGTGTTATCGATATATCCCCTTTAAATAAAGAATTTGGGCTTTGGACTTATGACAATGGTTTTGGAATGACTGCTGGCTGTACCTCTGAGATAACATATATTGATGGAGAAAAAGGTGAACTTCTTCATAGAGGTTATCCTATAGAATATCTTGCAAAAAATCATAACTTTTTGGAAGTTTGTTATCTTTTATTGGAGGGTGAGTTACCTACAAAAGAAGAGTTTATAAAATATGAACAAGATATGAGAATAAAAAGATATCCAAATGAGGGTATTAAAAAGATATTTGAAGCATTTCCAGATAATGCACACCCAATGTCTGTATTGTCTTCAGCAGTTTCTGCTTTAAGTGCATTTCATCATCAGCATCTAGATATCAATAGTGAAGAAGAGTATCAAGATATGGCAAGAAGAATTATCTCTAAGATACCAACACTATGTGCATATACTTATAGAAACTCTATGGGATATCCACTTGTATATCCAGATATGGATAGATATTTTACAGAAAACTTTTTGTATATGCTAAGAGCATTTCCTGGTGGACATGAAGAGATAAGTGATATAGAGGTAAAAGCACTTGATACAATTTTTACACTTCATGCAGACCATGAACAAAATGCTTCCACATCAACTGTAAGACTAGTATGTTCAACAGGAGCTCATCCATACGCTGCTATTAGTGCTGGGATAAATGCACTTTGGGGAAGAGCACATGGTGGAGCAAATGAATCAGTTATTGCTCAACTGGAGATGATAGGTGATGTGAGTAATGTAGATAAATATATTGCTAAAGCTAAAGATAAAGATGATCCCTTTAAACTTATGGGATTTGGGCATAGAGTATATAAAAATTTTGATCCAAGAGCAAAGGTATTAAAAGAAATTAGAGATTCTTTACAAAAAGAGTTAGGGATAAATTCAAAACTTATTGAGATAGCAAATAAAATAGAGCATATAGCACTAACTGATGAATATTTTATCTCAAGAAATCTTTATCCAAATATAGATTTTTATTCAGGAACTATTTTGTCTGCTTTAAATATCCCAAGAAGTATGTTTACCCCTATTTTTGTAATAGGTAGAATGGTAGGTTGGATTGCACAATGGATGGAGCAAAAAAGAGATAAAACAAATAAAATAGTAAGACCAAGACAAAGATATGCAGGACCTACAAGAAAAGTTTAAAAGCTAATATTGAAATATAAGCATTATTTATGCTAGGTGCTATTTTAAAAAGTAAAGTTACTTGTAAAGAAAATTTCTAAAATAGTGTTGTATTATTTGTTTATTTTCATCATCTTTTTTATTTGATAGGGTAGTATTTTCTAGTAGTGTGTAGAGGTTGTATTTTTGAAGTAGGTTTATTGATTTTAATTTTTCATAAATATCTATAGTAAATTTTTCATCCTCTTTAAGTGATTTTAAATTTTTTTGTAAAAATTGACTATGCAATTCTCTAAAATCTTCTAACTCTTTACATATTAGCTTACTGTTACACAAAAATACAATCTCATCTATAGTAAACAAAACACTCTTTTGTTCAACATATTCCTCAATCATCATATTAAGAAGTCTATATTTATCATAGTATTTATGTACATCATCAATATTTATGAGTAAATTATACAATTTTGGCTTAGTTGTTTTCCAGTTATAAAGTGTTTTTGTATTAAGCTCAATTACACAACAAAATAACTTTATACAAGAAGATATAAAAACAGATATATTTACTCTAAGGACTTATCAAAAAATAGATAATACAACACATCCATTACGAATATATATAGAGGGAGATGGTTTTGCTTGGGTTGATAGATATACACTCTCAATAAATCCAACTCCCATAAATCCAATAGCGTTAAAATTAGCCATAAAAGATAAACATACAAATATAGCCTACATAGCACGACCTTGCCAATATATAACTACAAATCAATGCAAAAAAGAGTACTGGTAAACTCATTTAAAAACACTACTCAAAATAAAGAAAATATAAAAATCATAGTAGTACCAAATACAACGCATACAAAAGGGTGGGAGGGTTTAGGATTTTAAGATTAAGTTTAAATCTAAAAGAAATGTTTCAAAGCTAATATTGCAATCTGCCATATTTTTAAACTATTTTTTGTTTTTTTGATAAACTAACATAAAAATATAAAGGCTAGATACAATGTCAGATATTGTGGTATACGAAAGTGGTGAAATAGAGTTAAAAGTATCTATTAAAAAAGATACTCTTTGGGCAAGTATCAATGATATTGCAAAAGTTTTTAATATTGATAGAAGTGTTGTATCTAGGCATATTAAAAATATTTTTAAAGATAATGAACTAGATGAAAAAGTGGTTTGTGCAGATTTTGCACAGACCACTAAACATGGCTCTTTGTCAAGCAAAACACAAACAAGAGATGTAAAGTATTATAATTTAGATATAGTTTTGGCAGTAGGCTATAGAACAAACTCTACTAAGGCTATTCATTTTCGAAGATGGGCAACATCAGTTTTAAAAGAATATATAACTAATGGCTATGCAATAAATAGCGATAAAATTACAAATGATAGATTTGTATCACTTGAAAAAAAAGTTGCACTTTTAAGTTCAAAACTAGATAGCTTAGAGTCAAAAAAACTTAATTCAACTCAAGGTATATTTTACGATGGTCAAATTTTTGATGCATATAATTTTGTATCTGATTTGTTAAGAGAAGCAGATAAAAAGATTATACTTATCGACAACTATGTGGATGATATTACACTTACTATTTTTTCTAAAATTCCAAATATAAAAGTAACCATTTACACTAGTACTATACCAAAACAACTCAAACTTGACCTCGAAAAATATAATACCCAATATAATAATATCACCATTAAAACCTTTAAAAATTCTCATGATAGGTTTATTATCATTGATGATAAGAAAATTTACCATGTAGGGGCTAGTCTAAAAGACCTTGGTAAAAAATGGTTTGCTTTTTCAAAGATGGATATTTCTTTGTTTGAGGAGATGGTTTCTAAGTTAAGGTAGGAATATAGTCTATAAAACTATATTCTCTTTTGTTACAACTACTCCATCTCTATCTGCATATAAAAATTCACCCACTTTAAATGATACATTTCCAAAGTTGAGTTCAATATTGTGTTGGGCAACTTGTTTCTTTTGACTCTTAAATGGATAAGTTCCCTTTGCCCAAAGTCCCACAGGTATTTGTGTAGTTTGATGTATATCCCTTACATATCCATTGATAATAATACCTTCCCATCCATTATGATATGCATATCCCATAAGTGTTTCACCTACAACGGCACAATAATCACCCTCTACATCAACAACACATATTTTCCCATTACCTTGGTTGTCTCGTAAGAGTTCTACTAAAGCTTTGTTATCTTCAAAAAGTTTCACTGTAACTATTTGTCCATGACACATAGAAACACCACCAAAAGAGTGTAAAATCGGGTTTAATACTTGCACTTTATGAGGATATTTGTCACAGATATCTGCTGTATATGATTTCATTGGTTTTCCTATTTCTTTATGTTAATTATGAGATTATATCAAATAATACTTTTAATCACTATTTTGATATAATTATAGAATTTTTAAATAGGAATATGTGTGAAAGTTGTAACAGGTGTAGTTGGAAATGATATCCATGTTGTAGCAAATAGACTTATTGATATCTCTTTACAAAGCAGGGGATATGAGGTATTTAATCTTGGTGTTAATACTTATCTAGAAGAGTTTATTGATGCAGTTATAGAGACAGATGCGAGGATTTTACTTATCTCTTCACTTAATGGTGAAGCAGAAGGGTGGTGCAGAGACCTTATGATTTTAAAAGATAAGTATAATCTCAAAGATGTAGTATTTGTTATTGGTGGAAATTTGAGTGTGGGTGAGGGTGATGAGAGCCTAATAGTTCCAAAATTCAAAGAGTATGGGTTTGATTTGGTATTTCATCAAATTGATTTGATGGAGGGTTTAACTATTCTTGATAACCATATGCAAGGGTATCTATTATGAGTTTATTACAAAGAGATAGAGAGATAATAGTCTCAAACGAATATGTAGATAACTTTGATTTTGCAGAAGCACAAGAGTTTGTAAAAAATGCAAATAAAGAGCTTTTTATATCTCATAAATTTAAAAATTACAAAGATAAAACACTTGTACAACCAAGAGGTGGATTCCCTACATATGAAAAAATGTATTCATTGTATGAACAATTTTCACCAGTTGTAGATGTACTCCCTATGACAATAGATTCTCATACAAGACTCAATGACTACGGAAGTGCAGCGAAAATGCTTCGACTTTCTGAAGAGAGTGAAACAGATTTATTAAATGGTTATCCACTTATAAACCACGGATATAGAACTACACGAAAGATGGTAACACACTTTAATACACCAGTGAGTTTACGACATGGAACACCAGATGCTAGACTACTTGTAGAGATGGCAATAGCTAGTGGGGTTTTTGAGATAGAGGGAGGTCCTATTACATATATTCTTCCATATTCAAAAAACTTTCCACAAGATAAAGCTTTTTTATACTGGAAACATGTGGAGAGAGTATGTGCTCAATACTCAACACTTAATGAACCAATAAATAGAGAATCATTTGGACCACTTACTGCTACACTTGTGCCACCTTGTATTACTATAGTTATACAAATTTGTGAAATGTTATTATCTTTGGAAGAAGGTGTAAAATCTTTTTCAGTAAGTTTCGCTCAAACAGGAAGTTTAAATCAAGATTTAGTCACATCAAAAGTATTAAGAAAAGCTGCAAATAAGTATGCCCAAAAGATTGGCATAACAGATGCTACTATAAATCTAGTATATCATCAATGGATGGGAGCTTTCCCACGAGATAAGTTCAAATCTGATAGTCTTATAGATATGGGTGCGATGATAGCTGGTATGGTAAAAGCTGATAAAATTATCACAAAAACAAGAGCAGAAGCTTTTGGAATCCCAACAAAAGAAGACAATGCACAAGCTGTATCAAATGTACAATATACACTCAATGCCTTAAGAGGAATACCTGCTTTTGTAGATGAGGAAGAGGAAGAAAATCTTTCACGAGAAGTAGATGAGATATTTGAAGCAATTTTCAACGATAGTGCAGATACTCTTTGGAGAAAAGTATTCAACTCTATTAAAAATGGAATTATAGATGTACCATTTTCCCCACATATTATAAATAATAATGAGCTGATAACTGTAAGAGACAAAGATAGCAATATCCGAATTTACAAAAAAGGAAAGCTTCCTTTAAGTGATAAAAGTTTCAAATATGAACAATCAAAAATAGACCTAGGAGAAAATCCAAACTCTGTGGTAAATCAGATTATTCATGATATTGGAGTTATGTTATGAGTAATATCATATAATTATTTAGATAACATATCAATATGAAACATAATGACTTAGATTTAAAAAACTGGAAAGAACTTGATATAAATACAGATTCACTTTGGATGATAAGTGAAAGGGATAAAAGTGGTAAACATAAAAATGTTTACCACGGTAATTTCATACCTCAAATTCCAAACCAATTAATCAGAAGATATACAAAAGAAAATGACATAATATTAGAACCATTTATGGGAAGTGGTACAACACTTTTTGAGTGTGAAAAATTAAATCGTAAATATATTGGATTTGACATAAACCAAGAAATGCTTGAATATGTAAACAGCAGTATGAATGATGGAAGTTTTGCAGATAGTTTCTACATAAATCATTGTAATTCATTAGATGAATTACAAGTAAGTGAAAATATAGAAAATGCAGAAAATAAGTTTAATTCTAAAAATGTACAATTTGTATTAATGCACCCACCTTATATGGATATAGTAAAGTTTACTGAAAATAAAGATGACTTATCACAAATTGATAATATCAATGAATTTGTAAAACAATTTAAAATTATTTGTGAAAATACATTAAAACACTTAGACAAAGGCAGATACTTTGCAATTGTTATTGGTGATGTATATAAAAATAGTGAAGTAGTACCACTTGGATTTTATTGTATGGATATGATAAAAAGAAATTTTAAAGTAAAATTAAAAGGTACTATTATAAAAAACATTGAGGGTAATCGTGGAAAACTTGGTGTTGGCGGTATTTGGAGATATAGAGCTTTAAATAGTGATTATTATATATTTAAACATGAATATATTCATGTTTTTAAAAAGGAGTTTTAAAATGGAAACAACACATGTTTTTATTGTAGATAGCAATACTTTTAAGTATCATTTAGAATATATGTTTGCAGGTACTGGTTCTGCAAATAAAGTTATTGATTTTAATAATAGTTCCACTTCATCATTACGCTATGCATCAGAAAATAGTTTATTAGGTATGATTGCTGATATACAAAGAATTAGAGTAGGTGATAACATAATTTTTTATCTGCAACAAAATAGTGTTGAAGGAATAAATGAAGGTAAATTTTTTGGTATGTTTAAAGTCAAAGACAGAGCTGGATTTTTAGATAATAATGATACTAATCAATATCTAAAACAAGAACTTAGAAAATCATTAACATTTAGAATAATAATCGAAGCTAATAATGTTTATCCAATTGGTGTTACAGAGTGGGAAGCACTTGATGAAATTAGAAATATACAATCACCAAATCAAATGATATGGAGTCTTATTTATCGTAAATTAAAAGGTAATCGCGGAAACACAATGATTACTATTTATGAATCTGAAAGATTAAAACAATTAATGAGAAATAAAAATAATAGAAGAAATATAAATGGAAATAACTTTACATTTAATATGAATACACAGCAAATTGAAACTCTACAGACACAAAATAATTATAATGGAAGACAAGATAATATAAATATTTTACCTAGACTTGTTAATAAGTATAGTAATAGCTTACAATTTGAAACTCACTTACAAGTATATATATTGCAAAATCTAGAAAATATTAACATATTACAGAATGAAGTATTAGAATGGATTGGAAATGAGGTATCTTGTGGTGTAGGTATGCAAAGAATTGATATTATGCTCTCTACTTTAAGGGAAAATGTAAAAGTTTGTATTCCTATTGAATTAAAATCTACAATTGCATATCTAGGCATTACAAATCAAGTACAGCGATATATTGATTGGATTGAACAATACTATATACCAAATAGACCATCAGATATAGAACCAATTATATTATCAAGAAAGATTGATGATAAAACAACTCAATTTTATTTGGATTTAGTCAATGAGTTTAATGACTTTAACAATAGAAATAATATATTACAGTTAAGATATATTGAATTTGAAATAGATTGCATTAATAATATTATTAATTTTATTGAAATTGACTATGTATAAAATAATAGGAGGAATTTTAATTGGAAAAATGGAAACAAGAGTTTAAACAGGGGTCAAAAGCTTATAGATTTTTAGAGTTAGCGAACCCTGATAGTAATGGATATTCTAATGCTATATCAGTAGATAAATTTGTTGGAAATAACAGTGATTTGAAATTTGGGAATGGTGCTAATTGGGCAAGAGGTTCATCAAAAATAGCTAGAACTTTTAATTTAGAATTTATAAAGTCAGAGGATGTGGGTCAACCTACTATTGCACTAAAACTAAATGGATATAAAAAGACTATTGATACAAATACACAAAATATTAGAAAAGATATTGTTAATGAAATATCCAAAAAGAGGTGCATAATTCTTGGCACAAATAGAAGTGCTGATAAAAAAATTGAAGTAGATCATAAAGATGGTAGAAAAGATGATAGTCGAGTTATGAATACAAAAACACAAAAAGTAGAAGATTTTCAACCATTAACTAAACCAGCTAATGATGCGAAAAGACAGTTCTGCAAAGAATGTAAAGAAACAAATTTGAGATATGATGCTAAAAAATATATGGGCTATACTGTATCATTTACACAAGGTGATATAAATTATACAGACGAACTTGGTTGCAATGGTTGTTTTTGGTATGATCCAATAGCATTTAGGCAAGAACTACAAATCAATAATTAATGAAATATTATGATAAAGTTAATAAAATATTTGTATTTTAAGTTTCTATAGGATATAATTTTGAAAATAAACAAATTCAAGGTAAAAGAATTAATGGCAAAAAAGAAGATAAATAATCAAACTGAATTAGCAGAAGCATTAGGTATTTCTAAAAATCAAGTTTCAAATATTTTATCTGAAAGATTTAATCCAATAAAAAGTAATGTTATTGAATTAGCAGAATTTTTAGAAGTTAGTCCATTAGAAATTATTGAGAATAAAAAGGTTGAAAAATGAATTATATAGGCTCAAAGTTTAAATTATCTTCTTGGATACAAGAAGAAGTTAAAAAAGTAGTTGGAGATGATTTATCTCAAAAAGTATTTTGTGATATATTTGCTGGAACTGGAATAGTTGGAAGAACTTTTAAAAAAGAAGTTAAACAAGTTATCAGTAATGATTTAGAACATTATAGCTATGTTTTAAATAAAAATTATATTGAAAACCATGAAGAGATACAAGATAAAGAAAAATATCTTGAAGAATTAAATAACTTACCATTAATAGACAATGGATTTATATATCAAAATTATTGTATGGGTAGTGGCAGTGAACGACAATACTTTAGTGATGAAAATGGTAAAAAAATTGATACTATTAGAACTAAGATAAAAGAGTGGTATGACAATAAAACGATAGAAGATAATTTATACTATTTTTTATTGGCTTCATTGGTTGAAAATGCAGATAAGGTAGCAAATACAGCTTCTGTGTATGGTGCATTTTTAAAACATATTAAAAAATCAGCTTCTAAAGAATTAATCTTACAACCTGCTCATTTTATAGAGAATGATAATTTACATCAAGTTTTTAATAAGGATAGCAATGAATTAATAAAAGAAATAAGTGGAGATATTTTATATTTAGATCCACCATATAATCAAAGACAATATAGTTCTAACTATCATATGCTGAATACTATTACTCAATATGATAGTTTTACTCCAAAGGGTAAAACAGGACTAAGAGAATATAATCGTTCAGATTATTGTAAAAAAGGTGAAGTACATGAAAGTTTTGAAGAGTTAATAAAAAATGCTAAATTTAAGTATATCTTTTTAAGTTATAATAACGAAGGATTAATGAGCGAGAATGATGTTAAAAATATTATGGAAAAATATGGAGAATATAGTTTAGAAATAAAAGAATATCAAAGATTTAAAGCAGATAAAACAGAAAATAGAAACCATAAAGCAGATAAGACTTATGAATATTTACATATACTTAAAAAAGATGATTTATAAAGAATATTGATACAATGATAGATGAAAATACAATTAAAAAAATAAACAAAGCTTCAAAAGTAGCACAAAAAAGAAGCCTTGAAAATGGGGTTCCAAATGTATATAGTAAAAATGGAGTGATATATTATCAACTTCCAGATGGAACTATTACTATGGAAGATCCTTTTGCTAAAGGTGAACTAAAACGAAGATTAGATGAATTGACAAAAGTAAGAGAATAGATTTAATATTTAAATTGATATAATATGTATGTGAAATATACATATAAAAGAAGGAGTATAAAATGGGTACATTAACAGTAAGAAAAAATTTTAATTTTGAAAAAGATACTATTGATAAAGTAACTAAAATACTCAAACAAAAAAAATATAATTTTACAGAGATATTAAATAGTTATTTTAAAGCAATTGTAAAAGAGCCTGAACTTATAGATACTATAGAAAAAAAAGCAAAAAAACGCACAGGAAGTTTTATAGGTATGCTAGATGGTACTGTTGGGAATGAGAATTATAAAGAGATGAAAAAGAGCTACAATGAACATATTTCTTGATGCAAATATATGTTTAGATTTGCTTGATACTACGAGATCTACATCAAATAAATCAGTACAATGGTACCTTGAACATAAGGATGATGAGACACTTTCATTTTATTTTTCAGCAGATTTTATCACTACTATTTATTATATTCTTACTCAAAAAAGAAAATTAAATACAACAGACACCTTAGATGTGATAGATGAATTAAGTATGGAAATAAATCCTCACTACTTAATCCACAATGATTTTATATCTGCTAAAAACTTCTTTTTTGAGCAAGGTTTTAGTGATTTTGAAGATTTGTTGATATTGCAAAGTGCGAGTCGATTAGATTGTGCAAAATTTATAACCAATGATAAAGAGTTGTTAAAGTTAGATAAATATTTAAATATTGATATAATAAAACCATAAGCCCAACACCAGGAGAAAAGATTTTGAGTAAAATGTTAATAGATGTAGGAAGTACTTATTTTAAAGTATGTAATGAGGGGAATATCTCTCATCATTTTAGAAATTTTGATAAAGATATTTATGATGATTTACTTTTTAAATGTGGTGATGATATAAAAAAACATCAAAAAGATGAGATACAGATATGTAGTTCTGCAAATGGTGGATTAAGTACACTTATTATTGGACTTACTGAGTCATTTTCTTTGAAATATGCTTCAAATATAGCCTATAATTCTGGTATAAATATCATTGAAACTGTTGTGTATTCTCAAATAGAAAGTTATGCAGTACCAACAGAAAATCTTGATGTTGTTATTGTTGTAGGTGGGATAGATAGTGTACAAAATGTATTTGATGAAACACTTATAAACTATCTTGAGAAATTAACTTATTCAAATATAGTGTATGTTGGAAGTGCTACACAAGTGGAATTTTTGGAAAAAAATATCCCTAATCTAATAGTACTACCAAATATCATAGACAATAAACTCAAAATGGTAGAAGATGATTTAAAAGAGTATTTAACCAACCTTTACCAAGCTGATATAATGGGAAAAGAGGATATTAAAAAATTGTATGAACTTACCTCAAATCAAATATTCTCAACACCATATATAGTAAATCAATCATTGCCACTTATCCATACAAAACTTGATGTGGCTGATCCATTTATCGTTATAGATATTGGTGGGGCAACTACAGATATTCACTATAGTAAAGATTTAGTAGATGATAATATTATCACTGCTAATGAATATGATAGATTAGTATTTAAAAAACTTGGTGTGTATAAATCAAGAGAAAGTTTAGTACATACTGCAAAAAACAATGAGTTTGTATATGAGCTTTTAGCACACTTAAATACCACAGAAAATATGCTAGATAGTAAAGATGAAAAAGCAACAAAACTACTTATGCAACTCTCTATTTTCTTGGTTTTATACAAAATATCACACCATCATAAATCATACTTAAATATAAAACTTGATACACTTAATTCTATAGTATTAACAGGTGGGATTACAAAAGTTTTAGATGATAATGAGATGGAGGATATTATCTCATTTTTTTATAAAAAGCTTTTAAATTTTGATACAACACCAACACTTGTAGTGGATAAAGATTATGAAATCTGGACACTTGGTATGAGTAGATAAGGAGTAGGAAATGTCTATAAATAGTATAAGAAACTTAGTAGAAATCGCAAATGAGAAAACACCTAACAAAATAGCAATTATTGATAAAGTAGGAAAATTCACTTATAGTGAAGTGTATGAACAAGTAAATAAACTAGCCCACTATATTACAACTTTAGAGCTTGAAAAAGGTGCTAGAATTGGTGTATATTCAAATAAAAACAACCAAAAAGTTATCTCTATTTTGGCTGTTTTATCAACTGATTATGTACTTGTACCTATTACAAAACTACTAAAAGCAGAACAAGTTGAGTATATCATCAAAGATTGTGAAATAGAGTGTATGATAACTGATGAACAAAAACTCAAAACTCTCAAAGAGACATCATATAGTGGAAAAATCATCACAGTGGAGAGTTGTGATGATGATATAGTCTCTTTTAAAGAGATTTATAAATGTTATAGTAGTAGTTATGAGTGTAGCATAAAAGGGCATGACAATGCAGTTATCACTTACTCTTTTGCTTCAAGTGGTTTTCCAAAAGGTGTGGTTATCTCTCATAAAAATCTTATAGATAGTGCAAGAGTTGTTTATAACTACTTAGAGATAAAAGAGAATGATATATTTAGTGGATTGTTGTCATTTAGTTTTGATTATGGATTAAATCAAATATTTACATCATTTTATGCAAGAGCTACATTTGCTATCTATACATTTTTTACACCAAGTGATTTTTTTGCCCATATTTTAAAAGATAAAGTAACAGTATTAGCTGCTATGCCTGTACATTTTTCACAAATGTTTGATGAAGATAGCCATAGACTTCCAAGCCCATCACAACTAGAATATGTAAGAGTGATAACCTCTTCAGGTGCAAATGTAACTATGACTATGATAGAAAAGATTGAAGAGTATTTTCAATGTGCAAAGTTTTACTCTATGAGTGGTCATACAGAAGCCTTTCGTTCAGCATATCTAGACCCAAGTCAGATAAAAATACGACCAAACTCTATAGGAAAAGCGATACCAGATGTTGATTTGTACGTTATCAATGAAAAAGGATACGAGTGTGCCCCAAGAGAAGTAGGGGAACTAATACACAGAGGTGCTGGAATATATAGAGGATTTTGGAACTCACAAGAAGATACAAATAAAAGCTTTAAATCTATCAAAATTTTAGAAAATGTTATAGACTTACAACAAGGCTTAACAGATGAGGTTGTAGTTGCAACTGGAGATTATGTATATAAAGATGAAGAGGGTTATATCTATTTTGTATGTAGACATGATGATATGATAAAAACAAGCGGATATAGAATAAGCCCACTTGAAATAGAAACTGTTGTATATGAAAATATAGATGAAGTAAAAGAGTGTGCTGTATTTGGGATAGAAAATGAGAAGATAGAAGAGGAGGTAGTTTTAGTTTATAGCGGAACAAAAGAGCTAGCGAAAAATGAAGTTATCTTTGAACTCAAAAAACATCTTCCATCGTATATGATACCTACAACTATTATTTTTAAAGAAAATATGCCTATAGATTCTAAAGATAAGTCTAAGATAGATAAGGATGCTTTGAAAGAGGAAATATTAAAACTAAAGTAGTTGTATTATAGGTTTTAAGTAAATCTTTACATTTTAAAAATAGAATCTCAAAAAGCACTTAATTTTTTGAAATGATACAATTAAAGCAAAAAATGCATCAAAAAATGATACAATAAAATTATGAAAACATATCAAAAAGAAAAAGAATGGATTTGGGAAGATGAAAAATTTCCAAATTTTATATATGAAAATATCAATTTAGAAAACTTAAATTATAAATTTGGTCAGTTAAATATGATTGAAAAGTTTATGAATACTCATGATTCAAATGAACTACTATTTGAAGTATTGTTAAATGATGCTATAGCAACATTTGCCATAGAGGGTGAAATTTTACAAAGATCATCTGTACGCTCATCTATTAATAAAATATTAAAATTAGGACTTGAAGATGACTATAGTTATACGGTACAGTCAGATTCTCTCATCGAAATATTAGTTGATGCAAAAACAAATAAAAAACCACTAAATAAACAAAGAATTTTATCTTGGCATAGGGCATTATTTCCATTAGGAAATTCTGGATTAAGGGATATAACTATTGGAGCATATAGAACAGATTTGGAGGATATGCAAATAGTATCTGGAGCTTGGAATAAAGAGAAAATACATTATGTAGCACCACAATCAAAAGATTTAGATAAATTGATGGATGATTTTTTGACATGGTTAAATCAAGATAATGATTTGAATACTATTTACAAAGCAATAGTAGCTCATCTTTATTTTGTACTGATACATCCATTTGATGATGGAAATGGAAGAATAGCAAGAGCAATTACTGATTATATACTTGCACAGTCTCATTTAGCCAATGTAAACTTTTATTCCATAGCTACAATAATTTATAAAAAAAGAAAAGAGTATTATGAGGTATTAGATAAGGTATGTGTAAATATCAATCAAGATATTAATCTTTGGATGGTATGGTTTATAAAATTACTTGAAGAGTCAATTGATGATACGCTTATAAAAATTGAAACAGTAAAAACTAAAACAATATTTTGGGACAAATATATCAATACAAAACTTAACACCAGACAAAAAAAAGTAATATTAAAAATGCTTTCATATTTACCAGAAGAATTTAAAGGTGGGATGAAAGTACAAAAATATATGAATATTACAAAAACTACAAGAATTACTGCAAGTAGAGATTTGAGTGACCTTGTCCAAAAAGGTATTATGATAAGTCATGGTATGGGGAGAGGTGTATATTATAGTATTAAAGTAAAATAACTTTAACTCTATCCCCTTTGGTTATAGCATCACTATTTTCATCTTGAAACAATAATCCACTATCCCCAAGCATATTGGTTAAAATTGCACTACTTCCATTTTTTTTCCCTTCAAAATCAATATGATAATTTCCATCTTTATATATCATATTACAAGAAGTAAAAGTAGTTTTATTTGATTTCTTAGGAAAATTTTCATCACAAATAGCTTCTACGATATTGAGTTTCTCATTTGAACCTTTAAGTTTATAAATAAGAGGTAATACATAAAGTAAAAAAGTCACAGTACTAGAGTATGCAAATCCCGGAAGTCCTAT
>Ga0209633_10002886_pt1 | contig 16231 bp, 7 predicted proteins | sample Cruoilmetagenom1_FD_187290 | JGI IMG/M metagenome (GOLD analysis project Ga0209633, IMG submission 187290) | Oil polluted marine microbial communities from Coal Oil Point, Santa Barbara, California, USA - Sample 1 (SPAdes) (version 2) | ecosystem: Environmental > Aquatic > Marine > Oil seeps ... | reverse complement strand
ATTGTCCAAATCGGCCACTTCAATTGCGCTCCACCAGCCATACAGACTATCCAATGATGTATCTTGTTTGGATAGTCTTCTCCCCGAATTCTTATATACGATGGGTGTACCCCATTCCGAAACAGTTATCAAATCTTTTTTAGCATCCCCATCTAAATCTGCCCATGTGGCATTGGTTATCATACCTGCATTCTTTAAATCGTATGCCAATCTTTCCGTGACATCTACAAATATCCCATTACCGGTATTTTCCAAAAACAAATGATCAGGGTCTACCCCATATATACCTACTACGCTCCTGGAACCAATAAAGATATCCATATCACCGTCCTGATCAAAATCCTCAGGTGAAATGACTGATATGTTCTTGTTGGACAGGGGAAGTTTGTTTTTTGATTTTTCGAAATTTCCTTTGCCATCATTAAGATATAGTCTTGATTCATAAGTATTTTGCTCACCAACTTGGTTGCCACCAGAACCTACTATTAAATCTTGGTCACCATCGTTATCTGCATCTAAAAATGAGGCGGCAGTATCTTCGAGATGTTGGTCAAAAGGTAATATTGTCGGGGTTAGTTGACCTTTGCCTTTGTGGAAGTAAATTACCCCAGCTTGGTCTTTGGCACCGCCAATAAAAATATCTTCATTACCATCTCCATTTATATCAGAAACTGCAAGTGCTGGCCCTTCCTGGGAGAGTTGTTTTGCAATTAAGCCTTCATAATCAAAATCATTATAGGTATTCTCATTGTGAGCCACTAAACCACTACTCTCAATTTGATCAAGCAAAGTTTTTTGTTGAATCTGTTTAATTGGGATATATTTTTCGGTAGCATCTGAAAGCTTGAAATTAAGTAGCTGGTTTGCATTTACATTTTCTAATAGTACAGTGTGATCATCTGGCCAAATTACCCTAAGTGAATCTATGACCTTAGTATCACCCAAACCAATGGTCATTGTATAGTCCATTGATGATTGAAAACCGCGTGAAGGAATGAGTTCTTGCATCACCACATTATCTTCGTAGTAGAGCATAACTGATGTGCCTATTGCAAATTTATTTTTTACATTACCCTCAAATTTGAACTGAATATAGTTGTGGTCGGTCAGTTCATTGGTATTATTCTCATAAACAAATGATTCCATATTTACATTATTCACTACTAGATCAAGATCACCGTCATTATCCAGATCCCCATAGGCTGCCCCGTTAGACATACTTTTGGTCTCAAAGCCCCAATCAGCGTTCACGTTTGAAAATGTAATGTCGCCGTTATTCCTATAAGCATAATTAGCTAAAGGTTTAATAGGCATTTTATTTATAATGGAATCTATGGATTCCTTTTTGCCGGTAAGGGCCATTCTTCTCATGATTTTGTTGGCAAAAAAGTCGACAAAATCTAAATCGGTGAGGTCATGATTTATCCCGTTAGTAACGTAAATATCCCTTAAACCATCGTTATCCATATCAAATAACAAACCAGCCCAGCTCCAATCTGTAGCATCTACGCCACTATAATATGCTACCTCGGAGAATGACCCATTTCCATTGTTTAGTTGTAGGGTGTTTTGAATATATTGCTGATAAAAATCCCTGCTTTGTTTTAATTTAAAAACGTTATACCCATCAAATTCCATTACCGACTTAACACGCTGTTCGGGCTCTGGCAGCATATCTGTAATGAAAATATCTGCATTTCCATCGTTATTGATATCCGCCATGTCAATTCCCATTGCTGATAGCGAAAGATGGGATGTCCACTTTTTTATTTCCTCACGGAAGGTTCCATCATGGTTGTTTATATACAGATAGTCCCTTTCATAAAAATCATTTGATATATAAATATCTGGATAAAGATCTTTATTAATGTCTGTTATCATAATCCCAAGACCAAAACCTATGAGGCTACCATATATGCCTGCTTCTTCACTCACATCAACAAATTTCCCATTATCATTTCTCAATAACATATCTCCAACACCCTTAAATATACTGGGAACTCCTTCCCAGTCCTGTGCCCTGACTTCTCGTTGGCCGGCATATCCAAGGCTACTAACAGGAATGTTGCTGTTGTTTAGAATGTAAACATCGAGGTCACCATCTTTGTCATAATCAAAAAAGGAGGCATGCGTGGTAAATCCTGTTTTAGCCAAGTTATGTTCATGAGCTTTTTCAGTAAAAGTAAGGTCACCATTATTAATATACAGGTCATTGTCGTGGTTGTTGCCTTCCAAGTTCCCAGCATTACTAACATAAATATCCAAAAGACCATCATTGTTAATATCAACCATATTCACTCCTGTTGACCAAGGCTTGTTTCCTTCAATACCTGCAGTGGTAGAAATGTCCTCAAATTTAAGATTGCCCTTATTCAAATAGAGTTTGTTTTTGCCCATATTAGCGGTCATGTAAATATCAGGGAGGCCATCATTATTTATGTCCCCAATGGCAACACCACCACCATTATAAAAATTACGGTATTTAAAAATGTTGAAGTTTTTTTGATTCTCAACCTTATTGATAAAATCAATACCCGTTTTGTCAGAAGTTAACAAAGAAAAAAGTGCGGGCTCTTTTACAGTGTTTTCTATGCTTTCTTTCTTTTCAGAATCGCAAGAGGGAAATAAAACTACCAAGGATAAAAAAAATAAGTATTTCTCAATTCTTCGCTTTATCATTTTTTCAACTTTTCTTATTCTTCAAATATTTGAATCATGTTACCATTAAATACAATTAAAAACACCTACTTTGAACACTAATATTTGAAGCAATTTTTATTAACCATTGATTATTAAAATATTGCATTATTGCAATAAAAGCCTTTAATATTCAAGATTCTGCAAAAATACGGCATCATCTGTTTTCATCCTATAAATAGCCGTCTATTTTAAACTGTGACAACAATAAATTAACATATTCCACTGTAATTTTTTGGTAAGGGAATTATGCAATATCCTGAATTAAAAACAGTAAAACAATATGTGATTATTCTTTTGGCTGTAATTGGGTCATTATAACGTTTTCGTGATGATAACTTTTTTAAAGTTCTTTTGGTTTTCCAGGTATTGATATTGAAAAAGCCAGACGTTGCTGTTTAATTATCAATGTCTGGCTAGTAATCTTTATAGCATATTAGTTGTTAATTCCAGAAAAGGGCATATAGGACAACCAGTATTAGCATAACGGCAAAGGCACCAATATTAAAGACTGGATTAGTCTTGAACATGCCTTTGGAAATAACGATGCCCTTAGGATCTTCAGCTCCTTTATTTTGATACAAACTAACTAGAATAATGACCAACATGGTTAAGAGGGTGGTATATCCCATTTGATCCATGAATGGCACATCTATAAAGAACGAACTTGTTGACCATCCATTAGGTGCTATCTTGAAGTACATTGCGATTGGAATGGAGGTCAATGCACCAACTATAGCTGCTTTATTGGTGGTTTTTTTCCAGAACAGACCTAGTAAGAAAACGGCCAAGATACCAGGACTGACTATACCTGTATATTCTTGGATAAATTGAAATGCCTGGTCTATACCTCCCAATAAAGGAGCCATTATACAAGCAATGATCAAAGCTATACCAGCCGAAATTCTACCTGTATTTACCGTAGCTTTATCACTAGCATTTTTATTGACGTACTGTCTGTAAATATCCATAGTGAAAATAGTGGAAGTAGAGTTCAACATTGATGCCAATGAGGATACAATAGCGGCGGCCAGTGCAGCAAAAGCTACTCCTTTTAAGCCTGCAGGAAGAAATTGTAACAACCATGGGTAAGCCTTATCCGCTTGTTCCAAGGAAGGTAAATTCATCATACCTCCATTACCTAATCTCGCCATAATTTCAGGGTCATTTACCATAACATAGGCCGCAATCCCAGGCACAACTACAATCAATGGAATAACCAATTTTAAAAAGGCTGCCAAGAGAATACCTTTTTGGGCTTCTTTTAAGGACTTTGCTGCCAAGGTTCGTTGAATGATATATTGATTAAAACCCCAATAGTACAGGTTAGCCACCCATAATCCACCAACAAGTACAGCGATTCCCGGCAAATTTTTATATTCGGGATTGGATTCATCCAAAATCATGACAAACCGATCAGGGGCAGCTTCATAAACCGTTTTAATTCCAGCCAAAACTCCCTCACCATTTGACACGGTGTTCAATGCTAAATATGTGGTGAACAACCCGCCTAAAACTAAAAAGACAACTTGAATTACATCGGTCCAAGCCACAGCTGAAAGTCCACCGTACAATGAATACGCAGCAGCGAACAAAGCGAGCCCAATTACACCATAGATCATAGGTATTCCCATGATAGTTTTCAGTGCCAAGGAACCCAAATACAAAACAGATGCTAGGTTAACAAATACGTAAAGGCCTATCCAAAAAATAGCCAATATGGTTTTTAAATTGGTGGAATACCTTTTTTCAACAAACTCTGGAATTGTATACAGTCCCTTTTCAATGAAAATCGGCAAGAAATATTTCCCTACAATAATCAATGTAAGTGCTGCCATCCATTCATAAGAAGCAATAGCCAACCCAGAAGCAAATCCAGAACCGGACATTCCTATAAATTGTTCTGCAGAGATGTTCGCTGCTATCAAAGAAGCTCCAATAGCCCACCATGGCAATGACTTACTCGCTAGAAAGTAATCCTCCGCATTTTTTTGGTGCCCTTTTTTATCCCTTGATACGTACAGACCTACGCCCAGTATAAGAAAGGCGTAAGTGACAAAAACAAAATAGTCCCAAAATCCAAAAGCTGATGTCATAATTTAGTTGGTTGATTTGATTAATTTGATTATTAAGATGGGACAAAGTAGTTGTTTTTACCCAATATAACCATAACTAATGGTTATTTAAGTTGATCATTTATTCTAATTGCCAGGGAAAATATAAAAAAAGACCGCTGCAAAGCGGTCTTTTAAACTATATAAAATAATCTTGGATTTTAATACCCAGGATTCTGAACCAAGTTAGGATTAGAAAGTATGGCATTAGACGGAATAGAAAACAAGTTTCTTGAATCGTCACCAACTCTATCGGGATCCATAAATTCATAACCTGATGCAAATGTACCAAACCTAAGCATATCTGTTCTTCTAATCATTTCTCCATATAATTCCCTTCCTCTTTCCGCTAACATAGCAGGTAGATCTACAGTTCCTAATGGAGTAGCATCCCTTAATCCCCTTAGTTCATTGACCAGGGCCGTAGCATCACCGCCACTTGCACCACGAAGAATAGCTTCTGCCTTCATAAGATGTGCATCAGCATATCTAAATAAAATCTTATGACTTGTAAAATTACCATTCGCAGGATGATATTTAATAACCCTAACACCTGTGCGTTCATTATTACCAACCAAGCCTGGGAATTCTTTTGTAAAGACAAGTGGATTACCTGGACGATCTTTCAATGCATTACCATCTTTGTCATAGGCTTGCCCAATAAAGAAACCATAAGCTATACCAGTGTTGATTTCATCCGCATTAGAAGCATCTGGAACCCAACCTCTTCGTTCTTCCTGCCCATCACCAACATAATTGGTATTGGGAGCTCCTTCAAACGAATCATAAAATTCAGCTAGTGTGCTAAATCCATTCCAACCTCCAGTACCATCTAAAGCTTGGGTGTTATAGTGCAATCCGTTAAAAATATTGTTTCCTACTGAAGAAGGTGTCCAAAGAATGGTTTCGGTATCAGCATCTTGCTTAAAGAGATCAAAATACCCCGCCTGTAAAGCAAAACCGTCTGTAGCTATATCATCTACCAATGATACTACTTCATTAAGTGCAGCAGAATCAGGATCACCTGTACCTAAATAAACGCCTGAATTTAAAAGCACCCTTGCTTTTAAGAAACGAGCGGCCGCTTTAGAAGCCCTGTTAAGATTATCCTGATTCAAGGCCTGGGTTGCGGGTAAATCAGCTATGGCTGCATCAAGATCCGCAAGGACTAGAGCATAAGCCTCAGGAGCTGTGCTTACAGCCGGATTAATTTCTGGTCCTTCATCTACACCTCTAATAGGTACCTGCCCAAATGCATCCATAATGACCCATGTACCCAGCGCACGTATGAACTTGGCTTGTGCTACTTGTTCCGCTGAGGAATTACTCCTAGGATCAATTACCTCAGATGCAAGAAAAATAGATTGGTTCCAATCATTCCAAGCTCTTAGTATGAATAAATGTCCTGGATCCCAATTGTGCGTATGCAAGGTTCTCCAAATTCCATTGTCACCCCAATCCGTACCTCTAGTAGGTACAAGAAATTCATCAGAGGCAACCTCCTGCATTGCATAGAAATTTTCTTGATTTTCATATCTACTTCTCAAGCCGTCGAATAGATTATTCACTGAGGAGGCAGGATCTTCGACCCCGTTGAATATTGAACCGGTTGATGTAGTCTGATCTATAATTGAATCAGTTTCTTCTATCTCCAAATTTGTACAGGAGATAATGAATATTGCTGAAAATACCAGCAACACGTTAAATTTAATTTGTCTTCTTTTCATGATTTTTTTTTAAAAAGTTGCGTTTAAGCCAAAAGTAATCGTTCTAGGTCTTGGGAATCCAGTATAGTCGATTCCTGCAGTAGGAAGGCTATTTAATAGATCATTAGAACCTGGTTGCGAACTAACTTCAGGATCTAATCCACTGTAGTCCGTAATTAAGAACAAATTTTGTCCTGTAACAGACAATCTTAAACTCTTAATAGAGCCGTCACCACTAAGAGGCACAGTATACCCAAGGGTTGCGTTCTGTAACCTTACAAAATCACCTTTCTCAAGGAATCTTGTAGAAACATCCGCTGCCGCGTTTCCGGCTTCACCACTGGTCAATACTTCAGGGGTAACATTACGGGCATTTGCTATGGACCCAGCAGTAAAGAAGGCATTCTTCGTGTTATTATACACATAGAAGCCAAATTGGCCAGCTAGGTACGTTGCTAAATCCCAATTTTTATAGGATGCATTCAATGAAAAACCTCCTGTGTAATCCGGTAGGGCATCTTTGCCAACAAAAGTCTGAACATCACCTATTGGTTGTCCATTGCTATCGAAGCCTTCAAACTCTCTTAGGAAATAAGAAAATAAAGGTCTACCACCAGATAGTATCTGTGAAAAAGCCAATGATAATCCTTGCCCCCTAATAGTACCAGCTGGTATTGCACCGCCAAAGTCCTGTAGTTCGTTTTCATTGTAGGCAACATTAAAGGATACATCCATATTAAAGTCTTCAGACTGTACCAAATCATAGGCTAAAGCAAATTCAACACCTTGGTTAAGTACTATAGCATCTAAATTTTGAAAGAAAAATGGCTGCGGCGAAGGCTGAGCAGCTTCTATGTTTAATAACAGATCAGACGTCTCTTTTCGGTATACATCAATAGATCCGGAAAGCCTGTCACTATTAAATCCAAAATCTAAACCAACCCCATAAGAAAGTGTTTCTTCCCATTTCAATGCATTGTTGGCAAAAGTAACAGTAGATGTACCGGGAACATTGACTTCACCCCCATTTCCAATGCTTGGGTCGCCGAAGCGTGTACGTCTTACGAAGTTACCATATCCTAAACCTTCCTGGTTACCTGTAATACCAACACCCAAGCGAAGCTTTAAGGTTGAAACACTGTCGCCGATGAAATCTTCCTCATTCATTTTCCAAGCAAAAGCACCGGATGGGAAATATCCATATTGGTTATCAGGACCAAAACGTGAGGAACCATCTGCACGTACAGTGGCGGTAAACAAGTACTTATCTGCCAGCGAATAATTTAACCTGGCAAAGTAAGATTGCAATTCATCAGTAAAGTCAAAGATATTCCCAGTAACCGCACTAACATCAGTTAATACAATTGGAATACGATCTGTTGTTACTTCTGGGAATAATCGGTTTACAAAAATATCCGTATCATTTGCTCCCACACCATACTGTTGATATCTTCCGGTAATTTCCCCTTCAATACTATTCGCGGCATCTTCCAGATCTGTACCCATTTGATCTAAGTTGGAGGTGTTGAAGCCGAAGCCACCAATGTTTCTGCCAGATCGCCCAAAATCTTGAAATGAATACCCTACAAGAGCGTCCAAAGATGAGTTATCAAATTCCTTCTTATACGTAAGCGTAGCTTCCATCAATTTGTTTTCTACATCTATGTCATTTACTGCCCCCCTACCATTTCCAGGAGTACCATTGTCAAAACCTATGATATCTGCAGAAGCCACAGAGTATCTTGTAGATTGGGAAGTATCATAGCCAAAAGTAAGCTTTCCAGTTAACTCAGGAGTAAAGTTGTACGTGGCAGAGAAATTCCCTAAAAATCTATCGGTATTTGCCTCACTTTGCGTAAAAGCTAATAAATTAGCAGGACTCAATAGGCCGCCGCCTGGATCAAACCCAACAAATGTGGGCCATGTGGGGTTTGCAGAATAGGCTGCACCCAATATATCCCCATTAAAACCAGCACTTGCAGAAACTGGGGGAGAGGCATCATTAATTCTAGATATTGATCCTGTTAAATTTAGTGAAAGCTTGTCATCAAAAAATCGGTGCGTCCAGTTAAGCCGCCCAGTAATTCTTTCCAATTCTGACTTTTCAACTACACCAAATTGTTTGCCATAGCCAAATGTAGCCCTAATGTTCCCTTTCCCATAGTTCTGAGAATACGATAAATTCTGGTTTTGTGATGCGGATGTTCTGGTAACAAAATCCTGCCAATCTACATTGGCACCAAAATCCTGATCTGCGGCAACACCACCAAATTGTGCTACCCCTGCAAGAAATTCATCTCTTTTCAACAAATCATAATCATTTGCCGGAGTGGAAATACTTAGTGAAGAAGAAAATTCAAAACCACCACCACTAGCACCACCTTTACCACTTTTTGTCGTGATAATAACAACACCATTAGCACCTCTGGATCCATAAATGGCAGTTGCTGAAGCATCCTTAAGAACACTTATGCTCTGGATATCAGAAGGGTTTAAGAAATTCAACGGGTTTTTAGAAGCACTTGTGCCCAAACCTATATCCTGCCCTTGAGCAGAAGTATCATCACCAGCAAGGGGAATGCCATCTACAACAAATAATGGATTATTGTTAGACCGAACTGAGTTAGTTCCTCTAATACGGAATTCAACTCCTGCACCTGGTTCACCACTAGTTTGCGTAATTTGTACACCGGCAGTCTTACCTTGGATCAATTGTTCTGGTGAAGAAATTACCCCACCATTAAAATCCTCGGCTGTAACAGCCGCTACTGAACCGGTTGCATCCTTAACGGTAGTCGTACCATATCCAATAATCACTACTTCATCCAACGCTTGTGCGTCTTCAGCTAGTGTTACATTGATACTGGTTTGTCCGTTTACCGCAACCTCTGTTGTGCTATATCCTATATAGCTAATGACCAAAGTTGCATTATCACCAACAGTAATGGTATAATTACCATCAAAATCGGTTTGTGTTCCATTAGTGGTTCCTTTTTCCACGACACTGGCACCTGGTAGGGGGCCATTAACGTCAGAGACATTTCCTGAAACCTCTTGAGCTTGTGCAAATCCAAAGCACAACAAAGCTCCTACAAGCAAAAAGCTTTTTAGTAGCGTAATCTTCATAAAGAGTTAATTTTAGTTGAGTTAATTAAAATTCTAATTGATAAATTTATGCAAATTTTATGTTAAATCATAAATATATAGGTGTTAAAAGTCACGCAAACGGTTTCGTGTTAATAACTTGCTATATATATGAAAATAATAATCCATTGCTTTGTAGATTATAAAATGCTCAATAATTAGGTTAGGGAAGTGGGGAAATTTTATATATCGACAAATATAAGATTTATATTTTTTCTGAATTGTACCTTTATGTTAAGTTTTGGGATATATTCCAATTATTATGGCCTAAGTTTATTAAATTTTTATAAATGTACGTAATTTAGAATAGCATTTTGAAGAGAAAGATTACACTCAAACACATCGCCAAAGAATTGGAAGTCTCTATCTCTACTGTTTCCAAGGCTCTGAAGAATAGTGAGGAAATTAGTAGGGATACCAAGGAGAAAGTGCAGGCCTTTGCTAAATTATACAACTACAAACCCAATAATGTCGCTATTAGCTTAAAAAACAAGCGCACCAAAAATATTGGTGTAATTATCCCAGATATTGTACACCACTTTTTTACAACCGTTTTTAGGGGTATAGAAAACTATGCAAATAAACTGGGCTATAACGTAATTGTCTGCGTTTCCGATGAGTCCTTTGATAAGGAGGTTATAAATATGGAGATGCTCGCGAATGGCAGTGTAGATGGTTTTATTATGTCACTGTCCGCTGAAACACAAAAAAAGAATGACTTTAATCATCTGAAGGAAATTATGGAGCAAGGGATTCCACTCGTACTTTTTGACAGGGTAACCAATGAAATTGAATGCGATAAGGTATTGGTCAATGATCAGGAAGCAGCTGTGATTGCTGTAAATAAATTTATTGAAAACGGAAAAAGGAATATTGCCTTGGTTACCACAGAGGATTATTTTAGTGTGTGTAAGGCACGAGAGGCCGGTTATAGAGAGGCACTTGCTGCGAATAGCTTAAAGATAGACGAGAGATTAATTTTAAAATTACCATTTATGGACGTGGATGAAAATGCCATAAAGGAGTTTTTTAATAATCACGACATTGATGCAGTTTTATGTGTCAATGAAATATTCGCTATTCATTGTATGAACCTTGTTCAAAAAAAGGGGATGAGAATTCCTGAGGAGATCTCCTTTATTGGTTTTACAGACGGCATTCTTTCAAAATACGCCAACCCAGGTTTAACCTCAATTGCCCAACATGGCGATAAAATGGGTGAAGTTGCAGCTAAAATGCTTATCGATAAAGTAGAACATGAAAGTGAGGATGAGGAAGAAGTAGAGACTTTCCGCACAGAAATTGTTGAGACTACGCTTATTGCAAGGGGCTCAACGATCAACTAATTAAAAAATCATTTAATGCGAAAAGTGGGATTTATTTTTGATTTGGATGGAGTTATTGTCGATACCGCCAAATATCATTACCTAGCATGGAAAAAACTTGCCAATGAGTTAGGTTTTGGGTTTACAATAGACCAAAATGAAATGTTCAAAGGTGTAAGTAGAAAACGCTGTTTGGAAATTTTATTGGAGATAGGGAAAATCAATGCCACCAAGGAACAATTTGATAAGTGGATGGTTGAAAAAAACCTAGACTATCTGGATTATATTGATAAAATGGATGAATCGGAAATTTTACCTGATGTACAAAGAATCCTTGAATATTTAAAGAAAGAGAATATTCCTATTGCCCTTGGATCGGCGAGTAAAAATGCCAAACCAATTTTGGAGAAAGTGAGATTATTAGGGTATTTTGATTTTATCGTAGACGGGAATAGTGTTACCAAAGCCAAGCCAGACCCTGAGGTATTTTTGATAGCAGCTGAAAATATGAAAATATCACCAGAAAGCTGTGTGGTTTTTGAAGATGCTGTTGCCGGTATTGAGGCTGCTAACAACGCAAAAATGATAAGTATCGGAATTGGTGAGGAACAGATATTAAAAGAAGCGGACTACAATTTTAACGACTTCACGGAAATCGATTTGAGTTTTATTAAAAAATTATTGAACAATAAATGAATCAAGATTATATAATTGCAGACAATTGGTCAATCATTGAAGAAGGATTTGACCAAGAAATGGTAAAATCCTCTGAAAGTCTATTTAGTTTAGGCAATGGAGCCATGGGACAGCGTGCAAATTTTGAGGAGTCCTATTCAGGACCAACCTTTCAGGGAAGTTATATTGCTGGGGTCTATTATCCCGATAAAACCAGAGTTGGTTGGTGGAAAAATGGTTATCCAGAATATTTTGCAAAGGTTTTGAACGCACCAAATTGGATTGGGATAAATGTTTTGGTAAACGATGAAGTTCTTGATCTCTTTACATGTTCAAAAGTAACCGATTTCCGTCGCGAATTGAACATGAAGGAAGGTTGGTATCAGCGAAGTTTTTGTGCAACCTTGCCAAATGAAATAATCATAAAGGCTAAAATAATCCGGTTCTTAAGTCTTGATTTGGATGAATTGGGAGCAATCAATTACGATATTGAAGTTGTAAATACCGATGCTGAAATAACTTTTATCCCTTATTTGGATAGTGGCATTACCAATGAAGATAGTAATTGGGATGATAAGTTTTGGAACACCACTAAGATAACTTCAAAAGGCAGTAGAGCTTATATAGAGGCTCATACCATGAAATCAAATTTTGAGACCTGTACCTTTATGGAGGCCCAACTACTTCATGAAGGAAAAAAAATCGAAAATTTTTCTTCAGAAACAAAAGAGGAAACATGGATCGGTCATTCATACTCACATAAAGTAAAAAAGGGGGAAACTTTATCCCTTTACAAGTATGGTGGGTATACCGTATCGACCAATCACAAGACGAAAGAGTTAATAAATGCTGCTGATTCGGTGCTATCGGAAGCTTCCGAGATAGGCTTTGAAGCTCTATTGGATATACAGAGAAAGGCTTGGGATACCATTTGGCAAATGAGTGATATTACAATTGAGGGCGATGTAAAGGCACAACAAGGTATACGTTTTAATATTTTTCAATTGAATCAAACGTATCTAGGAAAGGATTCCAGATTGAATATTGGTCCCAAAGGTTTTACAGGGGAGAAATATGGAGGAAGTACCTATTGGGATACCGAGGCCTATTGTATACCATTTTATATGGCCACCAAGGATCATAATGTTGCCAAAAATTTATTAAAGTATCGCTATGAGCATTTAGAAAAAGCGATTGAAAATGCACAAAAGCTAGGTTTTGACAATGGAGCTGCGCTCTACCCGATGGTCACCATGAATGGTGAAGAATGCCATAACGAGTGGGAAATTACCTTTGAGGAAATACACAGAAATGGTGCGATCGCCTTTGCAATTTATAATTACTACCGTTTTACAGGGGATTATACCTATATCCCAGAAATGGGACTTGAAGTCTTGATAGGTATCGCCCGATTTTGGCATCAAAGGGCAAATTACTCAGAAAGTAAAGAAAAGTATGTAATTCTAGGGGTTACAGGTCCCAATGAATATGAGAATAATGTGAATAACAATTGGTATACGAATTATTTGGCCAAATGGTGTATTGAATATACCATGGAGCAACTGCAAAAGGTCAAAGATGGTTATCCTGATGATTATGCACGAATAATTGGGTATACCAATTTAACTTCTAACGAGACCGATGAATGGATGAATGTTGCAAAAAAAATGTATTTCGCATATTCCGATAAATATGATGTTTATCTACAACAAGACAGTTTTTTGGATAAGGAGCTTGTTACGGTTGATAATTTAGACCAAACTGAGCGCCCAATCAATCAGAAATGGAGTTGGGATCGTATTTTACGTTCGCCTTACATTAAACAAGCAGATGTACTCCAAGGCTTCTACCTTTTTGAGGATCATTTTACCAAAGAAGAGTTGCAAAAACATTTCGATTTTTACGAGCCTTTCACGGTGCATGAATCATCACTTTCTCCCTGTGTCCACAGTATTCAGGCAGCAAAATTAGATCGTATGGAGCAAGCATACAGGTTTTATCTTAGAACCTCAAGATTGGATCTTGATGATTACAATAAGGAAGTGGAGGAAGGACTTCATATTACTTCAATGGCAGGAACATGGATGAGCATTGTTGAAGGATTTGGAGGCCTGAGGGTCTTAGAAGATAAATTATCGTTCAATCCCAGAATTCCGAAGGGTTGGCAGTCGTATTCGTTTAAAATAAATTTCAGAAATAGAATACTGAAGGTCATAGTAACTAAGGAAGAAACAAGGTTTAAATTGGAAGGTAGGGAGCAAATGTCGATTCGTTTGAACGACAAACGTCTTGAATTAAGCCCTAATGAAGAAGTTTCTGCCTAAAATGAATGATTTGAAGATCTATCCAATAATTTTTACTGCCTTGGTAATTCAGGGTTGTAACACCAATAAAGAAGCTCCAAGCATGCCATCCCAAGAAAAAGGAATGAAAAAAGATGTAATCTATCAGGTATTCCCTAGACTTTTTGGAAACACGAATACGACCAACAATCCATGGGGTACGATTGAGGAAAACGGAGTTGGTAAGTTTTCAGATTTTACTGAAAGATCCCTCAAAGAAATCAAAGACTTAGGGGTTACTTACATTTGGTATACCGGTGTTCCCCACCATGACGTTATCACTGATTATAGCGACTATGGTATTTCAAACGACGATCCAGATATCGTGAAAGGCAGAGCAGGCTCACCCTATGCCGTTAAGGACTATTATAATGTTAATCCTGATTTGGCCAATGATCCTGGAAATAGATTGGATGAATTCAAAAGCTTGATAGAAAGGACCCATGATGCTGGACTAAAGTTGCTAATCGATATTGTACCTAATCATGTTGCCAGAAATTATGAGGGCAAATCGACCCCAAAGGGTCTTGAACCATTTGGATTTACTGATGATACCACAGTCGAGTATAAACGAGATAATAATTTCTATTACATACCTAATGAGGCTTTCAGGGTTCCTGAATGGCAGAATGGGTATCTGCCTTTAGGTGGAAATAGCCATGAAATGGCCGATGGTAAATTCAATGAAGACCCAGCTAAGTGGACTGGTAACGGCTCTCGTATGGGACAACCACACATGAACGATTGGTACGAGACCGTAAAAATAAATTATGGGGTACGACCCGATGGTTCTTTTGATTTTGATTCATTGCCAGATGATTTTGCAAACAAGGATTATAAAGCGCATTTTGACTTTTGGTCCGCTAAAGACGTGCCCAGTTCTTGGAAAAAATTCAAGGATATTGCCCTCTATTGGTTAGCAATGGGAGTTGATGGTTTTCGGTTTGATATGGCTGAAATGGTGCCTGTTGAATTTTGGAGCTATATGAATTCGAATATTAAGATGAAAAATCCTGAAGCATTCCTTTTGGCCGAGGTTTATAACCCACAGCTATATCGCGCTTATATCAAAAAGGGTAAAATGGACTATCTCTATGACAAAGTTGAAATGTACGATTCCTTAAAACATATTGTGCAGGGCCATGGCTGGACAGACCATATCCCTGTGGTCAAGAATAATTTAAAGGATATTGAGCACCATATGCTTCATTTTCTTGAGAATCATGATGAGCAGCGAATTGCAAGTCCTGATTTTGCAGGTGACGCAAAAAAGGGGAAACCTGCTATGGTAGTTTCAGCTACAATGAGCACATCACCAACAATGATATATTTTGGGCAGGAAGTAGGGGAGCCGGGAAATGAAAATGCTGGATTTGGAAAACCAACACGTACTTCCATTTTCGATTATATAGGCGTTCCCCACCTTCAACGCTGGGTGAATGATAAAAAATTCGATGGTGGCCAACTTTCCAAAGAAGAGAAAGATCTTCGGGATTTTTATGGTAAACTACTAAACTTCACCATAAATAGTGAGGCCCTAATGGGTAATTATCAGGACATTCACTATTACAATCGTGATTACACTGAAAATTATAACCATCGGGTATTGTCCTATACGCGCTGGTCTGAAAACGAAAGATTGATTGTAGTTGCAAATTTTGATTCGTCTGAGCGCTATACATTTGAACTGAAAATCCCGAATGACCTAATCACTACTTGGGGATTAAAAGAAGGTTCCCACGCAACCTTAGAGCAGTTATATGGCTATGAAAATTCGCCAGTTGTAGTGAAAGATGGCATTGGAATAGTGAAGATTGCAATAGAACCGTTGGAATCGTTTATTTTTAGAATTCAATAAAAAAAGGCAGTGCCTTACGCAATGCCCTTTAACTCTAGTCTTAATATTTTAGTTGCTTTTAGTACTGGTTGCTTTGTAGACAAGTGCAATAACAGCACCAATAATACCATAAAATATGATTTCAATTACCCCCTCGGCAATATGGCCAGTTAAGTCCATTAGTTCGCTAACTCCATAATTTAGTAATCCCATTCCAAAACCGGTAAAAATACCAACCCAAACACCGAATTGAAATCCTTCTTTGGCGCTATGAACACCTCTTGCCCATTTCCCATAAAGGGAACTCAAGGCAAATGCCCCAATCAAATTACCCAAAGCTACAAAGAGCATATCGGGTGTTTCTTTCATAAAATTGTTCAGGGTATGCCCT
>Ga0209633_10002884_pt1 | contig 16241 bp, 16 predicted proteins | sample Cruoilmetagenom1_FD_187290 | JGI IMG/M metagenome (GOLD analysis project Ga0209633, IMG submission 187290) | Oil polluted marine microbial communities from Coal Oil Point, Santa Barbara, California, USA - Sample 1 (SPAdes) (version 2) | ecosystem: Environmental > Aquatic > Marine > Oil seeps ... | reverse complement strand
GTAATTTCATTTATTTTGCATCTTTAAGAGCAAAAGAAAACATAATTAGCGAAAAACCATTAATAAGAAAATAAATCCCTACTAAAAGTCCGATAACGAAAGCGCTGCTCTGCGGAAACTCTGCCCAGATCATAATAGCCAATATGACTGATGCTAAACCGCTTATAAGTATCCATATCCAGTTTTTTGCAGTTTGAATTTGAAAAGCGTGTATTATCTTAAAAATTCCTTCTACTAAGAGAAAAGCCGCCAAAAGGAGTGTAAGGGTAATGACCCCTTCTTTCATATTTGTAACAAGGAAAAAACCCACAAAGATATACAAAATACCGCTTAATAATATCAGAATTAGATTCTTCCAATTACCCGAAAAAAACGAACCGACTACAGCAATTACTCCACCAACTAATAACAAATAACCCAATAATATTTCAATTGCTATTGTAGCAGCCATGGGATAGCCTATTGCCACCCATCCCAAAATTACGTAGGCAATGCCCAAAACTAATAGCCATCCTTTATTCGCTTGTAAATTTTGCACCATTGAATTTCCGCTCATATCTAAGTTCTCCTTTGAATAATAAAAATTTCAGCTATTTATTAGCCGCCATTCGATAAAGATAGTATCTAAGTAATCATTTTTTACAATCTAGGACATTCTTTTAGACTCAAACTGACGCATAATGAGTAATATAGCTAACGATGAAAGAATTGCTGATAGTGCATAGAAATATATCCCAGCTTCAGCTGTAAACTTGAAATTAAATCCTTTGGCTTTAAACATCACTATAATCACCGCCACGATAAAGACATCAGCCATAGACCATTTTGAGACATAACCTATAGCTTTAATAATTTTGTTCTTTACACCTTCTTTTTGAGAGGGGATTAGAGCAATGACACAGAGTACAATTTTAAGTAACGGGAAAATTACAGAAAACAGAAAAATAATAATTCCTAAGAAGAATGATCCATCTACAAATAAAGACTTTATGATCCCCAATAGAGATTGATTGCCAACAGGTATCTTGCCCTTTTTTATAATCCACTCTTCAAGCTCGTTATGTAGGCTAAACCAATTAGGTATCCAGTCCGGGAATTCAACAGAGAAAGTAGATTTGATAAAAGGATAATAAAAAGCGCCAAATAAAAGTAATATAGAAACGATAATCGCAACTGTAGCGAGAATATTACTATATTTTTTATTATACAAAACTGCTAAGAAATCTTTTAACATTGCTTTTGGTAAACAGTATATCTAACTCAGAGACCTAAAATTGATTTAATTTTAGGAAGGTCATCCTTCTCTGAAAGGAACAGCAACTTATCTCCACCTTCAACAACTGTAGCTCCGCGTGGAACAATAGAAGAGTTTTCTCTTTTAATTAAGATTATTATCGCGCTTTCAGGAAGCCCAAGTTCCACAATTTGTTTTCCAATTGCACTGGAATCCTGAGGTATTACTATCTCAGTCTTTTGGCTATTTTCATCATAATTAAATTCAAACTCTACATGTTCGGTCTTGGTCTTGGTTTCTGGAGCATCGACACCAAGCCATTTTGCAATTAGTGGAATAGTCGTACCCTGAACTAGCACAGACGTGATTACAATAAAAAATACTACATTAAAAAGAATGTCTGCTTTAGGTACTCCTGCAAGAAGTGGAAAAGTCGCTAAAATAATTGGGACTGCACCACGTAAACCTACCCAGGAGATAAAGGTTTTTTCTTTAAGATTATTTTGTCCAAATGGTAGTGATATAAATACCCCAATAGGACGGGCAATGAAAATTAAAAATAGTGAAATGAGTATGCCCATAAAAATCACCGCTAAGAGCTGTGAAGGAAAAACTAGGAGGCCTAAAAGAAGAAACATGGTGATCTGTAAGAGCCAGGCAAGCCCGTCGTGAAAGCGAGTAAGGCTTTGTTTATGCACGAATTCACTTCCGCCCATCATAAGGCCTGCTATATAAACAGCCAAAAAACCGCTTCCTCCTATTGAGGCAGTTAAACCATAAGTAAAGATAACAAGTGATAGAGTAAGCACTGGGTACAACCCTTCAAAATCGAGCCTTAGCCTATTTACTTTAAAAACTATGGCTTTACCCATGACAAAACCAATTACTATTCCAAGAACCATTTGCTGGATAAGCAGAAATATCATATTCCAGATTGAGGCTTCAGGATTGGTTATGAGGTGAATAAAACCCAAAGTTAAGATAACAGCCATTGGGTCATTACTTGCTGATTCAAATTCTAGCAGGTCTTTGAGAGTGCCTTTTAATTTTGTACCGCTTGAGCTCATTACAGAGAAAACAGCCGCGGCATCAGTAGATGAGACTATAGCGCCTAAAAGTAAAGCTGTTAATATAGAAAAATCAAAGAAGTAATGAACAAATAAACCTACTAAGATAGCTGTTAAAAACACCCCGACGGTGGACAAAGAAACCCCTGTCCAGAGTACAGGAGATACACTCTTCCAACTAGAGTGAAGACCGCCAGAGAAGATAATGAAAGCAAGGGCTATAACGCCTAAGAACTGAGCAGCCCAGGCATCATCAAATTCTATACCACCAGGCCCTTCTGAGCCTGCAAACATACCAACTAAGATGAATATAACGAGAGCCGGGACACTAAGTTTTAAGGCTACTTTACTTGCAAGAATGCTAAGCAGTAGTAATACAGACGCTCCAAGAAGTATATATTCAATCGGGTAGTTCAAATCGGGATCTCTTTCAACGTTATTTTGTTAAAGTATGATCATAAATAGATTTTTTTACAATCTTGCTTTAGTCATAGGAAGATCATATTAAGTAAATGTAAAGTTAGATTTTAACAAGAAAATATATCAATAGAACTAATTCAGCTCATATATCGCGGATGCAATCTGACCCAAATCGTTGTTGACTTCAAAAATCTCCGATATATCTGAAAGCAGGGCATTATTAACAAACACTGCAAATATTAGCCGTCTGTCACTTTTTGAATCTATATAACCGCCAAGAGATTTAGCTTTCACTATAAACTGCTGTGTGTCGGGATTAAACCCAATTGATGTCCCGGTCTTTCCACGCACCCTGCCTGTGGCGGGGCTCTCTTCATCCACAAATTTAAGTGAACCGTCCACGCCCAGTATAGGGAACGAGTCAAAATAATCATTAAAAACATCAGTTTGTTTCATACTATTGAGTAAAGTAGTTACTGCACGGGGTGAGGCTTCACTGTCGGGGCTTCCACTTCCGTTAGTTGGGAAGTTAAACCCGTCTGCAGGAACATTGAAATCATCAACAAGTGTTACTCTTTCTTGAGCTAATGAACCCTCAACCGTTCTTTCCCCCTTAGCCAAACCAAAGAGTGCCAGGCTAAGATTAGCGCCATAATTATGACTTACTTTTAAAACTAGCTTTGTCATTTCAGAAAAAGGTGGTGATACATATTCTGCAACTAATGTTTCTGGACTGTAAGAATTTGGTGGAGGAAGTTCACTATCTGGATTAGGTCCTACTAAATTTGTATTTACAGTCACACCTGCTCTTTGTAACGCTTCTATAAAAGCGGTTCGGGCATAGGCTGAAGGACCTTCGATCTTAAATGTCTGAACTAGTGTTTCCACTTCAGGCAGATCAGGTTTAAATCCTACAGGTATTTGCCCTGTTACACCCCCAACACAGTCCGCCAATTCAAAACAAGATGCGTCTGGTTCTGAGAGTTCAAGGTCTAGCTCCTCACTCTCCCCTACTGTCATCACATTTGCCTTAATATCGAAAGCTGCACTTTTAGGACGCCAGTCAACCATCGCAGGCTGACCAGGTTCAGTTGGAATAATAGTAACGTCTATTAAGTTTTCATTTACAATCATTGGGGAAATTAATCTTTCATTATTGGGAACAACAAATTCATCAAACAACCGTGCGTCAATTATTACATCACCGTTTACTTCTTTAATTCCCGAATCTGCAATCTGTTGAGCTAGTTGATCTAAACCTGTAAGAGGGTCTTGTGGAGTTAGAACAGCGCCCCCTAGCGCATTAGCATCAACATGATCAAAGTTGGTGAACTGTATAGTGTCTTGAGGTGTTACCCTTCCGCCAAATGTTAGGTCGCCGTCAGCAACCAATATGAGATTACCTTGCAGTACGCCTTCACCGTCAACATTTCCCTGCGTATAAACCGGCGTTTTGAATCTATGATCCGCACCCAATTCATTAAGTGATAAACCAGATGAGAATGATTTTCTGAGTGAACCTGTGAGGAGAACAAGATTAGGCTTTAGGTTATAAATTAACTCCCCTGTATTAAGATCAATCACCCTTAAGCTCCAGACAGCGCCATCGTATCTGGGTTGGTTCATTATTGTGAGTATTTCATCGGGAATTGACTGAGAGCTGTTAATATTCTTATTACATCCACCAGCCGATAGAATTGAAACAATCAGTGTGAGAAATAGAAAGAACCTGTACATTTTATATGCCCCCAAAGTTTAGCAGAGTACTAATTATCCCGCCAGATGATAGCAGTTATAGTACCCTGGTCCTGAAATACCTGTTGTACGTTTGTAATATCAAAACCTAGCGGAACATTATTTACCGCCAAGTGAAACATAAGACGTTTCCCACTCTTGGTATCTATATATCCTCCGAGCGCTTGTCCGTCAAGAAGGAGTCCATCTGGGGTTCCTTCAATTTTAGTTCCAGTTTTGGCATATACATTCCCCTTTGCGCCGGCTAAAGTGGGGTCAGATTCAAAATCTGTAACAAAAGCTAGTGAACCGTCTACAGCAAGTATTGGCAATAACTGCAGGTAATCGGGGAAAAAAGACTGTTTACTTATATATTCAAGCATTTGAATTACTGCTTTATTGGTTGCAACTGTATCACTTCCACCACTACCGTCAAAAAATGTAAATTCATCACCTGGTATGCCGATATTATTTATAAGGTTATCCCTTTCTATCGCAAGCGTATCATTCATATTGTCGCTGCCCCTGGTTAATCCCCAAAGAAGTAGGCTGGTGTCGGCACCGATATTGTAACTAACTTTCAACACAAACCTTCCGTACTCAGACAAAGGAAGAGATTTATACTCAGCTAAAATTGTCTCCGGCACGTAAGAATTCTTAGGCGGTAATAACTGTGAGGGATTCTTGGCAACTACAGGAGCATCTACAACTACCCCTTCTTCTATTAGAGCCTCTATCAATACTGTCCTCGCATAAGATGAGGGATCGGCTATCCTAAAAATCTGTATGATGGGAAAAGCGTCTGTTAATGGAGGCACTAAGTCTTGTGCTATCTCTCCAGATACCGAGCCCATACAGCTGGGCATTCCAAAACACTCGGGGGTATCAGGAGTACGAGGGCTAAGCTCAATATTGTTTACCATACTACCAGCTACTGTTTGCAAATCAGACACTACATCAAATGCTGCTGATTTAGGTCTATGATCAACATTTGCCGGATCTCCTGGAGAAGTTGGATTGACTATAACATCCACAACATCATCGTTTACAAATATTGGTTTTACATCAAATGACTTTCTAAAGAAATAAGGCTGAAACAATCTATCATCTATGATGATCTCACCAGTAATTCTAGTAACTCCGGAATCAGCGATCTGCTTTGCCAGATCTTTATATCCCTGAAGCGGATCAGGGGAGCTTAAAATCGCGTTTCCTAGATTGTTTGCATCATTGTGGTCAAAGTTTGTAACAGCCATTGTGTTGTTGGGATTTCTACGTCCACCCATTGTGAGATCACCTGAAGCAACAACAATCAAATCTCCTTCTAATACCCCTTCTTCTGTAATCGAACCTTGTCTGTGAAGTGGTGTGCGGAACATGAAGTTTTGGCCGTATTCTTCTAGTAATTCTCCAATTGTGAATACTTTTCTGACAGAGCCAATAAAGATATTCTCATCTGAGCGCTGGTTATAGATTACTTCACCGGTTTCCAGGTCTACAACCCGAAGAGCCCAGAACCCTCCATCATACAATTCATCATTAAAAATTGCTCTGATTTCAGCCGGTATTGACTGATCGTTATTATTACAACCACCAACTGATAGAATAGAAATCAAAAGTAAAAATGCAAAAAGTGTAAGAAGGTGCCTAGACCTTTTCATCTCTGTTTCTCCTTTAAATTTATTAATATTGAGAACCTATTTGCCTAATATAATTATAACTAATAATTTAGGTTGGGATAAAAAGGTCTAGGCATATATTTGAATATTGAGAATCTTTTACTGTTGTGCTCTACTGAGAGTAACAGAACTAGTCCCTTCAGCAGCTTTGCCGTCTTGATATGGAGTCCAGCTCTGAGTCATAGTGTTATCATCTACAAAAGTAAAAACTGCTGAGTGCATATGCATATCTTTTGATGCATCCATATTCGTGCCGTCTACAAAATCGAACTCTATTGTGTTATCACTAGCATTTTTAACACCTAAGACGGGCTGGTTCTTTAACATACAGAAGTGCTTCATCACAAGCTTGCCGTCTTCTTCATAATAGATTGAAACCATTTCCATTGGCGTTTCTGGAGACATCGTTTCGATAACAACGCTACCTCCGGCCGTAGTTTTATACTCAACTGTCATTGGAACTTCCTTACCGTGCATCATGCCAGTCCCGGTCCAGGTGCCGGATAAGGATTTCATCTTTTCAAGCTCGGCCGAACCTGTATAGGGCTTCATGTAATCCATATTGTGCTCTTTGCTGGGGTCTGCGGCAGCAAAACTATGTGCAATAACTATTAAACAAATTGTTACAACTGAGTACCTTAAAAACTTATACATAATAAACCTCCTGAATATCTAGTTTGTTAAAATTTTAATCTATTTTTCTAAGCAGCCATAGTACTTTCTAAGCGGTTCAAACAACCAGTCCAACCTCCCCTGTGGTTTTCTTGCATTTCTCCTTCCGGCAATAAGTCGTGAGAGATTTCCACCTCGGTACCAGAATCCACTTCCGAGAAAGTTATGGTAACCACTGTGTTCTGAACAAAGTCAGAGTTCCATGTAAAGACAAGTTTCTCGGGAAATACGATCTCTTGATATTCCCCTACATGCGTATAGGTAACTCCATTCTTCCCATGCATTTTTAATGTATATCCGCCTCCGACATGAAAAGTATTGGTTACCTCAGCAGACATATCTTCTTCAGGATAAAACCATTTGCTCATAATATCCGGATTGGTAAAAGCCTCAAACAATTCTTCTCTTGATGCATTTATTACCTTACTTACTATTACAGGATTTCCACTCATAATTAATCTTCCTCCTTCTTGCGTTTTTCAATGTACTTATCCAAGGCCTCAAGCCTTCTCTCCCAGAAAGCTCTATACTGTTCGATCAGCTCCGTGATTGTACTCAAATGCTGATAATTAAACTTACAAAACTTAGTTCTCCCCTTCTTTTCCTGAGAAACTAGCCCTGCTTTTACCAAAACATGTATGTGCTTTGATACACCCTGAAGAGTCATATCATATTTTTCAGCAAGCTCGTTTACGGTTAAATCCTTTTTGGCAAGCTCGAGAGTAATATTTCTTCGTGTTGTGTTTGATAAAGCATAAAAGACTCTATCTATAAATTCTGAGTTATTATCAACCATGTAGTTGATGATAGCACATGAAAAAACATTGTCAACTGTTTAGTTGAACATATTAGGGAAGATTTATTTAGCATGAGTGTTGGAATCAAGACTGTTGATGATAATATAAAATGAGGTTATGAAACTTATTACCCTCGTAATAATTTTACTATTAATATCTATATGGCTATTTAATGGAAAGACTATGGCCAATGAACTCGTTGTTCCAGAATCAATCGGCGCCTACACGGCGGGCTGTATAAGGAACTCTTCAGCACTTAGCCAAAACGGAGAAGGCTTCCAGGTCATAAGACCTAGCAGAGGGCGTTATTTTGGAAATCCTGAAACAATCACATATATTGAATCCCTGAGCAAAAAAGTAAATTCTGAATTAAATGGCACTCTGTTAATCGCGGACATATCTCAACAAACAGGGGGGCCTATATTAGATGACCACAGCAGCCACCAGATAGGTCTCGATGCAGACATCCTACTGTGGCAACATCCCATAGCCAGACAACGTATCTTAACTGTAACCGAAAGAGAACATATTCATCCTCAGTCAGTCCTTAGAGATGACGACACAGCGGTAGATGAATTTAAATGGCAGGAGATTCATGGAAAGATATTAAAACTTGCAGCCTCTGATGCTCGTGTTGATAGAGTATTTATTAATCCCGTTATCAAGAAAAAACTTTGTAATGACTATCCGGGACAGCAATGGCTTGGTAAATTAAGGCCCTGGTACGGACATGACGGGCATTTTCATGTCCGGTTGAAGTGCCCTCAAGGAAATTCGCTTTGCGAGTCTCAAAAACCCATTAAGACATCAGGAGATGGATGCGACTCAGATCTGTATTCCTGGTTTAAGCCTGATGGGAGTATTAAGGAAAAGAAAAAAAGTGGCTATAGTCAACAGAAAAAGCTCCCATCTGAATGTACTGCAATAATGAATGGCGTTTATTAAATTAAGACTCTGTACCAAGCTCGAATTTATCCCCTAGTTTGGGAATCTCTATACCCTTAAACCCTTCCCCTTTTAAACCATCGCTAAACTTCTCTTGACGCTCAATATCCCCATGAACAAGAAATATTTTTTTGAGTTTTTCTCTATCAAGATTAGAGAGGTAATCGAGCATTTCGTTTTGATCGCCATGTGCACTATAGGAATCCATAATCTTAACCTTCGCCCTTACGGTTCTTTCAACACCGAATATTCGGACCTTCTTGTCGCCACGTCTAATCTTGGCGCCTAAAGTATGTGGAGCGCAAAAACCTACAACCAATAGAGTGTTATTAGGATCCCCAATGTGATTAATTAGATGATGAACAATCCGGCCTCCTGTCATCATTCCCGAGGCGCTAATAATAATAGCAGGACCATCTAAATAGTTTAGTTTTTTAGAATCTTCTGTTTTTCGAATATATTTAAGGTCATTAAATCTAAAAGGGTTTGGATCATCAATCATGTATTCAAGAATATCCGAATCGAAACACTCGGGATGAAGCCTAAATACTTCTGTAGCGTTTACCGCCATCGGGCTGTCGACAAATACCGGGATTTCTGGCAAACGCCCCTCTGTCTCAAGCTTGTCTAAGGTATGTACAATTTCTTGGGTCCTACCAACACTAAACGCCGGAATAATTAGTTTACCTTTGTTATCAACACATGTTTCTTGGATTATTGCAAGAATATCCTCTACATCCTCAGGAAGCTGATTGTGCTTCTTGCCTCCATAAGTTGACTCACATATGAGGTAATCCAGATTCTCCATTGGCACGGGGTCCTTTAAAATTGGACGATCGGGTCTACCAATATCTCCACTGAATCCGAAATAAACGGGTGGTTTTCCTTTTTGAGTAATTTTCAACGTTACACTAGCACTTCCAAAAATGTGTCCGCTATCCCTGAACTGAACCCATACATCAGATCTAATTTTATGCCATTTGTCATAGCCTATTCCAACAAAACCCTGTAGTGCATCATAAGCATCTTCATGGGTATAAAGAGGTTTCGCATCTGGCTCAAGACCTCTTTTCTTTAACCTTTTATTGGTGTAATAAGCATCACTCTCTTGAATTTTTGCGCTGTCGATTAACATAACAGCAGACAGATCCCTTGTTGCACTTGTGCAGATTATTTCGCCTTTAAAACCATCTTTGACCAACCTGGGTATGCGTCCACTATGGTCTATATGGGCATGTGACAAAACCAAACAATCAATTTCGGAAGGATCAAATATCCAATTGGAATTAAAATCTTCAAACTCCTCATCTCTCCCCTGATATAGTCCGCAGTCCAAAAGAATTTTGTAACCATCATCTAGCGTTAGTAAATGACAGCTCCCCGTTACAGTTTGAGCAGCTCCGCAAAATTGTATTTTCATAACGACCCTCTTTATTAACTAGTATGTTGGTTTTGTCTTTATTGTTATAACACTTTTCTTATTAGATGATCAATATACTCAATAGTAACAGTGCCACGATATTTATCTAAGGCGAAATTCAAATTACGCTTATAAATAGTATCTTATTCTTCATTCTCTATTGCTTTAAGTAAAAACGAATTCTTAATAAAGTAAGCCAAAGCTAACCAGGCACAAAGGTATCCCAAGGCTGCGCCAAGAGTATTTGCTATGATATCAAAAAAAGAAGCACTTCTGCCGGGTACGTAAAGCTGGAACAACTCAAGGACCAGACCTAGGCTAATTACAATAAAGAATAAATAGAACCTTTTACGAACAGAACTTACCGATAAATATGCCAAAAACCCCATTATCCCATAGGCAATAATATGGGCAATTTTGTCTACATGTAATCCCCCTCCCAAAGCGGCTGTGGGAATTAAGCTTAGGATTATTACTAACAAAACGTAAGCTATAAATATCAGTTGCAGCATTTATACCTCTAAATAGACGTTTAGCATCAAGATGCAGACAATTATACACAAGTCAAACAAAAAAATTGATTTTGACACCGATATATTTATTATGATATACATTAGCATCAATTTGTACGACAAGATGTTTGCGGAATAAATTTAGTAATATAGACTGTACAACTAATTACCGATGAGTACTATAGCGCAACCTAAAAACATCTGGATCAAGGACCCTGCCTTTGATCTCTTATATTTGAGCTTTGGATGGATAGCCGTTTACCTGGCGTTCATAATTTTCGAAAATTACTTTGCAACGATTTTAATCATAGTTGCGGCAACAAGCTTCGTGCATAGACACTACACTTTTGCCCTAGTATACGGGCAGAAAGAAGAGTTTGATAAGCGAAAATGGTCATACATTCTGCTTCCAATCGCTTTTTTAGTAATCGCGGTCACATTTTACAAGCTTAAGATTTTTTCTGTTCTGCTTGCAGTCTCGATAGTATGGCTTATGTACCACACTATAGCCCAAAAGTATGGGCTTACCAGAATATATTCTAGGAAAGCGGGTTACGGACTGGCGTGGCTGGATAAGGGAATAATATATTCGTGGTTCGTTTATCTGTTCTTTGCACTAGGGGAAAGAAACAAGGCTCTCCTGAGTGAGTATCATGAAGGACGGACCCTGATTCAGTATCTGGGAGATTATTTCCACATATTTACGATGATATCCTATGTCGCCCTTGCGGTAGCTATCGCATTTACTGCTGTTTACATATATGTGGAGCTTAAGAACTGGGATAAAATCAGTCTACCAAAAAATATTTTTGTGTTCTCGATATTACTCCTGTACGCAATATTCTTTCAGAACCTGGTTATAGGGTTTTTGGTGTTCGGGTTCTCACACGCAATCGAATATATAGCATTTGTGAACCTGTTCGTTAACTCAAAGTACAAGAAGAGACCTGACACAGGGAGCTTCTTCTCAAGGGTAACCAAAAAGCAGTGGCTGTACGCAGGGATATTCACCGTTCTTCTGGCCGGAATCAGCGTTGCGGGTATTAATATTAACGAATACGTTCTCGGGCTTTATATAACAGGTTCTTCATTTCTGCACTTCATATACGACGGCTGGATTTGGAAAGTGAGCAAACCTGAGGTTGCCCGACCACTTGATATAAACTATGCTCAGACGTCAAATTGAATATAGAGCAAAGATTTTGAATACAACAGTTGTTGACTGAACGTTCAAGCTAGGATACAATGTGAATAATCATGGGCAGACCATACGAATTCGACAAAGAAGAGACACTTTCAAAAGCTATGGATCTCTTTTGGGAAAAGGGATACAAAGCAACGAGCATAGACGACTTGGTCGATCGTATGGGTATAAAAAGAGGTAGTATTTATAATACTTATGGCGACAAGCACTCTCTTTTTATCGCAGCCGTTGAATATTATGCACAAGAAGTCACCTCTAAAACAATTAAGGTGCTTGAGTCTCCCGGTTCCCCACTTGGAAACATAAAATTATTTTTTGAGACAATTGTAAACACCCCTTCCGACAGAAAAACGAGAGGATGTTTAATTAGCAATACAGTGGTTGAGCTTGCCCCCCACGATGAAAAGGTAGCAGAAACAGTAAGTATCATTTTGGAAAAGATACAAACTGCTTTTCTTAACTGTTTAAATAAGGCTATAGAAGTGGGTGAACTGCCAAAAGATACTGATACACAAGCACTTTCACATTTCCTCGCTACTAATACACATGGTTTAATCGTTTCTGGAAAGTCTGCAGTAAATAATAAGCAAATGAAAGATGTAGTCAATATAATTTTATCGACTTTACACTAGAAAAAAATTTGATTGATTGTTGAACGTTTGTTCAATTAAAAACCCTATATAGGAGGTATTAAAGTATGGCTAGAATTGGATACGTAGAAAAGGAGAACGCTCCTGATAACGTAAAGGCTGTTTATGAGCAGCTTGAGAAGATGTTTGGTATAGTTCCTAATGTATTAAAAGGTATGGCAAACAGTACAGAGCTTTTTATGGGCTTTATGCCGTTTCTAGGTGCAGCATTAGGACCGAGCAAGGTAGATAACGCTACAAAAGAGCTTGCTATTCTTACTACTTCAAAGCTTAATGGTTGTGGTTACTGTACTGCTCATCATACTGGAGCAGGCAAAAGAGCAGGTCTTACTGATGAGAAGATAGAAGCCACACCGGATGAGACAAGCCCAGCTCTAGATGACAGGGAGAAGGCTGTGGTTAGATTTTCCAAAGAATTGGCTCAGAATGTGGCAGCTAGTCAGGAATCTTTAGATGAGCTCAGAAAGTATTTTGACGAGGGTCAAATTGCCGAGCTCAATATGGTAAACGGGGTGTTTCATGTCTTGACAAGGTTTGCTGACACATTTAAAGTAGAGCTTGAAAAGTAAACAGTATCTTGCCGTAATTATTTGATAATAATGGGAGGCTTGGTTTGAACCACTTATTCTTTTCTTCCAACCCAACTTAAATTCAAACCAAGCCTTTTTGATTTGAATGATACTCTTTACTCACTAACATCTTTACATAATTCAAGTGAGCTTTTTAACTTTTGCAAACTATCTTTGTCGTCCTGAGTAATGCCTTGTTCTAAATTAACAAAATCAACTTTTGAATATTCATCATAAAGTTTGTCAACAGCACATCTGCATTGTGTATCACAAATTTCAGAAGCAGCAGTTTCCAATACGCATTCTCTAATACAATAAGAAGTGAGCTCAGATTTAGGACTATTCTCAGAAGCACATGATATGGTGAATAGTAATAAGCATAGTACCACTAATATCATTAAGCAATTAGAATATGAGTATTTATTAGTCAAGACTTATGACCTCCACTTTTTTGCGGTACTGCGATTCACCCAAGATAATATTATTGTTTATTAATTCTATAGATCCTATATCACGATCACCCCTAACTATTTGGCCGATACATTTGAGTATAAGCCTTTTGTCAATTTTGAGTTTTTCCTGCTCATCAAATGCTCTATAATTCTCAATTCCAAACCTAGTCAGAAAAACTGTCATTGCGATCATAGTACCACCACCGCTGGCCCTGGTGTCAAGTATGTGGATGCCGCCCTTAGCTTTACCTATTATTTTGTATCCGAAATAACTCTTTTCACCTGATTTTTCATATTCATATCCAATATATCCATCTTCTGAAACATCATAATCCATAAAGAACTCATTACTTGAAATACAAGATTCTACATCAACAGCCCTAACAATTGGAGGCCCAGCATCAGCCAAATTAACCATGAACTGCTCAATGCAACCTGGATGTATGGTCTTCCCATTATAAGTAAAATTTTGATTTGCCTCTTTTAATATATCTTCAATAGATGGTGCTTTATTTATTTTCTGGTCTTCAGTCTCCGAAAAGGCCTCGTTATAGAAACTAGTTGCTGCGATTAGAACAAAAATAATTATTGTCCACTTCATTTTTATAATATCCTCCTTCACAATACACTTGTTACAACCATACCTCACAGCACTCGCCGCTACAATCATAATATACTAATACAATTTAACACCACTTTCTGCATTTAAATACAGAATCTGTATAAGACTTGTACATATAGTCGAATCTAACTACAATTTAATTCTAAATCTAAATCATAAATCCATCTATTTAGAACATCAGCAGACATGATAATTAATCTAGCCATTATTCTTACATACTTCATCATCATAATGATTATCGGTATCTGGAGCAGAGCTAAATCAGATGTCGGTGTAGAAGAATACTTTTTAAGTTCCAGGTCACTTAAGTGGCCCTATATCGCAGTTTCCACTATTGCAACCAATGTGCAGGCTAATCACTTCATTGCTATGGCAGGCTCGGCATATGTTTTTGGTCTGGCACAGGCGAATCTCGAAATAAATGCCATATTCGGAATTCTTATAGCCGCATTTGTGTTCGTGCCCATCTATCTGAGGATGAGGGTATTTACAATTACACAGTTCTTTGAATCACGACTTGGTCCCAGAGTCGCCCTAACCTATTCGGTATTTATGATAATTCTCTACTCATTTATGTATCTTGGAACAGCCCTATTCTGGGCAGCTTATGCAGCCAACGGAGTTTTTGGAGAGCTGTTCAATTTCACAAACCTGAGTGTTCCAGTAAAACTTGGGATCCTTATACTCTTTACTGGGGCATTCTCAGCAATCTATACATATATGGGTGGTTTAAGAGCTGTTGTGAGAACCGATGTAGTGCAGTTCTGCTTATTAGTATTAGGAGGTTTCGTAATTTTATTTGTTGCAATTCATCACCTAGGCGGCTGGTCAGAACTCTGGAATACAACAGGTGATTTAATGCACCTGCACTTACCAAGCGATCATGACACCCTACCCTGGATTGGCATATTCGGGATGCTGCTTTTGAACTTAAATTACTGGGGAGCAAACCAGGTTATCCTCCAACGAGCGCTTGCTGCCAAAGATTTAAAGCAGGCTCAGATTGGTTTATTGGTCGGAGGGGTTCTTAAATACGTCATGGCGCTTATTATCATTGTGCCGGGAATAGCACTGGCAGGCATACTAAGAGATAATCCGCTAAATGACCCTGATCTAACATATCTGACTCTCGTAAATGACTATCTCCCAGTGGGAGTGAGTGGATTAATTCTTACCGGACTCTTTGCGTCATTAATGAGTACCCTTGATTCAATCTATAATTCAGTATCGACCCTTTGGTCAATTGATATTTACAAGAGATATCTGAACCCTCAGGCTTCAGAGACACAAATGGTCAAAGCAGGCAGGTATTCAATAATGGCTTCATTTATAACTGGGTCCCTATTTGCTTTTATTGTTATTTATGTGAAATTTGGAAATCCGGAATTCCCACTCACTCATTGGTTTAATGCAATGTCTTACTATATTAAGATTGGGTTTGTAATAATCATAATGTCAGCAATGTTCCTATATGCACCCAATAGAAAGCTAGTGCTCTTTACTATGCTTTTCAGTGTTGTCCTCACTTACATATTCCAGACTGCAATGCCTGAGCTCAATTATTTTGTTAGAACTTCATGGGTAATAGTAATATGCTTTGGCGTTATAGCCGTACCAACAGTTATAAGAAATGGCTTCAGACTTCCTGAGGGTAAGTTTTTTGAAGTCTCACATAAGAGCGTGCTTCATTTTGGAATAATTCTGGCACTTTCACTAATCGCAGCTCATATTATTTTTCACTGACACCCTTAATTTATGATTTTTTCTTTTTCATGACTATAGGAAATACACATTTTGGGGCGCCATATCCCTGTGTTTGATAACGGGATTTATCGAACATAAAACCGTGTTTTTCAGGATCTACCATTTCAAACCATATTGAATCAAGCTGACATAGTATTGGAGTTAGAAATGCTACGTCGTGAGAAGAGAAGAAATTAAAGTAGTAACATTTTTGTATTTCTATAGAGTAACTGTCTTCTTCATCAGTTTCCTTGTGCGGAGCAGTCCAACTAAACGTTGCGCCATACTGATCCATGAGCCAGCTGAAGATCTCTTTAAGTCGGTCAGGGTTATTTTTACAAACATCAAGCATTAGAGACAATGACGTCCTCATGGATAAATTGTTAACTCCGGTCATCATAGCTTTTGAAATAAATTCAAGAGTGGAATTTTGATCACCGAGAACAGGAAGCAAATTGTTATAAGCTGACATTACGGTTGAACAAAGCTCAAGGTGCCCGTGTGAAGGAGCATCCACAATT
>Ga0209633_10002883_pt1 | contig 16241 bp, 13 predicted proteins | sample Cruoilmetagenom1_FD_187290 | JGI IMG/M metagenome (GOLD analysis project Ga0209633, IMG submission 187290) | Oil polluted marine microbial communities from Coal Oil Point, Santa Barbara, California, USA - Sample 1 (SPAdes) (version 2) | ecosystem: Environmental > Aquatic > Marine > Oil seeps ... | reverse complement strand
TAATTTAAATTCAGTATGCGAAGAGGCAAATTGTCCTAACAGAGCTGAGTGTTTTAGTAATAAAACTGCTACATTTATGATTTTAGGTAGCAATTGTTCAAGAAATTGCAGATTTTGTGATGTTACGTTTGGTAATATGACACCAGTAGACAAAAATGAGCCTAAAAATCTTGCATTAGCGACTAAAAAACTTGGTTTAAAACATGTTGTTGTTACTTCAGTAACAAGAGATGATTTAGATGATGGTGGAGCATATCAATTTGTTGAAGTAATTAATGAAATAAGAAATGAAAATGATAATACTTCAATTGAAGTTTTAATTCCTGATTTACAAGGTAATGTAGAAGCTTTAAAAACTATAGTTGATGTAAAACCTGAAATAATTAACCATAATGTTGAAACGATAAAAAGGTTATATAAAGATGTTAGACCAAGTGCAATTTATGAAAGATCTTTAGAAGTTTTAGATAATGTAAAAAAAATAGATCCTAGTGTATATACTAAATCAGGTATAATGGTTGGACTTGGTGAAAAGAAAGATGAAGTTATTGAAGTTATGAAAGATTTAAGAAAAGTTAATTGTGATTTTTTAACTATAGGTCAATATTTGCAACCAAGTAAAGATCATTATCCAGTAAAAGAATATGTTCATCCAGATTTATTTGAAGAATATAGAAAAATTGGTCTTGAATTAGGATTTGTAGATGTAGCATCAGCACCATTAGTTAGAAGTTCATATAATGCATTAGATATGTTTAATAAAATTTAATTGGAGGTAATCATGTTTCCAGAAAACGGGAATGTTATTGAGGATTTAAAACAAGTAATTGTTGAAGATTTAAGAGTTAGAGAAGAAAGTGCATGTTCTACCTGAAATATTGACGCTACTTTAAAACTTCCGTGGGGAGTTAAAGCAATTGTAAATGGTGAATATGCAGAGGAAATTGAAAATTATTTTAATGAAATAGTTGGAAGCAAGATTATGATAGATTCAGAAAGAGAAGTTGATATTCTTAGAGGCGGACTTAAAGAAAGAAAAGATGTATATACTTTAATCTTTAGATATCAATTAATTATTAAAAAAAATAATAATGTTGCTTTTAGTCTCTAATTATTCTATAATTAGCGAAAGAAATAATTATATTAATAATAGGAGGGGAACATGGAAAATTTAAAAAATATTGATAAAGAAATTTATGACATCATTAATGAAGAAGCGAAAAGACAAGACGAAGGTATTGAATTAATTGCTTCTGAAAATATTGTTAGCAAGAGTGTTTTAGCAGCTGCTGGAAGTGTACTTACAAATAAATATGCTGAAGGATATCCTGCAAAAAGATATTACGGCGGATGTCAGTTTGTTGATAAAGCTGAACAACTTGCAATTGATAGATTTAAAGAAATTTATGGAGCAGAACATGCTAATGTACAACCCCATTCTGGATCAAGTGCAAATATGGGAGTTTATTTATCAGTTTTAAAACCTGGAGATAAAGTTCTAGGTATGAAATTAGATCATGGTGGACATTTAACTCATGGACATCCAATTAATTTTTCAGGTATTTTATTTGAATTTGATAGTTATGGTGTTGATGAAAAAACTGGTAGAATTGATTATGATGAATTAGAGAAAAAAGCATTAGAATTTAAGCCTAAAATGATTGTTGCAGGTGCTAGTGCATATTCAAGAATAATTGATTTCAAGAAATTTAGAGAAATTGCTGATAAAGTAGGAGCATATTTAATGGTTGATATGGCTCACATTGCAGGATTAGTTGCTGCAAATCTTCATCCTAATCCAACACCTTATGCAGATTTTGTAACTACTACTACTCATAAAACTTTAAGAGGACCTCGTGGTGGGGCAATACTTTGTAAAAAAGAATATGCAAAAGCTGTTGATAGAGCAATATTCCCTGGAATTCAAGGTGGACCTTTAGAGCATGTTATAGCTGCTAAAGCAGTATGTTTTAAAGAAGCTCTTCAACCTGAATTTGTTGAATATCAAAAACAAGTTGTAAAAAATGCTGAAAAATTAGCTACAGAACTTATCAACAGAGGTTTTGATATTGTATCTGGTGGAACTGATAATCATTTAATGCTTTTAGATTTAAGGAATAAAGAAGTTACTGGAAAAGAAGCTGAAAGATTATTAGGAGAAGTTGAAATAACAGTAAATAAAAATACTATTCCTTCTGATCCACAAAGTCCTTTTGTAACTAGTGGTATAAGAATTGGAACGCCAGCTGTTACAACTAGAGGAATGAAAGAACCTGAAATGGTTATTTTAGCTGAATTAATTTCAGAGACTCTTGAAGGAACAACAGATAAAGAAATTTTAACTAATAAAGTTAAGGAATTATGTAAAAAATTTCCACTTTAATATTAAAAATGAGCGTCTTGCTTTTAAAGCAAGGCGTTTTTTAAATACTTGAGCCTGGAGATAAAGTATTAGGTATGAAATTGGATCATGGTGGACATTTAACTCATGGTCATCCTCTTAATTTTTCTGGAAAAGAATATAATTTTATGGATTATGGAGTAAATAAAGAAACAGGAAGAATAGATAATGATGAATTAGAGAGAAAAGCAATGGAATTCAAACCAAAAATGATTGTTGCTGGTGCAAGTGTATATTCAAGAATTATAGATTTTAAAAGATTTAAAGAAATTGCTGATAAAGTTGGAGCATATTTTATGGTAGATATGGCTCATATTGCAGGATTAGTTGCAGCAAAACTTCATCCTAATCCAACACCATATGCTGATTTTGTAACTTTTACAACAAGTAAAACTTTAAGAGGACCACATGGGGGAATAATACTTTGTAAAAAAGAATATGCAAAAAAAGTTGATAAAGCAATATTTCCTGGAACTCAAGGTTCTGCATTAGTGCATCATATATTTGCAAAAGCTGTAACGTTAAAAGAAGCAACAAGTGATGAGTTTTTTGATTATTCAAAGCAGATAATAAAAAATGCTAAGAAATTGAGTGAAGAGCTTATAAAAAGAGGATTTACTATTGTATCTGGTGGAACAGATAATCATTTAATGATTGTTGATTTAACAAATAAAAATATTACGGGGAAAGAATGTGAAGAAATTCTTGAAGGAATTGATATTTCAGTTAATAAAAACACAATGCCATTTGATACAAGGAGTCCTTTTGTAACAAGTGGAATTAGAATTGGAACATCTGCCGTAACTACAAGAGGCATGAAAGAAGAAGAAATGATATTAATAGCACAAATTATTTATGAAGCAATTGATGGAAAAACAGAAAAAGAAAATTTAAAAAATAGAGTTAAAGAATTGAGTAAGAAATTTCCACTTTAATATTAATTAGATTATCTGTTTTAGAGGTATCATATCACCAATAAAGCTACGTATATTTAAAAAAAGGTATTAATGTTATTGTTATTCAAAAAAATATAAAGTTAAATAAAAATTTAGTAGAATATTGTAAGTATATTATATAAATTTTTAACAAGATATTTGAACTTTTACTTATATATAATAAAAAAGTTAGAAACCTAAGAATAAGATTCTTGATTTCTAACTTTTTTTAACTTATAAAATTTTAAAAAATTATTATTAAATATATGCTTTTTCACCATGAACAATTTCATCTATCTCAGCTTCTTCATCAGGGTTAATCCTAACAGGTGTTATTTTATTAATAATTATTAACAGAAGATAAGAAATAATGAAAGCGTATGTTGCTGCAAATGTTACAGATCCAAGCTCGACTAAAAAAAAGTGTATTCCACCATATAGTAATCCATTTGTACCTGAAGGATTTGCTATTACATTTCCTAAAATACCAAGCATTATAACTCCAGTAATTCCTCCAACTCCATGAACACCCCATACATCAAGAGCATCGTCCCAATGCATTTTATTTTTGAATGAAACTGCTAAATAACATACTATTCCTGCAACTATTCCAATAATTGCAGCTGAGCTTTGAGTGACATATCCAGCTGCAGGTGTTATAGTAGCTAACCCGGCAACGGCACCAGTTAAAAATCCTATGAATCTTGGTTTTCCTGTTGCCTTCCATTCAATAACAAGCCATGTAATTGAAGCAAATGATGCTGCAATATCAGTATTTAAAAATGCAGAAGCTGTTACTCCATCAACTTGTAATTCGCTTCCAGCATTAAAGCCATACCAGCCAAACCATAATAATGCTGTTCCTATTGCAATCAATGGAACACTATGAGGACCTGTTCCAACATTTTTTCTTTTACCAACATAAAATACTGAAGCTAATGCTGCCATACCTGCTGTTGCATGTACAACAATTCCTCCTGCATAATCTAATACTCCCCATTGAGCTAATAAACCGCCACCCCATACCATGTGAACGAATGGGAAATATACTAAAAATAACCATGATATTTCAAAAATAATATAAGCTTTAAATTTTATTCTGCCTGCAAATGCACCGGTAATTAAAGCAGGTGTTATTACAGCAAACATCATTTGATAAGATATGAAAACTAATAATGGAATATTATTAGTTGCTGAATGAACAGTATTAATATCTACACCTTTCAAAAATATCATATCAAAATTTCCGATAATTCCTCCAACGTCACCACTGAAACATAGAGAATACCCTGCAATATACCATATGATAGTGGTAATCCCTAACGAAACAAAACTTTGCATCATAATTGTTAATACACTTTTTCTTCCAACCAAACCGCCATAAAAAAAGGCAAGTCCTGGAGTCATAAGCATTACTAAACTTGTTGCAATAAGCATAAATGCTGTACTTCCAACGTCAAAATTCATAAATTCCCCTCCAATATAAACACATTTTTTTTTAATAGATTTCGCAAATATCTTATTCTTTAAAAGACATTATATATAATTGCTTGTATATTATAATATTTGTGAATCTCTAATGGTTTATATGCAAATTTAATGCCAACTTAATATTACTAACAATTCAATGTTTTCAACGAATAAAGTAAATGATTTAAATAAAATAGAGTCAAATGTGTCTCAGTGAGACAATTTTGACTCTATTTTATTTAAATAGAATATTTTTTCATTTTTCTGTGCATTGATCTTCTGCTAATTCCTAATTTTTCAGAGGCATTGGTAACATTGTTATTACATTCTTTGAGTGCATCACGAATAATTTTTTCTTCAATTTCATTTTTTACAACGTTTAATTTATTTTGAGAGCTGTCCGATTGTATTTTTAGAATAACTTCAGGTAAATTTTCTACTTCTATAATATTACTTTCTGTAATAACAACAGTTCTTTCAATGATGTTTTCTAATTCTCTAACATTTCCAGGCCAATCATATTTTTTTAGCTTTTTTAATGCTTCTTTAGTTATTATTTTACATTTTTTATTATATTTAATTGATATATCTAATAAAATAGAATTTATTAATTCCTCTAAGTCTTCTTTTCTTTCTCTAAGAGGAGGAACAAATATTGGAATAACATTTAATCTATAATATAGATCTTGTCTAAATAAATTATTTTTAACGAGTTCTTCTAAATTTTTATTTGTAGCAGTTATAATTCTAATATCTAAAGGTATTGTTATAATTCCACCAAGTCTTTCTAATTCTTTTTGCTGTATTATTCTAAGTAACTTTAATTGAATTAAAGGGGAGATATCTCCAATTTCGTCAAGAAATATTGTGCCTTTATTCGCTAATTCAAATCTTCCAAGTTTTTTAGAGTTAGCACCAGTAAAAGCGCCTTTTTCATAGCCAAAAAGCTCACTTTCAAGTAAATTCTCTGGAAATACAGAGCAATTAACCTTTATAAATGGTTTATTTTTTCTTCGGCTATTATCATGAATTGCTTTTGCGACTAATTCTTTTCCAACACCTGTTTCTCCGGATATATGTATATTTGCTAAATTATCAGCAATTCTGCTAATTATGCTAATAAGATTTTTCATTTTTTTACTGTTAGCAATAAATTTTTCGCTTGAAATAACTTTGTTAATGGATATTGTGGTTTTATTTTTTTTAGTTGATTCAATTTTTTTTACAACATCTAATATTTCTTTGATATCAAATGGTTTTTTTATATAATCTATTGCGCCCATTCTTATTGCTTCAATTGCAGTATCTATTGATGCATATGCTGTAATAATTATTACAGCCATAGTATCATCTATTTCCCTTACTTTATTTAATAATTCAATTCCTGATATTTCTGGCATTTGTATATCAGTAATGATTAGATCAAAATTATTTGATTTAATTATTTCTAATGCGATAAGTCCATTATTAGCTATTTTAACATTATATTTTTCTTTATGTAAAACTCTTTTTATTAAAGAAGCTAAATTTTTTTCGTCTTCAACAATTAATATATTTAGATTATCCATTATAAACCTCTTTCTTTGTAGGAATTTTTATTTTAAATATTGTTCCACAATTTAATTGACTTTCAACTTCTATTACACCTTTGTGGTTTTCAATTATTCTAGAACATATGGCTAAACCAAGACCAGTTCCTTTTTTTCTAGTAGTGAAGAATGGCGAAAATATCTTATCTAAAATATTTTCATTTATTCCATCCCCATCGTCTTTAATTTGGATTTCTAATAAATTACTATTTTCAAATTTCATTGAAGATATTTCAATTGTTCCTTCATTTTTCATAGCTTGGACAGAATTAAGGATTATATTAATTAAAACTTGTTTTATTTGTTCGTAATCAAATTCTATGTTATCAATATCCTCTAAATAATATTTTATTAAAATTTTATTTTTGTCAAAATTATGTTCAATTATTTTGACTGTTTCCTTAATAAGTTTATTTATTGAATAAGTTCCATATTTTGGTTTGTTTGGGTTTGCAAAATTCATAAATCTTTCTAAAATTCTATCTAACCTGTCTATTTCAGTTAATATTATTTCAAGATCAGAATACATTTGGTTATCATTTTCTGTTTCTGACATAATAAGTTGAGTATAACCTTTTATTGACGCTAATGGGTTTCTAATTTCATGGGCCATTCCTGCAGATAGTTCACCAAGTTTAGTTAATTTTTTTGCTCTTGATATACTGTTTTTGAATTTTTCCTTTTCTTTTAGATCACGTATGATTACTGTTATACCAATTAAATTATTATTTAAGCCTGTTTGTCTTAAAGTGCTTATAATTACAGGGACTAATTCATTTGATTTCAAAGTTAAATAACAGATTCTTTCATTTATTTTTACATTAGATTCAAGTGAATCAATTAGGAAATTATCTATATTATTATTAAAAATATTTTTATCAGAATATAAATTTCTATTTAATAACTTATTTGAATTGATTTCTAGAATGTTTGATGCTACTTCATTCACGCTAGCTATATTACCTTTATTGTCAATGGTTATTATTCCGCTGGGTATATTATCAAAGAATAAATTAACATTTTCTCGAATTTCATTAATATATGCAGTTTCACCGGATTTTTCTAAAATTCTTTGCATCATAAATTCTAATTCTTCAAGTAAAATATCAAAATATGAAGTGAGCCTTTTAACTTCATTACTAGTTATTTTACTCGTTTTGTATTTTTTATTATTTTCTGTAATATTACTCATTCTATTTACTAATGTTTTAATTGGCTTAGTAATTTGTTTAGATATTATTAATGAAAATGCATATAACAATATCCACGAAACAATTATAACTAAAAAGAAATATCTTTGAATCACAGTTATTATTGAATAAGCTTCTGAATATGATTGAATAACTACAACTTTCCATTGATTAATTTGTGTAGAATATTTTAATATTGGACTTGAAGCACGAATATATTTTTTATTATTATAATCATAAGTTTGGATATTTAAATCAATATTTTCATCAGTTGATAGTTTTGATTGATTTAATATTGCATATCCACTTTCACCTAATTTTACTTGTTCAATAATCTCATTGATATGGTAGAAATTCATTTCTTCAATTACATAACCAATTATTTTTTTATTTTCTGAATATAATGGGCTTGCGAAATATAAATAATAATTATCATTATTTTCTGAATAGATAATATCTGATATATAGGTTTTATTTGTATTAAGTTCATTAAGAATTTTAGTGGGTAATTTTTGATTATCTTTTCTAGTTGTCAATATAGTATTTTTATTAATATCTATTACATCAATATTGTCATATGTTTTATATGCTTTAACGAAGTTGCTTAAATAATCCAGTTTTACAATGTTCGGTATTTCATTCATAACTAGTATTTTTGAATTTGCTAGTACGCTTAGATCAGCATTTCTTTCGAATAAAAATCTATCTATTTTATTTGAAGTTTCATATGCTAAAGTTTGCATTTCGATTTTTTTTGAATTTTTAATGTTTTTTATTGCATTTTTATAAAATACCAAACCTAATGTAGAAGAAAGTATCACTGACATTAAAATAAATAGAAGCATAATTTTTGTTTGTAACGATATATTGCTTAATCTTTTTATCAACTTTTTCACCTCTAAAAGGATTATACCACGGTTTAATAATTAATCATTAAAGATTTGAGTATATAATTATAATTTTCTTTATAGTTATTTTAATATTGATGGTTGGAAAGTGGAGACACTTTCGGTATTAGTATTTTAGTATTCATACGAAATATAATATGATATGATACTGTAAAGTAACTAGGGTAACTAAATGTTGGAATTTGGACTATAAGAACAGTATATTATTGTAAGTCTCATAAAAATCGTTGCATAAGTCACATGTTTTAAAATTTTATTATAGTATAATTTACGGATGGCTAGTTGTAGCCGAAAAATAGTTATTATAAGGAGCTAGCTATACAAAAGTCAATAAATATTTGAATGTTTTTTTGTTTTCATAATTATTAAAAAAGTGCATGATAAAATAGAGATATTCACCTCATAAAAAATAAATTATATTTTATTAATACTCATAGTTATATTCAGCACCTGAACGTAAAAGTGAGAATATAAGATTTATCATATTTTTAGAAGTATGACATATTGCAGAATTATGGTGTTTTCCTTGACTGCGTTTTTTTAAATATTTTTGACTAAATTTGTTATCTTTTATATTGGGATTTATACAAGCAACTTTGGGCGATGTATAAATAGCAGTTCTTAAATAATTAGATCCACGTTTTGAAATACTTACACGCTTAGCTTTAAATTTACCTGATTCGTACACTATAGGGTCTAAGCCAGCGTAGGCTAATAATGCACCAGGAGAATGAAAACGATTAATATCACCAATTTCTCCGATGATTAAGCCTGCTGTTATTGTACCAACTCCTGGAATAGTTAATATATTAGAAAAATGTTCTGTAACAATATTTTCAATTTCTTTTTTTAACTCATCCATTTGTTTTGTATAGTGAATGATATCACTAATTATATTATTTATTAAGAAAGTATTAGCTCTTGAAACTTGACCGATTGTAAATTTTGCAATGTTTTTAATGTGATTAGCAGCAATAAATCTATCACCTTTTATTGCAAGTATATCAACTAATGTATTAACATGCATTTTTGCAATTTTATCAGCAGTTGAATAATTGTAAAAGAGTTTATAAACTCACTTAGATTGGTGGTTATACGATTTTTTAAACTCGGGGAATGTAATATCTAATCTTGCTCTCGATAGTGACTTTATCTCATCAAAGATGTATAATGATGGAGTATAGGGATAGAGACGTTTTAAATTAAACTCCACGTATCTGCATATAGCTAAAGCATCAATTGGATCTGTTTTTGTAAGGCGTAAAGATTGAGATTTACGGCTATTACTAGTAAGAACTGGATTAATCATGTAGACATTAAAGTCACATAACGCTAGAAATTCGCAAATATTTTTTGAATAGATGCCTGTTTCTTCTATTCCTATATGAACCTCATCAAGAGACTCTGTATGGGAAAGAATTTCCTCGTGGAGTTTTTTAAATCCTTCAAGGTCATTGCTAATAGTAAATGATTCGGTGATTATTTCACCATAAAAAGAAGTGATGGCAGCATCATGTTTATCGGATGCTACATCGATACCAACAAATAACATAAAAACCTCCTTAAATATTGTTACAACAAATGGTTAATTCCACAAACTGATTTCGAATAACCTTGTAAATGAAACGTTAATCGTTAACCAGCTAATTAATTATAATGAAATCAGTTGTGGTTATATCCTCCTCGAAACAGTCAAGCTGTAAGGTTAAGATGAAATAATCCACAACTGTAACTACTAATATTATAAGGATAATAATAAAAAATTAAAACAATTAAATAGAAAGGAGAGTTATACTAAATTAGTATATATTTAGTATACAAGGGAATATGAAGTTTATATATATTTTAACTGTAGTTTCAGTTATTTTATCATTTTTAGTTGATTCTAAAAAAACTAAAAAAGCATTTAAAATTGGTGCTAAAAAATTGTGGAAAATTACACCACCGTTTATTTCAATTATTGTAGCAATATCTATTGTTTTATATTTGATTCCTAACGATATAATTGTTAGATATCTTGGTGGAACAAAATCTTATTTGTCAATTTTAATGGCTTTAACAATTGGTTCTGTTACAGTGATGCCTGGACCTGTGGTATATCCACTTTGTGAGATACTTCTTTCGCAAGGAGTTTCTTATAGCGTAATAGCTGCGTTTTCAACATCATTAATGATGGTAGGAGTTGTGACTTTTCCAGTTGAAAGTGCGTATTTCGGGAAAAAATTTGCGTTTTTAAGAAATGTTATAAGTTTAATAATGTCGTTTATCATAGCGATAGTTTTTGCATTTGTTAGTGGGTGGTTATAATGGATAAAATAAAACAAATTTCAACAAAAACTGTTATGTTTATAATATTTTTAATATTTTTAGTAGCGTCAACATTGATTGATTTTAATCCTGGAGTTATAATAAGTAAGAATTTTACATCATTTTCTATGGAAATGATTAAAGTTTTACCACCGATATTTATTTTAATTGGTCTTTTTGATGTTTGGGTGAAAAGAGAAACAATAGAAAAACATCTTGGAGAAGATGGAGGTATGAAAAGTTATTTGTGGGTTTTCATTTTAGCAGCTCCAATGGCTGGAGGCCTTTTACCATCATTTCCTATTGCACATTCACTTTATAAAAAAGGTGCAAGACTTACTGTAATTCTAGTTTTCTTAGGTGCCGTAGGAATAGGTCGGGTACCGATGGTTCTATTTGAATCAACTTTTCTTGGAGTAAAATTTAGTGCTATTAGGATAATTGCTTCAATACCCCTTGTAATAGTTTCAGGAATTCTTTTAGGAAGAAAACTTGAAAAAGAAGCATATACGCTTCCAGAGAAAGTATTAAAAAATAAATAATAAATAATAAATGATATACTATATGAAGAGCCTTTAGTTAAATAAAAGCTCTTTTTTTTATTTAATTAATATATTAATAAATATTGAATTATATAAAATATAAATGATATAATTTAAATGAAAGTAACAGAATATTTTGAAAAAAACATGTATATAAGATTTTGAATGGGGGGACAGAAATGACATATTCACCAGGTATTGCTTCGGCATTTAACAAGACAAGAAATCGTAGTAAGTTTTTATCACCACAATCAGGTATGTGTTCGGTTTGTACTGATGATTGTGTAGGAACTTGCGAAATAGGATTAGCAGAAACTCTTGGAGCTAAGACTGTTTATCCAACAACTACAGGAACTAATCAAGTGGGGTCTGAAAAAGATTATCCTATTGATTATAGTCACTTTAATATTAATGGCCATGTATTTGGTGCAGTTGGAACAGGTGAAACATATGAAGAGGCAACAATTTTTAACGTTAAATTAGAGCGTACATTTGGTAAAGAACATCCAGTTAATATTTCTATGCCTATTTTATTACCAGCACTTATTAAATTAAACTGGGAAGATTATTTTGCAGGTGCAGCTATGGCAGGAATTTGTTGTGTAATAGGTGAAGATGCAAGAACTAAAGATCCAAATTTAGTTATGGAAAATGGAAAGGTAAAAGAATTTCCAGCAGTAGAAAAAATGCAAGATGCATTTAAGAAATATTATAGGGGTTATGGTCAAATTGCTTTACAGTGTAATGTTGAAGATGACATGATAGGAGTACCTGAAGTAGCAATTCAAAAGCATGGAGTAGAAGCTATTGAATTTAAGTTTGGTCAATCAGCAAAAGGAACACAACCTGCAAATAGATTAAATAGTATCGAAGAAGCTTATCAAAAGAAAGCTCAAGGATATATGGTACATCCTGATCCAGATGATCCTAAAGTAATTAAGGCTTATGAAAAAGGAATTTGTCCTAATTTTTATAAATATAGTCGTTTGCCACTATGGGATGAAGTTTATTTAACTAAAAGAATTAATGAATTAAGAAAATTAGGATTAAAAAATGTATATTTTAAAATGGCATGTTATGATGATAGAGATGTTGAAAGAGTTTTACGTATGGCTAGTGAAATTGGAGTAGATATGGTTACTTTTGATGGAGCTGGCGGAGGTAGTGGATATAGTCCTAATAAAATGATGAATGAATTTGGACAACCTACAATAATTTTAGAAAAATCAGTATGTAATATTGTAAATGTGTTAAAAGATGAAAATAAGTGGATTCCTGCAATTACTATGACAGGAGGAATTGTTTCAGAAGATCAAGTTTTTAAAGCATTGGCATATGGAAATAATGATATTACAACTATTGGTATTTGTCGTGGATCGATGGCAGCTGCAATGACAGGAAAGACTATTGGAGAAATGATTGCTAATGGTAATGTTCCTGCCCATTTAAAAGAATATGGTAATACAGTTGAAGAAATTTATGGAGATTTAGCAGATTTAAGAAGCTACTATGGTAAAAAAGCTAATGATTTTCCAACTGGTGCAATAGGAGTATTTTCTTATTTAAATAAAATTGCATTTGGTGTAAGACATTTTGCAGCACTTAATAGAAAATTTGATATTAACTATTTAGATAGAAGTGATTTAATTCCATTAACAAGAGAAGCTAATATACTATTAGATGGAAAATGGTTAAAATACTAAAAATTATAAAAACTCCAAAGCAGATCTAATTGTTTTGGAGTTTTTAATTTGACCATTTTTTTATTATATAATTTCTTTAATACAGTCTAGTACATAATCAATGTTTTCTTTAGTTACATCATTATTTGTTGCGAATCTATATTCACCGCATTCAATACCATTTATTTTAATATCTTTTTTAAGCAATTCTTTAATAAATTTATCTTCTTTAATTATAGAATCATCCATAGTAAAAAATACTAAATTGATATCAAGCCTTTCACGTATTACATGAATACCATCAAATAAATCAAGCTTATCTGCTAAGTATTTCGCATTTGCATGATCAATATCTAATCTATTGACCATTTCTTTTAATGAGATAAGACCTGCTGCAGCTAAAAATCCTACTTGTCTAAGACCTCCGCCCATAAGTTTTCTGTTTTTCTTAGCTTTTGAAATAAAATTTTTATCACCAACTAGAAGTGATCCTACTGGAGCACATAATCCTTTTGAAATACAAAACATTATACTATCTGCATATGCAGCAATTTCATTAGGCTTTACATTTAAAGCTGTTGCTGCATTAAATATTCTTGCACCATCAAGATGTACTGGAATATCGTGTTTTTTAGCTAAATCATAAATTTCTTTCATTTTACTTAGTGGTATTACTGAACCGTTTCCATGAGCATTTTCAACACAAATTAAGCCTGTTTCAGGATAATGAAGATCATCCTCTCTAATAAGACTTTCTAAATTTTTAATATCATATCTTCCACCAAAACATTCAAGTGGTCTTAATTGAACACCTGAAATTGTAGAAGCAGCGCCTACTTCATGAAATAATATATGTGCATCGTTGGCAACAATTACTTCATCTCCTCTTTTAGTATGAGTTAAAAGAGAAAGTTGATTCCCAAAAGTTCCACTTGGAACAAATAGAGAAGCTTCTTTTCCAAGCATTTTTGCAGCTAATGCTTCAAGTTCTTTAACGGTGGGATCATCATCATAAACATCATCACCAACTTCTGCTTTAAACATTGCTTCACGCATTTTTTCAGTCTGTTGTGTTACAGTATCACTTCTTAAATCAATCATATTACATCTCCTTATAATTTATTGTATTTGTTTTTTTTGTATTTATTATGAATGTATATAGAAAACACTGATAGAGAAATTGTAAAAATTGTAGTTAGAATAAATATTGATATGCTTGGATTTGATATTGTTTGTCCAATTAATGTATTAACTATCATTCTGGGCATTAATCCAATAACGGATGCTATTGCATATTTTTTATAATCAATTTTTAGTGATCCAAGAGCTAAACTTACAATATCACAAGGTAATATTCCTATTATTCTTAATATATATGGTAAAAAATATTCGTTATTATTTTTGAGGTCATTTATTTTTTCGATTTTTTCATATTTTTCACTAAGTTTATCAAATAAACTTGTACCGCAGAATCTGCCAATCCAGTAAGGAACTGAAACTGCTAAGAAAAGTCCAAAAATATTTATAAATATACCATAAATTGGTGTAAATATAACACCTGATGAAATACAAAGAAGGGCTAATGGGAAAACTACACTTAACGATTTAACAATATATAAAATTAAAATTGTAAGAACTGCAAGAAAATAATTTGATGGGACATAATTTAATATTTTACTTATAGTTAAAGTATTTAAATTTTTAGCAATTAAAACTATTAATGTTACCATTATTAATATTGGAATAATTTTTAGAATTAATAATATTCTATTTATTAATCTTTCTTTTTTCAAAATAAACCTCCAATAGTAGTATATATCAATTATACGCTTTATTTAGATATTTTTACAATAAGTACTTGTAAAAAATTGAGTTATTTATTATAATTATATAGTAAAACTGACCAGTCAGTCGGAAGGGGAAAATAATGAAAAAAATAATGCTATTATTATTATCTATGATGATAATTTTTACAGGTTGTAGTAAGAAAACAGAAGAAGTTATTATAGAAGAAACATATGTACCAGTTGAAGTGGAAATGCCAGAGAGTGGTAATTTATCTAAAACACTTATTTTTACTGGAACCATTTCATCGAAGGATACTGTTACAGTTGTTCCATCAATTATGGGGACTGAAGAGGTATTAGATGTACTCGTAAAAGTTGGAGATTATGTTAAAAAGGATGAACTTTTAATAGTTCTTGATAATGAAAATACAGCTGATCAAATTGAAAGTATAAGACTTCAATATGAGCTTGCTAAAAGCAGTTATAATTCACAATATGAATCATATTTGCTAAGTCTTGAGAATTTTAAAGATATTGAAAAGCTTTATAATGAAGGTGCTGTAAGTGAAAGCGATTATAAAGCGGCAAAACTACGTGCATCAGATAATCAAGTTAAACTTTTAAAAGATCAACTTAATCAAGCAAAATTTGCTTATGAAAAATCACTTGAAAATAATGATGATTTAAATATTACTGCTCCAGTTAATGGAATTATAAGTAGTATAAATATTTCAGAAAATAATTTAGTTTCACAAAATAATTTCATTTCAATTATTAATTTAAATGATTTAGAAGTTAAATTTTATATTCCTGAAAGTAAAATTGCATTAGTCAAGCCTCAAATGAATGTAAATATAATTATACCTTCAATTGATGCTTCAATTCCTTCTACTATTGAATGGATTAATCCACAAAAAAATATTGGAAAAAACATGTATGAAGGAAATCTTAAATTAAACAATAAGGATGGATTTGTATTTCCAGGGATGAAATCATTTGTTGATGTAGAGTTAGAAAATGCTGAAAGTTTTTTAATACCAATTGATGCAGTATTATTTGATAAAACAAATTATGTTTATACTGTAGAAGATAACAAATCTATTAAAACACCAGTTGAAGTTGGCGATGATAATGGTGAAGTGATTGAAATAATTTCTGGTATTGATAAAGAAAGTTTAATAATAGTTAAAGGACAAACTTTTGTAAAGGAAAATTCTGTAATTAAAATTGTAAGGAGGCAATAATGAAAGTATCAAATATGTCCATTAGACGCCCTGTTACAGTTATAATGTTAACTTTAATAGTTATATTGATAGGAGTTGTAAGTCTACTTAATCTATCAGTTGATCTTTATCCTAAAATTGATGTTCCAGTTGCAATTGTAGCAACTTCATATACTGGATCGGGTCCTTTAGAAATAGAAAATTTAG
>Ga0209633_10002882_pt1 | contig 16243 bp, 11 predicted proteins | sample Cruoilmetagenom1_FD_187290 | JGI IMG/M metagenome (GOLD analysis project Ga0209633, IMG submission 187290) | Oil polluted marine microbial communities from Coal Oil Point, Santa Barbara, California, USA - Sample 1 (SPAdes) (version 2) | ecosystem: Environmental > Aquatic > Marine > Oil seeps ... | reverse complement strand
TAGTTGATGTCGCAGGAGCCTACATTCGGGGTGCCTTCCATCAGGTAAATAATGATGATTTTCTCACTGGTAAAAAAGCCGGTGCACATCTGGCTGAGCGCGGTTTTTCAAATTTCGCCTACTGCGGTGTCGAAAATGTCGGATGGTCCGGGAAGCGCTTTGACGGATTTCGCGAGGGGACAGGCGCTGCTCAGATCCCTGTATTTGAACGCAGCCTTGAATGGTGGGAGCAGCTCGACCGCTCCGATTCGCTCAATGACTGGCTTACCTCGCTTCCATTGCCGGGGGCCGTCTTTGCATGCAATGATACTGCCGGGGTCAAGATTACCTCAGTATGCCGCAGTCTCGGTATCAATGTGCCTGAGGAGCTGGCCATTCTTGGGGTGGATAATGAAGATATTCTCTGTGAGCTTGCAGATCCTTCCTTGTCGAGTGTACAGCTCGACTGCGAAGAAATTGGTTACCGGGCGGCTGAGCTGCTTGAGGGGCTGCTTCATCGAAATCGTGCGGTCGCAGCATACACATCCGAGATCCTTGTCCTGCCCAAGGGTATTCTGGAGCGTGATTCTACAAGGATATTTGTCAGCTCTGATGATCTGATACAGGACGCGGTCAATTTTATACGGACTCATGCTCATAGGGGTTTGGATGTTTCCGGGCTCGCAGAGCATCTCAATGTATCGCGCAGGACTCTTGAAACGCGTTTTCGAAGGGTTCTTGATACAAGCGTCCATGACGAGATAGCGGCAGCCAAGATCTCCTTAGCGGAGAAGTTGCTTATCAGTACAGATAACACAGTTGAATCGATTGCCCTTGATGCCGGATTCAATTCGCTTCAGCGTTTTCATGCTAGCTTTAAAGCCAGAAATGAGGTTCCCCCAGGTGAATACCGCAAGAGGTATAAGCGGGGGTGAAACACAAAGCTTTCAACACCCGCCTTATTTATGATAATATTCGGATATGAGCAAGTTCAAATATCAGAATATTTTTGAGCAGGGCAGCGACAGCTGCGAATACAGATTACTGACGAAAGATTTTATCAGTTCAGCCGATTATGACGGCAGAAATATTCTGAAGGTGGCCCCGGAAGGACTGTCGCTTCTTGCGCGTGAAGCTGTAGTTGATGTATCGCATCTGCTGCGGGCATCGCATCTTGAGTCGCTGCAGAAAATAACTCAGGATCCTGAATCCTCTGAAAATGATGTCTATGTCGCCGAGACCCTGCTCGAAAATGCTGTGATTTCTGCCGGGGGGATATTCCCCGGCTGCCAGGATACCGGCACAGCTATTGTCATGGCAAAGAAGGGCGAGGCTGTGATGACTGGCTCTGATGATGCGGAAGCATTAAGCCGCGGGATATTCGACGCCTATAAGCAGGCGAACCTGCGCTACTCCCAGACGGCACCCCTTTCAATGTATGATGAAGTGAATACCGGCACTAATCTGCCGGCTCAGATTGATATTGCTGCCGTTCAGGGCAGCAGTTATGAGTTTCTGTTTATGACCAAGGGCGGCGGCTCGGCGAATAAGACCTTCCTGTTTCAGGAAACCAGGGCTTTGCTTAATCCGGACAAGCTTCATGCTTTTTTAAAGGATAAAATTTCGACCCTTGGAACTTCGGCCTGTCCTCCCTATCATCTGGCTATAGTCATAGGCGGGACCTCGCCCGAGATGAATCTCAAAACCGTTAAACTTGCCTCAGCCAAGTATTATGACGGCCTTCCTTTGACGGGGAATAAGCATGGCCGGGCATTTCGTGATCATCAGCTTGAGGATGAGGTGCTTAAAATGACGCAGAAGCTGGGCATAGGCGCGCAGTTCGGCGGTAAATACTTCTGCCATGATGTAAGGGTTATCCGTTTGCCGAGACACGGTGCGTCATGCCCCGTAGGTATAGGCGTCAGCTGCAGTGCAGACAGAAATATCAAGGCAAAGATCACTTTAGACGGTATATTCCTTGAAAAGCTTGAGCGCAATCCTTCCCGTTTCCTAACCACCGGCAATGGAAAAGGTAAGGCGGCAAAAGAAGAAACTGCTGTCGTTTCGATAGATCTGTCAATGGGCATGGAAAAGCTCAGAAAGACTCTGAGCAGATATCCTGTAAAAACAAGGATAATGCTTAACGGAAAGATAATAGTGGCACGAGACATCGCACATGCAAAACTTGAGCAGCGGCTGCAAAGCGGCGAGGGCCTGCCGGATTATATGAAGGACCACATCATTTTTTATGCGGGTCCGGCTAAAACACCAGCTGGAGAGACTTCAGGTTCGCTCGGCCCTACAACTGCAGGGCGAATGGATCCATATGTTCCTGTTTTTCAAAAAGAGGGTGCCTCTCTAGTGATGCTTGCCAAGGGGAACCGCTCACAGGCCGTAGTTGATTCGTGTAAAGAGTACGGCGGCTTTTACCTGGGCACTATAGGGGGTGCGGCGGCATTATTAGGGCGAGACTGCATCACTGATGTTGAACTTCTCGAGTATCCGGAGCTTGGCATGGAAGCAATTTACATGATTACCGTGGAAGATTTTCCTGCATTTATAGTTGTTGATGATAAAGGAAATGACTTTTTTCAATCTCTTTAAACGGCATTGTTTTAATATCCGCCGGCTGTCATCAACCTGGATTTGGTATACGTCAAGCGATTGATAACTTTATCTAAGAGGGATCGGTCACAAACCAAAGAAAAACAATCAAAAACATTCATAATAGCTTTACAAACAATCATATTATGGCTAATATCGATCACATAGGAGCAATAATGTCAGGATCCCTTATACCCGCCGGACGTCGGTCCGGTATGCTGTCTCAAATTAAGGAAAAAGGTTTTGCTGCGGTAGAAGATCTTGCCGAAAAATTCGATGTTTCGGTTATTACTATAAGGCGGGATCTCGATCAACTTGAGTCAGACGGATTGATAGAGCGCACCCACGGCGGAGCAATATATACACGTCACATAGCCTCCGAATCACCATATAAAGTAAAAAATATCCGCAACCATAAATTAAAAACTGCAATCGGAAGACGAGCAGCAAAGATCGCCGATGCAGGCGATACGGTCTTTGTTAACAGCGGATCGACTACTTTTCAGATCATTATGGCGCTTCTGAATCTACCTGATATCAGAATAATTACAAATAATATAACTGCGGTTCTGGAAGCTGATCCCGGGCCGGACAATCAACTGCTTCTTATCGGGGGGCAGTATCGTTTCAACTCGGGCTGTACTATTGGGAGCTTTGCCGCCGAGATGATTCGAGGACTCAATGTATCTAAAACATTTATCGGCGCCGACGGTATCAGTCTTAAAAGCGGAATTACCTCTCCGATTGCTGAAGAAGCAGCTGTGACAAGGATGATGATTGAACGAACAGCCGGTGCTGTAATAGTCGCCGCCGACAGCAGTAAGGTGGGCAGCGTTTCAACATTTTCAACAGCATCGCTTGAGCAGGCTGACTATCTTGTAACAGATAATAATTTTGATGAAAGTTTCAGACCCGACTTCGAAGAAGCGGGAATAAAAATAATTAAAGCAGGAGGGATGTGAAAATTACGTCCTTGTAATTTTCACATCCTGAAGAGTATAAAGCGTTGCTTAACACTCTTCAATTCCGTAACTTGCCTTCTATGGCAAGGCTATTTTAAGGAGAGAAAATATGGCATACCAGGATCAGTATAAGGAATGTGAATGGATAGATTTTGAAGTTCTAGAAAGCTTCATGAAGGACTGTCTCGTAAAAAGCGGAGTTCCCGAAGATGATGCAAAAATAGTATCCGATGTTCTTATCGAATCTGATAAGCGGGGTATCGACTCTCATGGTATCGGGCGGCTGAAGCCGATCTATATCGACAGGATTGACTGGGGAATCCTTAATCCGGAAACAAAGGTGGATATAGTAAAAGAGACTGCGACAACGGCTGTTCTTGACGGTAATAACGGAATGGGGCATGTTGTCTCTAAACAGGCAATGCAGACGGCTATCGATAAGGCTAAGGAAAACGGTATGGGTATGGTTGCCGTACGCAATTCAACCCATTACGGTATTGCCGGATACTATTCTCTGATGGCTTGCGATAACGGAATGATAGGAATTACCGGTACAAATGCCCGGCCTTCTATTGCTCCGACCTTCGGAGTGGAAAATATGCTCGGTACCAACCCTCTGACAATAGGCTTTCCAACCGATGAGGAATTTCCCTTTGTCCTCGACTGTGCCACTTCAGTGACTCAGCGCGGCAAAATTGAAATGTACAGCCGTATGGGTAAGGAGCTGACACCGGGCTGGGTTATCGGACGGAATGGGAAAACTAGAACCGATACTGATCAAGTGCTTGTCGACCTCACAAAAGGGCAGGCTGCATTAGCACCTCTGGGAGGCCTTGGTGAAGACACCGCAGGATTCAAGGGCTTCGGTTACTCCACTGTGGTTGAGGTTCTCTCAGCGGCGCTTCAGGGTGGATCATTTCTGAAAGATTTAAATGGATTTGATGAAGATGGTAAAAGAATCCCCTATCCGCTTGGACACTTCTTCATTGCTATAAATATAGATGCCTTTCTCGGCATCGACCTTTTCAGGAAGATAGCAGGCTCAATCATGCGTGATCTGCGAAATTCAGAGAAGGCACCGGGTGCTGAACGAATCTACACCGCCGGTGAAAAAGAACATATTGCATGGGAGTACCGTAAAGAACATGGCTGTCCTGTTCCCAAAGTTCTCAGGAATCAGATGGTTGAAATGAGAGATCGGTGGGGGCTTGATTACTCTTTCCCCTGGGAGGATTAAAAAAGTACATTCATGTACTTTTTTAATTAAGAAGTTTATAAGGCGTTGCCTCATAAACTTCATCTATAAATACCGCTTTCCATGGCGACGAGGAATAATATTATGGATGAATTAAAAGAAAAAGCATTAAGATATCACAGCGCAGATGGGAAACCGGGCAAGATAGAGGTCGTTGCAACTAAACCCTGTGTTACTGCCGATGATCTCTCTCTGGCCTATACACCGGGTGTTGCAAAGCCTGTTCTTGAGATTGCGGACAATCCCGGGGATGCATATAAATATACGAGTAGAGGCAACCTTGTTGCTGTCGTTTCAAACGGGACGGCAATTCTGGGGCTTGGAAATCGCGGTGCACTCGCATCAAAACCAGTTATGGAAGGCAAGGGGGTGCTGTTCAAGCGCTTTGCCGATATCGACGTTTTTGATATTGAGCTTGATACCGAAGATCCTGCAAAGATAATTGATATTGTAAAAACCATGGAGCCGACTTTCGGCGGAGTGAACCTTGAGGACATCAAGGCCCCTGAGTGTTTTGAGATAGAGCAGAAGCTGATTGAGTTGTGTGATATTCCGATTTTTCATGATGATCAGCATGGTACTGCCATTATCTGTACTGCCGGGCTCATGAATGCATGTGAAGTGACCGGAAAAAAACTTGATGAAATAATGGTCGTTGTTAATGGGGCAGGGGCTGCCGGCATAAGCTGTGCAAGAATGTTTATCTCCGCCGGTGTGAAAATAGAAAATCTCCTCATGTGCGACAGCAGGGGTGTTATCTATAATGGGCGAGATAAGAATATGAATGCTCAGAAGGCCGAGTTTGCAGCAGATACAGAAGCACGGACACTTGCAGATGCAATGAAGGGCGCGGATGTTTTTGCCGGACTTTCAGCAGCCGATGTTGTATCTCCGGAAATGCTCTTGAGCATGGCTGCAGATCCGGTTGTATTTGCCATGGCGAACCCTAATCCTGAAATTGAATATGATCTGGCTGTTAAAACCCGTTCTGATTTAATAATGGCAACGGGGCGCAGTGATTATCCGAATCAGGTAAATAATGTTCTCGGATTTCCATTTATTTTCCGGGGAGCACTTGACGTGAAAGCGAATAAAATCTCCGAAGGCATGAAAATGGCTGCGGCCAAAGCGCTTGCTGAGTTAGCCAAACAGCCTGTACCCGACGAGGTTCGTGCGGCCTACGGTCGGGATTTCACCTTCGGGAGAGAATACATCGTTCCAAAACCATTTGACCCCCGGGTAATCGAATGGGAAGCTGTCGCGGTTGCAAAGGCCGCCTGTGATGAAGGTCTTGCTGCAGAACCTGTTTCTGACTGGGGCGCCTACAGGGCTGAGCTTAGAGTGCGCATGGAAAGATACTGGAACTGATTTTTTGTAACTTAATGATTTTTATTATTTCAGGTCCAGTATCTGATCAATTTGTCTGTTCAGCAGCTGCATCAGCTTGCTGTAGTCTGCAGGGTTCTTTCTGTTTGAATAATACAGCATTAATCCAGTGATTTGAAATCTTAAAGTATTCAACTTACCTACAGCCTGCTCTTCAGACAACCGGCCTTCCGAAACCCATTGTTCGAGTCCGTCGCTGCATGCCGGAACAATTGAGTTGTAAATTAAATCAGCAATATCGCTCCGGTTTCCGACTTCTCCTATTCTTTCCAGAAAGAAGAGTTCGAAAATTCCAGGATATTGAACAAAATAATTTACCCATGCAGTTATCCCGCCGCGAATTTTATCCTTGGCGGTATTGGAAGAATCAATCGCGGGAACTATTGACTCTTCGAGTTCAGTCTGAAAATCTCTGACGCATTCAAAAATCAGAGTACTGAGGTCTTCAAAATAATTATAAAGCGTGGCATATGAATAACCGGCCTTATCTGCAATATTCCTGGCACTCGCGACCTTCAGGCCTTCTCCGCGCAGGATTTCTTTGGCGGCCTCTATGAAGTACGACGTCATTCTCTGTTTCTGCAGCTCTGTTGCGCTCATGATTTACTTCCTTCTGTTGTTTTGTTAATAAAATTAACAATGTTAACATAATTAACTATGTTAACATTGTCAAGAGACTATCTAAAAATATTTCTATTTCTGTTCTCATTGACTATAGTTTCATAGTCCTTTATTTACCTTGACTATAGCCGCTTAAAAATGTTATTTTTGTCCAAATCTATTAATAAGAAGGATGGTTTATTGATGAACGTTTTTACGGGAAATTTACCCATAATGCAGTTATTCGGCGGCGGCAGCGGCGGCGGATCGATGACGACAACTTTTATCACATTTGGTCTTGTTATTGCGATCTTTTATTTTCTGATAATCAGACCGCAGAATAAGAAACAGAAGAAAACTAAGCAGATGCTTTCAGCTTTGAAGAAAGGCGACAGAGTTCAGTCTATCGGAGGAATCCGTGGCGTTGTACAGAAAGTAAACGATGACACTGTGGTTGTTAAAGTAGACGATAACACAAAGTTAGAGTTTGCTAAGAGCGCTGTAGGTGAAGTTATTGAAGTAAGTGCAGAACCTAAGAAGGTTGAAAAAGAATCTTCTAGTGAAAGTGAAGAAAGCAAAACAGAATAACTTGTCGATTTTAATTCGATACACAAAATAATCCATATTCGGAGATATCCAATGAGCAAACGTGGCAGATTGTTAATCGTTCTCATTGTTGTGATTGTCTGCGGAGTTTTTCTATGGCCTACCTATAACTGGTATTTTAATGTACCCCAGGATATGAAAGACCTCTCAGCCGCATCAAGAGAACAAATTAGAGAGTATTCGGTAACTATGGCAGAGAATGATCTGGAAGAACTTCAGACCCTCGCTGTAAGTAAACCTGAATCAATTATTTCTGCAAAATATGATTTTTTAGTCGACTACGCTGAAGATCAGTACAAAATTGAGGACAAGGACGCGCCCCCGCAGTGGAGTGTTAAAGATATCCTTGCTACCTTCAATAACAGGGATAGAGCCCTGAAAACTATTGAAGAGTATTATGCAAACCTCCTTCTCGGTTATAAAGACGACCGTGAAAATGTACTTCAGCTTGGTCTTGACCTGTCAGGCGGTATGAGTATTCTGCTTGAAGCAGATATGGAAAGTCTTGAAGAAAGGCTTCAGCATCCCCCGACATCTGATGAGCAGGCAGCAGCTGTCAGTCAGGCAATCGAGATTCTAAATAACCGAATAGATAAATTCGGTGTTACCGAACCGCAGATTAGAAAGCAGGGTGACACAGAAATTGCAATTGAAATTCCAGGTGCAGCAGATCCGGACAGAGTTAATTCATTTCTGAATGGTAAGGGCAGTTTGAATTTTCATATTGTAAATGATGAAGGCACCTCAGCCTGGAACGCCTATAAGTCTTCCAACGGCGGCAAGCTCCTTGATGACGACGGACACCCGCTTGACGGAGATGTTCTTGAAGCCGGTCTTGTCGTACGGGGATTTTATACAAAAGACTCATACGGTGTAGATCAGTATCAGCGTGACCTTGTTGTCTATGAAGAACCCGGCCTCGACGGTGTTCATATAGTGAACGCACAGGTTGGTTCAGACCCTGTGACAGGTCGTCCGGTAATCAACTTTACCCTCGATAAAGAAGGCGGAGAGATTTTCTTTCAGCTGACTTCGTCAAACGTAGGAAACACTCTCGCAATTGTTCTTGATGACAAGGCCAAAGCAGGTGCAAGAATTTCTGAAGCGATTCGGGAATCTGTACGGATGTCAGGGTTCGAGCGAAGTGAAGCAAACGACCTTGCACTTGTTCTTAGAACAGCTGCAATGCCGGTAGACCTCAATGTTGTCAATCAGCAGTCAGTAGGTGCATCACTCGGTGAAGACTCGATTCAGGAGGGTCTCCGGGCCATTACAATCGGTTTTCTCCTTGTTATTGTCTTTATGCTTATCTATTACAAGGGTTCCGGCTTTGTTGCCGACATAGCACTCGCTCTTAATGTTTTCTTCATTATCGCGATTCTTTCGGTATTCAACCTTACCCTGACTCTCACTAGTATTGCAGGTCTCATCCTTACGGTGGGTATGGCAGTGGATGCTAATGTAATTATCTTTGAGAGGATCAAAGAAGAATACAGATTAGGCAAGTCGGTTGAAGCATCGGTTAAAGCCGGGTTCAGCAAGGCATTCTGGACTGTTGTGGACGCTAACCTTACAACACTTATTGCAGCGCTCTTCCTTTCACAGATTGGAACCGGGCCAGTGCAGGGTTTTGCCTATACACTTGCCGTCGGTATTGTTTCATCAATGTTTACTGCTCTTTTCGTTTCAAGACTGTTGTTCGACTTCGGTATTCAGCAGCTTCATGTTAAGAAGCTGAGTATCGGCTGGAGGATTAAATAATGAAGAGAGTTATTAATTTTACCAAAATCAGATTTATTATGTTCGCTGTTTCTGCAGTTCTTATTATTGCAGCTATCGGCGGAACTTTCGGTATGGGCGGACTTAACCTTGGAATTGATTTCCAGTCAGGGCTCAGTCAGAGAGTCCAGATAGCTCCGGTTGCAATGGAAGTTTCTTATGTCGGTGATGAAGAAGTAAGATTCAACATCCTCAACGAAGAGGTAAGCATTGATATTTTCACCAATGACGGGAAAACAGAATCTTATAACTACCTTCTTGCTGATTATGTTAGTGCAGCTGAGCTGTCACAGGCTATGATGGAGATTCCTTCACTTACTGTTAATCTCGTTGCAGCTGACTCACCTGCATCAGCACTACTGTCGCTAGCCTTCCTTGTAGATCTTAGTGAAGATACAGCGATAGTTAACTATTCAGGTTCAGGAAGCGGTATTGCAATAGAAGAGATTCGAAACGTTCTTGCGGGAATCGGCGAGCCTCAAATTCAGATAGTCGGAAATGATGATGCTCAGGAATTCCTGATCAGACTCGAAGACGACGGCAGCAGCAACTTCAGTGAAACAGCATCTGCAAAGATGTTCAGCCTCCTCGAAGGTGAATACGGAACAGGTACTGTAATTGTTAAGCAGTCTGATTATGTCGGACCCCGTTTCTCATCAGACCTCGGTAAGTCAGTTATTTTTCTTGTAGGTCTTGCTCTTGCACTTATTCTGGTTTACATCTGGATTAGATTCGAACTTGCATACGCTGTATCAGCAATTATTGCGCTGACGCACGATGTTATTCTTCTTATCGGATTCATTGGCCTTACGCAGATGGATGTTGTTACAGCAACCGTAGCGGCAGTGCTTACAATTGTCGGTTACTCTCTCAATGATACAATCGTTGTGTTTGACCGAATTAGAGAAAACCGACAGCTGATGCGTGATGCTGATCTCAAGACTATTGTTAATACAAGTATTACTCAGTCTCTGAGCAGAACGCTCATTACATCAGTTACCACCCTGCTTGCTGTTACAGCAATCTATGTTTTTGCAACGGGTCAGATTAGAGACTTCGCACTTGCCATGATGGTCGGTGTTGTAATAGGTACCTATTCTTCAATCTTCATTGCTTCTCCTGTCCTTCTAGGCTGGATCAACTCAAGAAGAAAGAGAAAGCTTGCCAAAGATAATCTAAAGTATGGAAGTACAACCGCTCCTAAAAAAGTTGAAGATGATTCAGAAGCTTCAGATGAGGGAACATCAGCAAAAATTGTTGAGATACCTTCAGCTGAACGGAAGATGAAAGGCAAAAGAAAGAGAAAGTAATTTTAAATCTCCGATTTAAAATTATTTTAAGGAGTATTTCTGGAGACAGAAATACTCCACGAAAAACAATCCGTAATAGATTGAAATTATCAGCCCGTCGGGAATTAATTCTGACGGGCTTTTTTTATCTGCTCTTTATTGCAGCGCCTTAACCAATAGTTCGAGACCTTCAAGACTGCTTCCATGGAGAAATTAATCTCTGAGAGCAGTCTTCTGCCATGCCTACAGTGAGTGAATTCTCCGGCAGTCTACCTGTTGTGAGGTATTCCTTACATATAAGATACAGGCCGTTCCCCCATTTTTTCTGGGTTGAAGTGAGTATATGTTTATGCGGATCTCCGCGTAAAGCTGCTTCAAGCCCTTGATCAAGATCAACACCAATGACCCATCGACTATTATCGCGGGCAGCATCCATAATGCCGTTGCCAGCTGTTCCTGCGGCTTGGTAGATACATGTTACATTTTGATTATACAGATCTTCTGCAAGTCGGTATCCGCCGTCATAATCACCGAAACTGCCTACGTAGTCGACAATCACCTCGGTGTTGGTCCCCATTTTCAAATCCATGTATTCCACACCGGCCACAGCTCCGGCAATAAAGGCTGCTTCATTTACCTGAAAAAGTACTCCAAGAATATTTGTACCGTTAAAATCTCCTATTACCGCATCGAGAGCTATAAATTGCTGATCTGGATAATCATCATTGATTTCAAGAAATGGTAGACTGTAATGAAAACCGGCACCTATTACCAACTCGAAAGTATCAAGATTGAGGCTTCTCAAAGACTCAGTTATTTTGCTGACAGCTTTGTTATCATTGCCCCCTGTAGTAGTGAAAATCCGGAATTCAACTTCTGAGCCGAATTCCACCATTTCCTGAATGCCGTGAATTGTTCCGTTAAACTCACGAGCCAGCTTGTTCACTCCAATCATTACATCTTCTGCTAAGGGGTCATCTGGATAGTTCTTGATGGGAAGAATCACTGCTATACGACGAATGCTGTTTTGAAGGGACTTGGCTTCGGGGCTGGGTTCTTCAACCATATTAGACTAATTACTCTCGCTGGTAGTTGAACACGCCATAAAACACGGCTGTTTCTGCTCTCATGTTACCGTAACATCTGATCTGTAACTCACCATTTAATGATATTCAGGGATATTATTGTGAGGTATTTCACAATAATTTGGAGGAGAATTGAATGAGTGAATCAACAAAGGAGCAAGTCGGTATGAGCACCGCTAAGCGGGTCTTAATCGGTCTGGGACTGATTGTCGTTATTGCACTTGCATTGGTGTTTTTGGCACCTGAGGCACAGGAGGGAGATTTCGGAATAATCTCGGTTATTCCTGCAGTTTTTCTATTAGTCTACATATTCTGGACGAAGAGAATTCTTGAATCCCTGATTTTTGCCACCCTTTTGGGGCTTATAATTGTGCATCAGGGCGGATTTTTCAGTGCCTTCATGGACAGCCTTTTGGGTGTAGGAATGGAAGAAGATACAGTATGGCTGTTTGTTGTATGTGGACTTATGGGAAGTATCATAGCCTTGATTGAAGTGTCCGGCGGAGCGCATGCTTTTGGTGACTGGGTTTCAAAAAGAGCTAAGACCCGAAAGAGTACTTTGATGTGGACCTGGGTTCTGGGTGTGGCGATTTTTATTGATGATTATCTTAACTCACTTACGGTCGGCTCATGCATGGCGCCCGTAACCGATAAGCATAAAGTTTCACGTGAGTTTCTTTCATACATCGTAGACAGCACAGCTGCCCCGGCCTGCGTAATTGTTCCGATAACAACCTGGGCCGTTTTTGCCGGCGGACTGCTTGAGATTAATGGCTGGGCACCGGACGGGCAGGGCCTTGCCTATTTCATTAAAACAATCCCGTTTAATTTCTATGGATGGATTGCTCTGATTATTGTTCCCCTAGTAATTCTGGGCGTAATTCCAATTTTTGGCCCCATGAAAAAAGCTGAAAAAAGAGCACAGGAAACCGGAGTACTTGCTCCTGAAGGGTCTGAGAAAATCGACATATCTTCAGGAATAGAAAATGTCAAGATTCCGGGAAATGCAAGAATCCTCAACTTCTTTCTACCGATTATTGTCCTTCTGGTCGCCACGATTGCTACCGGAACAGACATGATGATGGGTGTTGTTATTACTCTTGCTTTCATGGCAATTCTGTATATTCCGCAGAAGCTCCTCAGCGCCGAAGACTTTGCCAGTGAATCGGTCAGGGGTTTCAAGAATATGCTATATCCGCTTTTTCTGATGTATCTTGCCTTCATGTTTGCCGACATGAATATGCAGATTGGTTTCACAAAATTTGTGATTGAAACGGGAACACCTCTTATGTCGCCTGCGACTCTGCCGCTTGTCCTGTTTGTTCTGCTCTCAGTTCAGCAGTTTATAACAGGAACAAACTGGGGAATGTATATAATCGCATTGCCGATAGTAATTCCTCTGGCAATGAATGTTGGTGCTAATATGCCTCTTTCCATCGGTGCTGTTCTTTCTGCCGGTGTATTCGGTTCACATATTTGTTTTTACTCAGATGCCACGGTTCTTACATCCGCTGCCTGTGGTTGTGACAACTTCAAACATGCACTGTCACAGATGCCCTTCGGTCTTCTTGCCGCCGGTATTTCCGCGGTCGGTTTTGCTATTACAGACTTAGTCGTCTGATGTAATAGATTGTTATTTAATACCGTCTCCTGTTCTCAGGAGGCGGTTTTTTTAGCCTACTGTTTCCAAGCCGGATATGATTAGATCCGCTAGTTCTGTTTCTTTCACATAATTACTCAGGAAGTTGCGCAGGCCGTATTTGATTGCGGGACACTGCCGCAAAAGCTCTTCATAATATACCCGGCCTTCGGGGATATTCCCAAGCAGGCCTAAAGCTGCTGCTGTGTATATGTAATACCAGAGCACATCGCCCTGATTGAATCGTTCAGCCTTATCAATAACAATCTCGTAATCCATCTGTCTGAGGTGATACTGGCAGGTTACGTGATGAAACCATCCCGGATATGACGGCATGAGGGACAGGGTGTTTTCCAGTATCGGTTTGCCGGAGTCCCAGCCGCCTGCCAGCGAATATAGCACTGCTCCCGTAGCCATTGAAAGGGCTGAGACCTCACTGGAGCGAAAAAGTCTTTCAGTAAGTGAGCCCAGCGCATCGGCGTCATCTTCATGAAAGGCAGATCTAATCCCGCAGACAAGGGTATCTTCTCCCTCAGGGTCAAGTTCTAAAGCTGTTTTCGCCAGCTTAAGGGCTTTCTCTCGGTAGAATATGAAGGAGTCGTCATGATTCAACATCGCATTCCAGTCTAGATCCATGCAGAAATCCCAATAGGTTTGTGAAAGAAATGCTCTCAGATCTCCGCGGTTTTCGTTCTGGTTAATCATTCTCTCCAATGCCGTTCTCAACCGCCCTGCAATTCCAGGCTCCATCAGCTTTTTATGCAGAGCGAAGAGGATGCGGATTCCAAAAATATCATCCGGTATCTCCTCGGAGTTTTGCATTTCTTCACCGAGCAGGTCGTAGAGAACGCCCCCTCGTCCTGTTATAATTGTGGATATCTCTCCAGCAACCGCTTCAGCCATGCGAATCGGAAATCTTCCGGGGCTTTTGAGTGAGAAGCTCTCGGTCCAGACTATTGCGCCGGTATCATAGCGTATTAGATCACAGTAGAGGATAAAACTGCCTCTGCGCTTGTAAATTTTACCCGTAAGTTGAAAGTCCGGCTTGGTTTCAGTATTTCCTAACAGGGAAAAATCATCCGAACTGCCGATCGCCTTTTTTAATTCCTGAAATATCAGTTCTGTTATCAGGCTTGGTTCTTTGGATGTAAGTGATTCAAACGGCTTAACTGAGATTGCGGGTTGCCGGCTGATTATGTCATTACCCGGCAGGCGGGATGCCTTGAACCTGAACAGCGGGATGTATCCCCCTTTCGGGATTGAGATCTCTACACCCTCATCTTTTTTTGCCAGATAGTATTGCTCAAGTTTCTTCCGTAACCGTCCAGCTTCGATTCGTACCGTTGGATCAGCCTGAGGGAGAAAATCCTTTCCCTTCTGGAAGACTTCAATACCAATTGTATACTCTTTAAGCTGGTTATCATGGCCCGCAAGTGTTTCATCAACAATGTATTTCAAAAAGGTACTTGCTCTGCGGGCGCTCTTAAAAAGGCGGTTGCTGAGTATACTGTCGATCTCTTTCCTGATTTGAGTCTGGGAGGGGGTATCCTTCATATGCATCCTATTCCGGGGGCATCCTGTTAAAGGATTTGCTAAGATCAACTCCGCGTCTGGATTGTATCTGCTTCCAGATATAATACCATAATCCTCCGGCTATCCACACGGCAATATTTATTACAACCCACCAGGTTCTCAGCTCTTCAAATTCGTCATTGACAAAAAAGCCGATTAAAAGAAGTGTTGTTAATAACAGCGACAATATTCCTGCGATAGTTACGATTGGAATCTTTCCTAGTGTCCAATGCCGATATGGAGAAAGATTCCAGATGGTTCGTAATTTTTTACTGAATGGAAGTATTATGGCCGCGAAGGCGGTAAATGCAAACACTGATAACAACTGCATGACGCCGACAGACAAAGAGTGCTGTACTTCTGTGTAAACACTGAAATACAACAGGGCAAGTTGACTTAGTACCAGTAAAACTAACAATAATAATACGGGTTGTCCTTCACGCGTTTTATTTGTATTAAACCATCGGGGACCAATACCGTCCTTGCCCCAGGCCATTGCGGCGCGACTCCATGCTATATATGAGAAAACGACCCAGAGCCAGTTTGATGCAATAAACGCGAACCCTAGTAAAATACCTATACCCTTTTGAAAACCGCTGATCATAGCAGCCAGGTTTATGTAGTGCAGCCTAAAGGGGACATTAATATTATCTCCGCCTTTTTCAGCAATCCAGGCTAGAGCATGCATTCCTTCCCAGCCCAGCATCCTGCTGTATTCAAGACCAATCCAGAACATGAAAAAACCTGAAATAAGTGTCGTCAGAATCTGTGATTGAAGAATATTAACCCTTGGGTTTTTTATTTCTCCGGCTATGAAAATAACCGCATAGCCGTATATCATTCCCCAGCTTACCGGAAGCATCAGCCCCAGAGTGTTTTTCCAGTTCCAGCTGTCGGGGATGCCTCCCATTTCGGTTCCTGCAAATTCAACCATTTCGCTGAATCGCAAGGCGGAGCCTCCGGAAACGAAACTATCCCAGATGCTGATGAAATCCTGATGGCTGGTTCGTGAAAAGATGATTCCAACTACAGTAACTGCGATAAGTGAAATCGCAACAAGGGCCCGTTGTATTTTAAAGTAGTGTCTCATCCCCAAGAGTGCCGTCAGAAAGGCAGAGATATTTACCAGGCTTGTCCCAAGGTACAGTCCCCATCCGTTGTTAAAAAATGAGAAGGCGTTCTCCTCTGAACCTGTAATCCCTGCCAGCATTGGTACTCCGACCTGCCAGAACCAGGGAGCCAGAACACAGATCCAGGCCAGCATAATGAATGCACCGTTCCAGAAACTTATAATCATCGCAAGCATGGGGTGAAAAATCCTGGAATTATATACATATGAGCCGCCGCTTCGGGGCATTGTGCCTGCTAGAATACCCCAAACCAGAGCATAGCCGAAGAGGATTAGGACAAATGTCAGTATGTTGGCTACAAGGATGTTACCTCCCGGGAACCATGCGAATCCTGATAGAGTCATCCAGATTGATACG